>Ga0196901_1000300_pt1 | contig 26846 bp, 32 predicted proteins | sample CB_VirMetaG_FD_169099 | JGI IMG/M metagenome (GOLD analysis project Ga0196901, IMG submission 169099) | Freshwater to marine saline gradient viral communities from Chesapeake Bay - CB_1504_1 Viral MetaG (v3) (version 3) | ecosystem: Environmental > Aquatic > Marine > Coastal | place: USA... | reverse complement strand
TTAATCTTGCATATAGTGGAGAGAGGTCTTCGTTTGAATTCCACTCAAAAGATACATTTGTATTTGGTGCTACATCAACATAGAACCCGTATACCCAAGCATCGGGTGTGTAGGTATAATTATCTACGCCAAGAATATTGTTCGCCTCTGTGTTGTAATATCCACAGATAATTCCAACAATGTTGAAAACTCCCGGCGAGACAACACTACGAGACCAAAATCCACCCGTGTCGGGATAATACTCCGTAAGAAGCGATACATTGAATACCAATGATGAATAAAGGAACTTGTTGTTGATTGCCCACTCACCATAATCAGATGTCATTAAGTCATTTTCAGTGTATGAAACCGAAGTAACAAATCCATCGTCAAGCAAATTCAATGTTCCCCTCAATGTGAAATCATTGCTCCCATTGATGAACCCCTCTGCGTTGAGTATATCATAGTTGGTTCCAAAACTCAAGCCATAATCATAAAATGTTTGTCTCGGCGCACTCATAAAAACGCTGTTCGCAGTTCGCTCAAGATAATCAAACCCGAATGGATTTACAATCTTACCCAACCTACCATTCATCCCGAACATTTCGAACTTATATGCAAGCTCATCCGCGATGATAGTTCCAGTCGCTTCGTCATACTCTGCAAAGATTTCAACATTGTCTGTGCTATGTAATACTGACAACTCCCGAAGCATAGGATTGATCGAACTATCGTTATTGTCGTTTGTAAAATCAACCCGTGTGTCAATGGACATTGTAAAATCTGTGTGATCATATGCGTTCGCCCCGGAGGCAATCATAATAACCAATAATAGTAAAACCCCAATAATGTTTCTCATTCATTTATCCTTTCGTCATTAATCTTGAAAAGGTCATTGACCAACCATCAAAGCTCTTGACTTGTGCTTGAAGCTTATCCTCAAGGAACATCAATCGGAGCTTTGTTCTATTGAACTTGTGTGGTGGACGTTGTAGCAACTCCCTCACCAAGTCCTTTGTTTGCAAGGATATATCAGCATCTTTCAACTGCATAAGCTTCCAGTTCTCCCTTATGACATCCTCATTGTCTATAAGTAGTTGATGTTTCGCTTTGATTGCAGAGGAAAATCCCTTACCCTTACTTGCTACTATGTATAATGACCTCTTGATTAGGTCATCCGTCGATTCAAAAATTTCTTCTTTGGCCTCAGGAAAAAGCTTTAAAAAGGTTTTAGGACCGATCCCCTTTACCCCATCCAACCCATCACTCTTATCCCCTATGATCGTCTTGTAGTGAATGAAATTCTCTGGAATAAAGCCAAATTTTTCTCTAAATGTAGAGACTGAGGTTAGTTGTTTTGCCATTGGATTGTAGCAAACAACTCTATCCGAAACCAACTGCTTATAGTCGGCATCGGTCGAATAAATGATGCAGTCATAATCCGTAGTGTTGCATATTTCCGCGATGATGTCATCTGCTTCAACATACGGAACACCAATGGATCTAACTGGCAGCACTGAAAGATAGTCATGAATGCGTTTGACTTGGTAGTTGAAACTGTCGCTTTGTTCCCGCTCATTGAGGAAGTCAAAAGCTTTGACAACTCCACGCTTCCATTCCTTACTTCTGTTCGCCTTGTAATCCTTGTTCGACATCTTCCTACGTAATGCCGCATTTGGTCCATCGGACACAATGATAACATCGGTAGGAGTAAACAAATCTATTGCTGACTTCAATCCCCGAAGAAACCCAAAGGTTCCTCCAAAGTGGTCCCCATTCTCATTCGTAATGGGGACCACATTAAAGCATCGGATAACGAGATTGTAAAAGTCAACAAGAAGAACCCTTCTGTTGATGGTCATTTATTGACCCCCTAAAACAATCCACGCTGAAGTAGACGATGACCTTCTTCTACGCTATTGTCCTTCAAGGCATCCTCCACCAATGCTGACATGTCCTGCATTAGCTTGTTTAGACGGAGAGAGTAAATAACATTGTCGTTATACTCAACGACCTTTACGTTTCTGGATGCAATTGTCTTTCCATCCATTCTAAGCGTAATAAGGAAATCGTGTTCTTTGTTTGCCATTATTCTAATCCTTCCTCATCTGGCGAATCGACAATCACCACATCTTCGTCTGCGATGTTTTCTGCCGTAATGATATATGAGTTTGCAAGTGCCGTTTTGAATTCATCCTTAAAGTTTTCATCATTAACAATGATATCATTGAATACACGACGAACAATTTCTACTTCCTCTCCTGTGGATGGATAAACGAAACGGTGCTTTTGTGCCGTAACCTTTTCTAGAACTCCTGAGCGAATACCAGAATCCCACATTGTTTCTGCATCGTCAATCCAAGCTCCGGGCTTATCTCCCCATCGGATAGTATAGTACATAGTTCGCATCGGTGGTGCAACCTTGTTCTTCTTTATTTCGCATTTTACAATTCGTCCAACCAAGTCTCCATTCTTATCCTTGATCTGCTTAAAATGCGATAGTCTTAGTCTAATACTTGCGTGGTAAGGTATTGCCTTCATTTTCCCTTATTCATCTACTTTCGCAGATGCTTGGACTATATCTTCATAAAGTTCTTCTGTAGAGATTTTTTTTAGTTTGTTTCCATAGATGCGAAGAATATTATATCCAGCATCTAAAATACTTTGAGTTTTTTTATTATCATGTTCCCAAATGTCTTTGGCTTTCGTTTTTTTAGCACCAATCACATCATCCTCAGAATACATTTCTGGATTTGCGTGCCAATAGTCACCATCAACTTCAAGAACTAGATTATACTTTGGGAGATAGAAATCGCACCAATATTTTCCAATCTTATCATATTGCGGAATATAATCAATGTTTAATTCCATTAAGAATTTTTCACACAAAGTCTCTATCTTTGTTTGTCTGTTCTTTGAGGGAATAACACATCTTGCTTTCCATTCCTTCAATTTTTCATTGGCAATATCTACCCCAAAATCCTCCACCCATCTCTCATAGTTTGACATTTTCATTCTATCCGTGACTACAGAATTAAAACATTGTGGGAATTTTTCTGGATTTTCATTAACAACCTTTTTCATTGTTAATGAGTGTTTACTTCTTGATGAAGCCCGTTCCCAATATTCATTTATGCTGTTTTTTTGTTTATTTCTAATATCTTCATTAGAATAAACCTTAGAATTAGCAGCAATCATATTCTGTTTATTTTGTTCCGACATTCTCCAATCGTCTAACCAATTGGTTAAACATAATTTTTCGCCGGGATATTTTTCACGATATTCATCCAATGTCATTCCATGTTTTTTCAAGTGGGTGTTTGTTACATTAACAAACTTTTTTCCACATTCTCTACATGTCACTTTATGTTCCGCGCTCATGGTAATTTCTCCTTTAATATTAAATATCGTGATATGGAAAAACTCCACCATATTTTTTAATTAAAGGTTAATTTTACTAGTCTCTGAACCTTGAACTTGTCACCAAGTCCCTTGGCTGCTGATTGCCCAATCCTTCATTTTTTTAACATTCGCACTTGTCGTTGCCAACTATGCTGTAGTAATAAAGGCTCTAAGGGTGTTCCAGCAATTCACGGAATTCGTTCGCAGTTTATACACATACTAAGGGGGCAAGACACATTCCACCCCCCGGTGTTACATTGTTGTCTCCAAAGCTCACACCAATTTTTGTACGCAACTGATTGATGAACACAAGACAAATGTTGTGCTTGCTACAAATTGGAATGTACTTTCTCAACGCCTGAGAAATTAGCCTTGCCGCAAGACCAACTGTAGCATCGCCATAGTTTCCTTCGACTTCTGCGCGGGAACTGGTTGCTGCAACAGAGTCCCAAACAATGGTGATTGGTCTATCTTGTCCTGAAGTCTTAACCATCGAAACTATGCGCTCCATTGCATGAAACACATCCTCTATGGTGTTGCACTGTGAATAGACCAACTTTTCAACATCTACTCCCGACGCTTTCAGCACATCCATAGATGCGGCGTGTTCGGAGTCAATGAGAATTGCCACCCCACCCTTGCGTTGAGTATCGGCAAGAATGTATGATGCGAGTAGAGTCTTACCAGCACCCTCCCCACCAGAAATTTCGGTCAATCTTCCTGTTGGAATGCCACCATCTTTTCGGTTGGACAAAACAAGGTCTAACATGAAAGAACCAGTAGAGATCCAATTCTTAACGTCGGCTGTTGATTGCCATAAGTAAGATGCTGTTGCGTTGGAACTCTTTTTTGCGAAAGACGAATTAAGATCGTCTATAAGTTCATCTTCAAAAGACGAACCTTTTTTCTTTGTCATAAATTATTACTCCATTTTAAGCAAAGGTGAAACGGTATTGCTGACGAATTCAGCTAGGGCAGAAGCATTGACATTTTTCAGTGTGTGTTTCACTTCGAATTTTTCTGAGTCCACCACATTTGCTTTGCTGTCAAACTTTACAATGGCAAAACTGTATGTGAATTCCTCCGTCATATCAATACTTTGTAAATAACCGTTGTGGATTTTTATTGGAGAATTTGATGTCGGTGAATTGTAGGGGACGACAGAACAAAATCCATCATCCCCCACTGATTCAACAAAGACAACAGATCCGTCCATGGGAAATCCAGTCCCCCGAACAATGAAAAGTTTGTCTTCGCTCATTATTAATCATCCTTGAACAAGGCACTCAACTTATCCTCTAACGATCCCGCATTTGAAGATGTGTCGTTGTCAGTTTCCATTTTGTCGGACGAATAGAAACTGTCCTCGGAAGCATCGTCCTCATCAAAGTCTGCCATCTTGGCAACGATTTCCTGAAGCTCTTGATACGACATCGACTTGAACGACTCCCCATCTTCAAGATAATTCGGAATGTTCTCAATCAAGGTCTTCATATCCGCCTTTTTCTGAAGCATTTGCGACTGCGAAGGACTAACGTCCATCTTGGGCTTTGCGTAGTCAGTGTCATTTCCAGCGGCACCCTTGGGGATGGTCCAGACCTTGACATCTCGACCTGTCATCGGGTCCGCAAGATTTCCCCAATCGGGGTCCATGAACTTGCTGATAAGATCCTCGTAAATTGTAGTTCCATAGCCCCACAACTTGATTCCCTCATCCTCCGACCCACGAACTACCACGGGAGAGTAGTATCGTAGCTTGGGGGAAAGGTTCTTGAAGATGCGCCAATTGTCCTTACCACCCATATTGCGAAACTGTTCTGCCAGTTCACAAATGGGACAAGGATCACCATAGGTTTCGCGAGGACAAATCAAAGACCTGTGCCCACCAACATTATAGTGCCAACCAATCTCAAGGAAGGGTTCATTGTTTTCATCATGAGGATAAGGAACCAGTCTCAATGTTGCCTTCTTGCCATCATCGGGAGCCTTGAAAAAAATGTTCTTTCCGCTTCCCCCACCCTTGCGCTCCTGAAGTCGCGCCAATCGCTTTGCCAATCTGCTTGTGTCCATAATGTGTTACTCCTGTCTATTGTGTTTGTTTGATGTTGGGTAGAAACATTTATTACTACCCCTGACTTTGTGTATTATATGTAGTGTGTCTGTGAATGTAAAGCGAAATCTGAAAAAATATTTTAGTGGTTTATCTTCACCATTCTTATGGGTATTATTTTAAGCTTTCCGTTTTTTATAATTAGAAAACTGTTCTCGTAGTCTTCCCAATTTATCCTGTAAGATTTATCGAGTCTCCCCCAATTCTTACTCTTTATGAGTTCATTCATAGCGTTGAGTGAGTAGAGGGTATTTGTTTGCTTCTTTCTGTGGATGCTTATTGTGTTCTCCCATATGGATGTGAATTTTATGTTCGCATATTCAGCGTAGAGATTGTAAGTTAGTATATATTCATTGTTGTCATTCTCATTAATGAAGGTGAATATGCGACCACGTTCTGAAAGTTTGCACATCTTGGATATTTTTTCAAGTGCTATATATAAGTCCCCCCGTTCAACAAAGGATGCGAGTAAAATTGATTTGTTCATTTTGTGTGTTCTTTCAGTGTTGCCACACTGTCGCCAATAGATATTGTTGCCGACAAGTCTATGTCTTTGTTTGAGCCAACTATAATTTTCTTTACTTCATCCAGTTCATCTTTTAACGCTTTCTCCGAAAAATCAAAGTATATGGCATCAAACCTTTGAAACATTATGTTCCAACTATTACTATTTACGCTATTCAGATTGATGATTGTATCAATCATTATCTCCGATCCAACAGACTGTATCAAGTTGTTGAATATACTAGAATTATTTTTAGGATATATTCTCCTACCATATCCATTAATTATATATCCGTTCCGAATAAAGGAATCCTTCTTATCCAAAATAAAAGTGTCAATTTTGGAACGAATTTGAATTATCATTCGCAAATATTTTTCTACTCCCTTTCGTTCCACTCTTTCATAAAGATCCTTCGCACGCCTTTGAACGTCATCATTAGAACCATACAGTATTGCGTTGTTCAAAATCTTACAAACATCCCTTGGCATAGACAGAACATCCGCTGCCCAAGAGTGAATGTCAATTGGAGCATCCTTGAGGTCGAGCAAACATCTAATGATGGAATACTCAAATTGATTATAATCAATGCAAACTATCTTTCCAGATTGGTGTCTGGATGTGAATGAAGAAAGAATGCCGACATTAGATAGGGTTGTTAGTTGTGGTTCACCCTTCTTTGGGTATATTCGATATGTTCTCTTATCTCTACCATACCATTGACAGGTTAAGTATCCGTTCCCTTCCGCAGATAGGCGAAGAAATCTCCACGCCTCTTTGTCTCTGCGATGAGTTAAGACATACGCACGAAGCTTGTCCATATCAACATGAATTGTTGAATTGGACAATATCTTTTCTGCGCGTGCCGTATCTATAAGTCTGTCGTATGTGCGGTCCACTATCATTGCGTTCGTCCAATGATGAATGGTATAATGTTGTGATAATGAGCCAACTTCATATAATATGTGAGAATACTACCCTTTGTCATTGGCAACCTATCCTTCAACTTATCTATGGTTAGAACGTCTCCACTTTTCGCTTGAATGAAATCAATCACAAATAGTGGGATAGAATGAGTCATATCAAAATCAAATTCGTCGGTACTCAAAACGAAACATTCTCCATCAAGCATTTCAATTGCTGTATAGAAAAATTCGTCTGGATCATACCCCGCATAAATCATTGCGTCTTTCTTAAGGGAAGATACGACAACCCTATTGTCCTTCAACATTTCAACAAAGTATATTTCATACTTGCCATTGTGTATCAATGGATATGGACATAGACTACCAATAAATGTCTCTATGTCATAGTCATCAAAAACAGGATCTATCCCATTGTCAATGTAGAAAAGATAATCCTCAACAACACGATCAATATACTTGAATATGTAATCGCTCCTTTTTTCTTCGGAACCAAAACACCAACGCACACCAACCTCAATCTCCCCACCCTCATCCAGTATGGAAAACGTGATGTCGGGATAAAGTCGCTTGGCAAGTTTGTGTGTGTAAATCAACGTAGGTAGAGAACTACCTTTATAATCGGATTCATTGACAACATTGATTAGCTCATTACTGTAAATCTGATCTATGCTGTAATCGTAGTTGTTGTCTGGAACCACTATTGTCATTAGCTTCATTTTTTAGAACCTCTCGTTGGTGTTGTTATGTTACTAACTGCCGCCCCATTTATTCCCATTTATTCTTGAAGTCAATATACTTCATCTCCGTAGTATCTCGCGGCGGGCCCGTCCATGGCTGGTGACACCCTACACACGAAATGGTGTCATCATTCCCCATCACGGTCTTGGGTGTCGGGGTTGGCGCGGGATCGGGGGTTATTGGTATTATTGTTTCCATTAGTTCCAATTCCGTTTCATAAGTGCCGTTGGAAATATTGTGAGACGCAGTTATTACTCTATACCTTCCCGTGAATAGTTCTCCCAATGCGGTGAAATTAACCACATCCCAAGGTCTAATGTGGGGTACACCTATTATCTTCATCTTTACAGTTTTAGCAAGTTTGGTCAAGAAATCATATATCTCAACGTCCTTTGCTGGAACGTCTTTGTTCTCGCCGTCTCCACCATCGGCGTTCGCAACTAAAGCTTCCTCGGATCTAACTGTTGCTATTGTCTTTTTTCCACCCGTTGCGTCTAGTGTCACAGATAATATCACATTTTTCATGCTATGTAAATCGAAATAATCCACTTCCGCTTCTTCGAATTCAACCAATTCTTTTCCACCAAAATATAATGATCCTTCCGTTCCGGCAGTCGTACTTTGGAAAGTATACTCGGAACCATTAGGAGAAACCGACAAGATGCATTCTTCCTCATTTGAAGATGTAGATGGATCTATGCTTGCTGGAATTACCAACTGCTTGATTGATGATGCTTGGTTATTAATAATGCCGGGAGTAAAGGCAAGTATGTATCCATTGTCCTTTAATATTTCATCCAAAAATGAATATAGACTGGTTCCAGCTATGTAATCATAATCTAGTAAATTTTCCCTTACTCTCTCCCAATCATTGGTTCTCTTTTTACTTAATTCCCCCTTTTGGGTGGGAATGTCCTCTCCAACAAATGTAAAATAGAAATCTGACAACTTTGGAATTTCTTTCTTGTCTGCTGTTACAAGAGATGCGTTTAATTGTGTGCTTATGCCAATTTTTCTAATGTCAATGTATTCATCAATAGGAACCATTTTTTTATCACCATCTTCGTCGGTGGTCTGCACTTCGGTCTTTCCGAAACCGTCAGCGAGTTTTTCCGCTATTTTCAAAATCTCCGTCCTATTAGCATTTAGCTCACCCTGATTCAAAAATTCCCCTGTGGATCTTCCTTTTTTTATTTCTTCAATATAAAACTTCCCCCTTAAATCTTTAAGGCGATCAACAAATTTTACATACTGGTCACTGGCCCCCTTAAGGTTGAGTTTTATTTCCTTCGGCCAAGACCAAATCTTATATTTTTCCAGCGATCTAATGCCGTCGTCGGTGGAACCACTATGGTCGATCTGCTCAATGGTCTCAATATAATTCTTCGCTCCCGCCAATACTATATCAATTATAGCAGCAACGGGGGGTCCATTGTATGGGTCGTTTATGGCATCCTTTCCGCCGAAGAATGCCTTAAACCTATTCCAATTTGAACTTTCTCTATATTCTCCCATCACGGCCATTATAATATCAGGACAATGTATTAAATTTATATTTCTCAATATTTGTATAATCCTAGGGGCAAGGTCTATCTTAAGATTAAAGAAACGTTTGGATGTATCGTAATCAAGGGAGAAATCTCTGATCATCATGTTGTGAATAGAAAATGTTGAAAATGTTGAATTCACAATCTTGTCCCCCCAACCATATTCAACGCTCCAATAGTTATCATACCTAAGAAGGTCATATAGTGCCCCGCCGGAATACTGAGCTTCGACTATCATATTATTTGGTAGGGGTATTTCTAATGATACATCGATGAACGAACCGCCGAGATCTATCTTTGCGCTAGAAAGACCTAGAGATTCCTCTGAAAATAGAGTTTGCCCTGTGGGGGAATATTCGTAATCTCCCTTGATTCTATACTTTGGTGTCGCCGGGTCCGGCGTCGTGGTCGAAGGATCGTAAAAATCATCATAAACATTAACTCTACAAATTGGAATTGACACAATCTTACCTCATCGATCCAATGTAATCAAAAAGTGGATATGGAACCCTCAATATTTCTCCGGGTTCTATATCGAACTCCAAAGAATATCCATTTGCTTCAAGTATTACCCAATAGAATTCTGACTTTCCATATATCCTACTGGAAATTAGGTCTAATCTATCTTCTGAGCGATAGGTTATATACATATCACTTTGTTTGGGTTTGCTGTCTATTCTGATTAGAGGAACGTTGTCTTTAGCTTTATTGACCTTGAGTATGTTTTTATATCTCCCCATAATGATATGCCTCCAATTTATTACTGATACTATTGATTAACGTGACCATAGAAATTACTATTCGAAGTCGGAACTTTTTGGTGCATAAACTTAAACCCCAAAGTTAAATTTGCAACCATCGGTGCCAGTTTATCCTCAGAATTCATGTTCCAAATTAGAGGCTCATAGTTTATGGTTATGCTATCTAGAATCGCCAATTGTGATTTATACATTTCTCCGATTGTTATTTTTAAATATGGTCCAGTTACGAACTTATGAACGCCGTCCTCACCCTCGGGATGGTAATAATTTGGTCTAGTACACCCATGAAGATCATTTATTAATTCCCACATTTTTTTGTGAGTTATCACTGGCGGGAGATTTGTTATTTGTGGGTCGGTCACGCCGTCGCGTTTCCACTCCCTAGATGCTGTTATGTCGTAACCCACGGCCTGCGTTGAAACACTACTTACACTTTCGCCGGACGCGCCCGCAAACAAAAAGAACTCAAGATTTAATGCCCGATCTGTTTTTTGGTATACATAGAAATCTTCAGATCGGTTTATAAAGGACATGGAATTCCAACTTGGGGATACTGTCTCGGTTAAAACCCTTATGTATGCCGGAAAATATAATGTTTTGTTGTTTGATATATTCTCTATGCTGAATGGGAATTGTCGTTCGTTTATTTTTTGGGGAACATAAGACTCATTAGAATAGGCAGAGTATTTGTTTGTTATTTTGTCGGTGTCGTCGTCCGGTGGTGTAAGAGACAGGTTGGCGGTCTTTTTCAGGGACTCATCTACATCGGATTTTCTCGATTTTGTCCCAACAGCATCTAATAGAACATCTAATGGAATTGTTGTGCCTGATGTATATTCCTTGGTGTCCCCGAAGTCGTCTGCGGCTGGGCCGCGTGGATCTTTCCATCGATTAGAAAGATACCAATTGTGAATATCAAGACGTTCCTCAGCACTAGATCTATCGTAAATGGATTTTTCCGAACGGCTCTTTCCTAATTCTGCCGCAACCCTTTTTATATGGTAGTCTACACTATCTTCTTCTGATATGTCTATATTGTCGAAAGTGGACAATATGGGTCTTAGTGCGTGAGCTATAATTCTGGCGAAACTATTAGTACTAATATCTGTTGTAAATAAGTTATCCCCAATCTTTTTTTCTATTGGATCGTTGCCGCCGTCGGTTATCACGCCGTTCAACACACCACCATTATACGACCGATTCAATAAGCTTATTTTTGTTGGTATGCCCGGAGGAACATACTTACCAACCCCAAGGGCATCTGCTACATCTATTACTATTCCCTTGCTATACTTATTGCCAACAGCAGATGTTATGTTTGCCACCAATTGGTGTTGCCAATCATCTAACGTTTGTTCTCTGACATTTTTTTCTCGTATATCGTCTACGAACATTTCCCTTGGTAGCCTATTTTTAGGACCAACACCCTTTCCAGAATACCCACGCAAAATAGAATTCTTAACCGATCCCAACACCGCTTGGGCTGGATCTACTTTGAGAGCATTAAGTCCCCCTCCGAATCTCCCCGCAGCGAGACCTATAGCGGCATTGGTTGCTCCCGCCTTCAGGGCCGCGGCCGCGGCGTCGAGTCCCATCTCTGCATAATCGAAATTTCTAGAACTTTCAATATTGAGTTGTCTTAGTCTCTCGTAATCTAACTCAGCCTTGGATATAAGAGAATAGGATTCACTGTAAGATCTAAACAACTCATCTATTTTTTCCAACCCAAGTTTACTAGCTTGCCAATCATATTTGTCCAAGCTAGGGACTTCATCTGGAATTCGCGAAGTCTGACTATCATAGGGGTCTATGGGAGCCTTTTTCCAATATGGAAACCTCGGTGTATTTTCATCATAATTGTCTGCCATTTTTCCCCCTCTATGATCTCTTTATGTTGTATTCATACATCGCTTCGCCAACCTTTCTGGCGTCCATATTTATTGTTTGACTAATAAGTAGTGGTTGACCTAGATCCGCTTCTGCGGAAGCGGCACCCTCTATTTTTATTTTGGACAATCTGTTAAGCTGCCCCTCTATTTTGTCAAATTTTGCATCACTTATCGATATGGAATTTAACCGTCCCATAGCATCTGCCAAAAGATTTATGCCTTCAGCCAAAGTGACTATTGGACCCGAATATTTACTTGCAATCGCTCCCAATGCAACTACGGTACCTAATGCCATAAAAAGTCCAATAGCGGCCAGCGGTCCACCGAGAGCGAACAATGCACCAGCACCGGCCAACAAACCAATACCCCACGCCAATGCTGGCAACGCTTCTGCCAATTCCTTGATAGCACTACCACTTACGGATCCAAACATTTGAAGTGCCCACGCTAGAGGCATGAGGGCAAATCCAAATGCTGCAATCGCAGCAGCACCGCCGAGTAGTAGCCACCCAAAAGCAGAAACGAACACCCCCATCATGAACATCACGCCCATCAAACCAACAAGTGCCAGTGCTGCTTTACCCAACGATTTCCATTCAACGCTATTGAATTGCTGTAGTGCTTTTGCCAGAACCCATATAGCACCAGCAAATACTACGGCAGCGGCGGCAGTTTGCAACATAGAAGATGCGGACGGCATTTTTCCGAAAAAACTGCCAAACCGGCCGGCTCCACCGCCGCCCCCAGCAGGAAGCCCGCCGCCGGCCGGAGAAGCTGCGGCCGCACCGAGACCGAACTTTGATAAAAAGCCCCTTCCAACATTCATCACACCACCGCCACCGGTAAGAGTTTTATATGTCAATATCCCCGCCAGCACATTCAATCCGGCGACGACGCCAGCGAACCCGGCCGTCAACAAAACTAACACATGTTTAAGCCATGGTTCGTTCTTCTTTAAGAAAGAAGTCAATGTCTTGATGACTGGCTCAAGGTTCGAAAGAATACTTACCAATAATTCATTTGTCTGTTCCCTAAGTGTGGCAGCTCTAAGGTTTTGTTCTCTTATGTTTTTTAGTTCTTCTACTGCCGATGATTTTCCACCAGAAGCCTTTGACAGTTGTGCCGCTCTAATTAATTCAGTCTCACTCATCCCAAGTGTTTGTCCCCATCGTTGAGCTTTAAACCTTCCTTCTTGACTTATATTTCCAGTGGCAGACATCATTGATCCAATGTCGGACATTGCTGAAGTCATTAAAGATTCTGTTGCCTGTGCGCTTCCCATACCCGCTGCCATAAGCTGAAGTGGGGATACTGTAGATCCGATTCTGCTTAGATCCACCGCCTCCGTCATTGCTTCCTTAAAGTCTGTGAATTTATCCAGACTCTTTACTATGTTTCCAATATTAACTCCCAATTTGGAGGATGTTGTTAGCATACTAACAAAAGCGTCATTTGCTCCGTCAGCACCCAAATTAAACTTGTGCATGTCATCTTTGATGGATGACATTTGTTCGCCCATCAAAGATGTAACTTGCCCACTGTTTAATAGTCTATTTGCAAATCCCTCGGCATCCTCTGCGGACATCCCGCCAAATCTATTTAGGTTGGACATAAATGCCGCTGCGTCGGCAGATGTCATTGAAAACATTTTTGCTGTATGAGCCACGGCGGAAGTAAGTCCCTTCATATTAAGAGGGTCGTCGTAACTCCTATATAGCTTTGCTAACTCCGAAACAGATTCGCCAAATTTTTCATGTCCAACAATTGCAGCACCACTAGTAAATTCGGACATATACTTTCCAGACAAATCCCCGGCGGCAGATGTGGAATATCCTTCGCCTATAATTTTGTTCATGGTGGAATAAGTGTTTGTGAAAAGTTCTTTCGCAGCTTCACCAAGCGTCTTTCCAGCGAAGAACTTCTGTATGGAGTTTGCAAAATCCTTAAGCTTTTGTGTTGCGTTCTCGGCTGTTATTCCAAATAAAGATAGAGCATAATTTGTATCATCGAGTTTTTCTATTGCTTCTTTGGCCGATTGCTCCTCTTTCGCTAGTTGTTTTTGGTGCTTTGCAAGGTTGGCGTACATTTCATCCGTGGCGTCCATACCGGCGGCGGCTATGTCCTGTTGTGCTTTTTCAATCTTTTTAATAAGCTTGGCTTGTTCATCCATCGCTTCATGGAACTGTTGTGTTAATTCTAATTCCTCAATAGCCCTTTTCCTAACTCGTTCGTTATATTGAGCTAAATCCTTATCCGGAAAAATATCCATAGCTACACTCTCCTTATATGAATAAATAGCTGGAACCAAAAAACTACTTGTATATTTACTTCTGTAATTGAATAACAAACTTTAGGTTTTTCACTAAACAATGGAGGATAATATTATGGCTGATATGCTAAGACCCGTTCCAGTAGATTTGGAACCGAAAAGAAAAAATAGATGGATAATTGAATTTCCTGTTGGAACAGAGATTGCAGAATGGATGGTTCAAACTGCCTCCCGACCAAAAATGACTACGAACTCTGTAGAAATTCCATTCATGAACACCAGCACCTTTATTGCGGGAAGAAGTAAATGGGAAACGATGGATATCAAGTTTATTGATTGTATTGGACCCTCAACAGCACAAAAGGTGATGGATTGGGTTAGAGAGTGTATAGAATTTGCCACTGGTAGAATGGGATATGCAACATCCTATAAGAAACAAGTAATTCTAAAAATGCTTGATCCTGCTGGCCAAGAGGTTGAGAAATGGACCCTTGAGGGAACTTTCATAACTTCCGCAAGCTTTGGCGACTTGGACTACAATTCGGACGACCTTGCCGATATAAGCGTAACCGTTCAATTTGACCGCGCTATTCTCAATTATTAGACCTTTTTACAAACAAACAAGGGTGCCTCCGTATGGTGGCACCCTTTATTTTTTGTGTCGTTAGAAAAGAGTTTAGTCCTCTTTATCCACCTTTTTTGCTGGCTTGGTTTTTGATACCTTCTTTGCCGAGGAAACTTTCTCGACCTCAACAACAGGTTCCTCAACAACAGGTTCCTCAACAACTGGATTCTTCACCACTTTGTTGTCTCCAACCACTTCACCAATGACTTGCTTGGCGGCATTATCCTGTGGTAGACCCTCTTTGCGTCTTTCCCAACAACTCTTTCTAGATGCGTAGATTCCCATTATTTACTCCTTCCTTTATTGGATGCTTTTTCTATTTCTTTGTTTTCCATGTCTATTTGTTTTATTATTCTCTGTATCAACCATCGTCTTTGATATACTGGAAGTCTTTGTGCCTCTGTTATTGTTATTTTCCCGTTCCACATCAATTGGAACAATTCTTCAAAGAGATGTTTCTTATGATCCGGATTCAGGCCAAAAAAAGTTTGCCTGAATAGGTATACCTCCATCCCTTATATCTCCACACGATGGGCATTCTATTTCTTGCTTCATTATAACTCCGGGTTCAAGCCCTTCTACGAGTCGCCTCAAAAATATGCTATCTCCTGCTGGCATGGTGTCCACATACTTGCTGATTGTTGTTGGCGAAGTATCCCCATTGACGGACTTTATTATCGCCTTCAATCTTGAAGTTGTGGTTTCATTCGTGGAACTAGAAGTCAGCTTTTTCTTGGACATCGTTCTCTTTACCAATTCATATTCTTGCTTTGATGTCATTAGGGAATACGTAATTTTATCCTTCCGTATCAGAAGCTCACAATCAAAGGTTCCATCGGGGTTTGGTGGATCAAACTCAAGAGTCCTTATTTCCAAAGTCGATAAATCAAATTCGTGTTCATACGAAGTTCCACACGATTGACAAGTAATGTTAACAGGATATTCTGGACCATACCCCGTTGATCTCAACCAAACCATGATAGTGTTGCGATCCCCCACCAACAATTCCTCTGGATTGATTGTCTTATCCTTGAGAACACTCTTGATGAGAACGTCCAACAGCCGTCCACTCTGAATCAAGTTTGGGCTAGTTAAAATATCTTCTTCCTTTGCTGTGAGGTAATGAACCTCCAATGAATCTCGACCCTCTAGTGTTGTCCCATTATATAGCTTCCCCCTTGATGGAAGTTCAACTACATCAAATGGAGTCTCATATGAGCTTGAAGAACTTTGTGGTCTATTTTCTGGCTTCAGAATATCGTCCATTTTATATAACTCTCTTTCTTTGTTTGGATTCTTTTTAGTGTGGGGGGACCGAAGTCCCCCCTGTGGTTATTACTCTTCAAACACCGCACCCTGCGGTAGAATGTTGAAGTTGATCAGAATTGCTTCTGCCGTCTTTGTTGGCTTGATATAAATCTGTCCAACCATTTGATTGCGGTCGATGATTTCTGGCGTGTTGGTTGTCTCATCCATAATCACTCGGAAGTCAACCAATCCACGCTTAACCTTGACAACATCGAGAACTGGTTGTACGAGCGACTTGAATCTATCCCACGTAGTCGAGTCGTTTTGCTCAAACACAAGGTACTTACTTGCGCCAGCGATAACTTTCTCCACATACAGAAGCATTCTACGAACATTGATACGATCAAGTGCGGTTGTTCTAGTTTGTAGCGTCTTTTGACCCCAAATTGCAATTCCCTGTCCGGGGAACGAAGCAATTGGGTTGATCTTTGATTCGTAAAGCTCATCGCGTTCATCCTGAGTAAGCTTGTACTGCGCTCTAATGACATCGGTCAACAAACCTCTGTTCAATCCAGCGGGAGCAAACCAAGGATACGATACGCTGTCTGTGTATGCCATAGCCTCAAGTGCCTGTGGTGTCGGTGGAATCATCACATCTTCACCATTGTCTGCGTCGTATATCTTGACGTAAGGCCAATAGGTGCAAGCATAGTTTGAGTCTATAGTATCGCCAACTGCCGCAGCAGCGGTAGCACTTTCATGTGTGCTAGGCATATCCCCAACATACAAACAGTCCGCTCTTGTCTCAACCATTTCTCTTGCGTATGTTCCAACACCAGAATCTATCGGTACACCCGGAAGTGCCAACAGGTTGATATCATATTCTTCGGGGTTTGACAAAAGATCGATTGCCTCAGTCCAAATTGAGTAATCAACTCCATCGGAAGCGATAGGATCGCTGTCGCTCAAATACTCTCTGGCTGTATCCCAATACGGCCAACCATCACTACCACCCAAAACCGGAACGATGAACTTTCTGGATGACTTGGTTAAGGCACTATATGCGACGGAGCTACTAGATGTTAATCCTGTCTGATAATATGTAGTCGATGCTCCGGTGTTAATGTGGAATCCCTTGATGTAGCTTGTGCTGCTTTCTGTAAGATCCCACACCGATGAAACATTCTGCATAAGAAGATCTTCATCGATGTTTGAATAATCAACACCCAACCATTGCTTTGTCAATAGTGTTGTGTCTACATAATCAAGAGTCATGGGAAACTCCGGGAATGAACCGCCCGACAAGATGCCCGTGTAGCCATTGGTGAATAAAACGTCTCCACTGAATGGGGCGGGAATTCTGTTGAATCCCATCGGGTATTTTCCTGCGAGTTGGTTTTGACCATTTGCTGCAACTTCAACATAGATATACTTGGAAACTAGTGGATAAGTTGCAAGATCTTCATCTCGCGAATCTCCAATTCTACGAGCAATGTAATTGTCGCTTGTTTTGTCCATCACAACAGATGAGAACTTTTCAAGTATAACGGGTCTTGCGTTTGTATCGTCGTACTCACGAACAACAACATCAAACTTTCCTGTGCTTGGATCAATATTCTCAATGGCAATCTTTATTTCTTTATTTGCCTCAACACCATCGCTTTGTGTGAATATTTGGAACAAAGAAGGTGCTGGATCTGTTGTTGTTTCTATGTTTCCAACAATAACGGGAGTGCTGGCATTCGAATATCCCTCAACGACGTATGGGTCTGTTGCGGATGCCATAGCTGTTGATGTTCCTGTGTAGTTGACTCCTGAAACACCCGAGATAGTATAGCCCACCGCGGCCTCTGTCGGGAAAAAGCTTTGTGTGGCTACACCATACCCATCGGCTGGTAAGGTGGCGGACCCAATATAATCTGATCTCGGAAACAGGCGGGGGGCATATACCGAAGATGTGGAATCCACAAAATTAACACTACCGGTATAATGATCGTCAATCGTTAAATAACAATCACCAGAAGTATCTCCACTAATGCTAAATGTGGTGGTCGCGCTGACAAGGAACGTAGCTATTACTGTTCCACCAGTTTCTACGATTGGAATAATATATCCACCCTCTCGCAAGTTTGAACTTCCCAACACCCTGACAATATATGCCGAGTTTGCGTACTTGAAATAGGACTTGGCTGCATATCCAACCAATTTATTTGGGTCAAGTCCTCCAAATTTTTCTCTGAATTCCCCCATGTCCCTAACCAATGTTGGCTTGAATGCTGGTCCCTTCTTCGTTTCTCCAACTAAAGCGAGGGATGATCCACCAACAGTTGACACATAGAAAGAAAAGTCTCGTTCGCGCACATATACGCCGGGACTTACAAAAGTTTCTGCCATTTTTTTCTCCTAACTGTTATGTCTGATCTTCTGACACACGAACTACCATATTTGAAATGGCAGTTTTTTCTTCAAATTCTTTTTCGTCAATGATATACCCATTGACCTTTATTGAGTATAATGTATGCATAACCCGTTCGTCTTCGATGGAATCAATGTTTGACTCATCGGTAACGGACTCAATTTTCATTGGCATATAATGGTTGTCTATGCTTAAATATGCTTGTAGACTTGCGAAATGCCTTAGTAGGGTCTCATTAATTAAATTAATATCCGATATATAGTGAGTCAACGCTCTTACTTCATACTCCATATCCACCTTGATCGGTTGAGGAACCTTGAATATTTTATACGATGGTCCTGCGTTTGTATAAACTGGCATCTTGTATACTGTGAAATTCTTATTTGGTATTCTCCCCCTCGTCGGGCTGGTGGAAAGCTTTGGTGCTTGCGATCTACGCACGGTTATATATGGAAAAGTTATATTGTGATCGCTTGTCATGTCGGACCAAGATTTCTTAACCTCTGCCCATTTTTCGGGGGTGAGAAAAATAGCCGGAACTGCCTTGGAGTTGATGATGATATCTCGCGTATTAAACCAATCAAAGACAGCCTTATCTATATCCTCAAAGGATATGCTTCGTGGATAGAATGTCTTTTGATTGGAGTATTGATTATACTCTATTTCCCAATCTGTTTTGGGGATAGATGATAGTTGGGTTCCGGGTGGTATTTTCTTCATAATAAACCTACTTAAAATCCTATAATCTTATTTAACCGTTTTCTGTATTTATCTAACCACTGATTAACCTTGGCGCGATCTTTTGAGGAAACTTCGTCCCCATAAGTTTCAGGCCAATACTTGGTATATTCATTTATTGCGTCATACATAATATCTTGGGCTAAAGACTTTAATTCGCCGGTAGACTTATCTTCCGATATAAGAAATAACATTCTTTCTAGTTCATTCATTATTCATTCTCTAATACTGTTGATTTGAATATATCCGGCGAAACTACCTTTGCAAGTATCTCTCTATAATACTCCCTATCGCCAGCAAATTTCCTCTTTATCGAATCCTTATTATAGCCGGGATCATATACCTCGTAGAATTTCCCAGCGTATCCAATAAAATCTCCAACATTGATTTCTATACCGAGTTCGGTCATGTGTTGGAGATATACCCACGCAGACATGTCCCCCTTGGACATTCTACGAACTCCACCTTCCGAATACACGTCTGTATCTTGTATTTGTATTCTGGAAATGACATCAATTGGTTCAAGATATGATTTACTCTTACTCTCACCATAAAAATTAGACTCTGTTGTTTCTGAGTCTATTCTATACAATGTGAAGTGCTGAGTTATTAGTGTTTCCACCAACTCACGACCAAGGTTGTTGAATAAGGTTTCTTCCGCATCCTTAAACCAAGTTGATAGTCCAGAATATGCCATTTTACATTTCCACCCACTGCTTTAGTCTCTTGGCGGCGTTTTCGAATGTTGGAGTCCAATCAACGCTTGGCGAGAACTCATATGTTTCATCCACCTTTCCCTTCATGGCGTCGGTGAACTCTAGTTGCACTTGCCAGTGTTTAATCGCCCCACCGGGAGCAATTAGACTTACCCATCCACTTACACCAATGTCGGATCTAGTGTATCCATCAAACTCAATGAGCCACAATCCATATCCGGCGGTTTGCCAACGCTTGAACGTGACGTACTTCTTTGGTACGAACTTCTTCATTATCTTTTCTAACATTGGCATAGCAACTAGCCCAACACATCCATGAACAGAATTATCTGGTGCTTTTGCTTCCTTTATGATGGGTTTACTTTCAAAAATTGTTTCTCTTAAGATGTCCTTTATCATATTCTTTAGTTCTGATTTTTTCATTGAAGTCTCCCTTGATTGAAAATATTCTACTTTTTATTTTTTTAGGGCATTTATTGCTGCTTTAAATACCTCATTGAAGTTAATCAAGTCCCACCCCTGACCAGAGTCAATTGAAAGTATATTTCCCCTGTGTTTCTTTAGTGTATCGATATACCACGTTCCCGGTGTGCCTTTTACGTTTAGAATTGGCTTACCATTCCTGTACGCAATTACAACATCGTACTTATGACCGTGATTATCCTTTGCCTTCACAGGAAGTTTGATTTCTCGGGCTTCGTTTAATTCTTCTGCAATGCATTCTCTAATTAATAATCGTAGTTCTGATTTTCTCATCACTTATCCCCTCTATTAGCTTTAACACTTCTAACTCTCAAGTTGGAATCGCTATTTGTTCCACCACTACGCAACTTGCGCTTGTGGTCAACATCCTTTCCATCGCCTTTATGAACACGTCCTTCGCGCTCAAACCTTCGTCTGGCATTATTACGCATGGCACGGTTTTTCTTTTGTTCTGGTTTGCTATGATAGTTCTCATACTCTTTCTTGTAGTCGCGCTCTTTTTCCTCGTTGAGTTCATTCATTACCTCTTTGATACATTCCTTTATGAACTCCTTTAATTCGCTACGCTTCATTTTTATCCTCCACCAAATGTATATATTCCCATTGGATTATAAGACAACTGTTTATTTATGTTCTCTGCGTTTGCTGCATCCCCTTCAATCATATTTCCAACATCTACCTTTTCGAGTTCTTCTTTTAAATACTCGAAAAGCTTATCTTTTTCAGACTGAGCTTCTGCAACAAGAGTCTCCCCATCAAGTGTAACCGTTGCGTCTGGTATTGGTAATTCTGAAAACTTACTCCGTATGCGACCAAGTATTTCTTTACATGTTGCCAACGTGTACTTCTTAACCCATCTTTGCGCTGGGGAGTTGAACGCACTATATGGAATCTCATCATATTGAATAGTTCCGGGGTTGTTTATAAACTCACCGCGGCCCTGCTTGGAGTAAAGATTTGTATCGCTGTCCTTCTTATAGAAATACCAAACGTGCGCTTGATTATACTGTTCTTTCGGTGGTGGGTAAATGTAAACAGCATTCTTAGTTTGGGCTGTTGTATCGGGAGCAGATCTGGTTGCATCCGCTGGAGCGGGTCTTATTGCATACTCAAAGTCGCCACGATAAATTCTATGTCTCATTTCTGTTGCGTTTGCCAACTGCAATGTAAAGTGCAATGGGGTAATGTATTGAAATGAATATCCCATGTATCCCCAACCAAACTCATGCTGGACCCAAGCGGGGTTATTGTTCGGGTCGATCAAGTACCTCGCTATTGCTGGCGGGGACTGCCACATGATTTCGTTGATGGTGATGTCGTTTGGGAGATAATAAACCTGCTTGTTCTCGCTCAATGTGAAGTAGTCTTTGTATATGGGGACTTCACCGCCAATGTTCAATTGTTCCGAATAAGCTCTTGCAAAAGACTTGGCAAACTCAAAGTTTTGGGAAACCCATCTCTCTGTGAAATCTTGATCTGTCTGAAGACCGAGGGCATTTGCCATATTACTACGGATTGCCCATTGATTAATAAACTGACTGAATTCCTCTATCGCATTATTGAATGCATACTCATAGTGATTTCCTGACAATTCAATAGAAACTACGGGTGCGCCAAACATCGCTTCAACGTAGGAGCGAATTTGTTGAACCTCTGTATCTGCAAGCGTATAGTCTGCCATAAAGTTCTCCCTTGTTCTTACTTAAATATCACCAATTATTCTATAAAATCATCCCACATTTAGTTAATCAACCAATCATAATTATACAGACAAAAACAAAAAGAATGGGGGAACCTAAGTTCCCCCACACTCGACTACTATGAAGTCAAAATTATATTGCGTTCACAACATGATAACTTGTCGGGAACACAACACGCACTAGACCATAGTACTTGTTGTTTACGACCTTCTTCGCGTAACGGGTCATGATACCCTTACGTGGTGTGAAGTCATCCGGGTCAAGTACCACAGGGGTTAGCTGGAATGGGATGTATGGTGCATACACATATCCAGTATCCATGAAGGTCTTACCCTTATGACCGACCAAGCATACCCACTCTGGTAGGTACGGATCCTTGTAAACGACATAACGACTTCCAAGAGTACCGATCTGCTCGATACCCATGTTGAACTGGAAATCGTCGTCACGGTTGATGGCATGGAATTTTTCAACATCCTCAAGTACGGAACCAACTTCAGTGGAGCAAACAATCCAGTTTGCGCCACCACGTAGCATTGCCTTGTGGATCATAGCAGACACCTTGTTGATCTGAGTCATCAAGGTCTGGTTCCATTCCTTCTGAGTGACATAGCCACTTGCCGGGTCTGCCGCAACAGTCGTTCCGTCAACTCTTATCACCGACGCACTCTTATCATAACTCCATGAAGTCTGGAAAGGTGCTACGCGGATCAAGTCGCGGATGATCTCACGGTCGATCTCAGCAGCAAGCTCTTCCGAAAGCAAAGCAGTCAACTCTGCTTCGGCGTCGATGCTATGGTATGCTGCCAAATCCTGTGAGAGTTCTGGCGTCCAGTGTGCCTTCATCTTACGGGTTGTGGTTGATACAGTTGTCGAAGTTACGATCAACTTGACTTCCGTCATTTCGCTGGATGCCTCTAGATCCTTGTAAGTCTCATACTGGCAGCTTGCGCCAGCGATTGCCACTTCATGACCTGCGTCAACATGACCCGTACCGCTAGTTGGAAGTATGACTGCGATCTGATTGCTCTCAAATAGATCCTCTGTCCACGTTTGCGGTGCCAGCGCGAAATCAGTTGCCGCCGACCAAGCATCGGTCCCGTTGCTGGCAGAGTAAGCGATTATTCTAAGTGATGCAAGGCTGGCCTCTCCGCCACTATACGGGAGTACCACCGCAGTTGATCCACCCGAGACTCCACTAACTGTGACAGTGGTGGTTGTTGCACTACCGAATGAATAATCATGTCCGGCGTTGTCATAGTGAGCATCATAGACGCTGCTATATGAGTTTCCAACTCTGCTTGCGCTAGTATCAATCTGATTGTCCAGATAGAACAATAGACCGGATGGTAGGTTCAATGGTTGAACCGAAACGATTTCGTTTGCCAATAGTCTGCTGAATACACGGCGGACCATTGGGAATACGATGATATCAAATCCAGCAACGTTGCTGGTACTGTTGTCTGCTTCTGAAAGTAGGCTCCCTGCCTGATTCTCCAACAACTGCGCGATGTTCTTACGATTTTCGCCCGACAAACCCTCCAAAAGACCTGTCTTGCTCCAACGCGATTCAACTAGTTGACGCTGTTCCTGTAGAGCCTTAACCTGAATGTTGCCTACTTGACCACTGTTTAAAAGTTGTCCCATAGTAATACTCTCCTTTTTATCCTAACTTGTCCATGATGCTACGCATACGCGCAACGTCTGTGGACTCATAAATGTTTTCTGTCTTTGCCTTTTTGGCAGTCCTGTTTTCCTTAATCATGTTGCTGAAATCATCCAATGGGTTTCTGTTTCTTGTCTCAATGACAATGTTCTTATATGCTCGCTTAACCTCATCGACTGACTCGCAAATATCTAACCGCTCCGCAATACTTTCCTTTTCTCCGTTGCTAAACGCACCCGACATATATAGCTTGTTAAGGTGTGCCAACTTTGCGTTGAAAAGGTGAGTCTCTTGGAGTTGTTCGCCCAAGGCATTCAAAGCATTTGAAAGCTTTTCGTTTTCTTCCTCTAATTCACCAAGACGGGTCTTGAGATATTCCGCCGGAGTTACCTTCTGGAATTCTCCCTCTTTACGCATATAGAGTCCTTCCTCAAACTCATCCTCATCGTCAAGGTCCATGTTATCTAGTGGGTCTCCCTCTAGGCTTTCTTCATCCTCAAAGTCATCTTCCTCAATGTCGAGATCAATTTCTTCATCATCGTCATCTTCTAGACCTGAATCGTCTGAAAGCTCTAGATCGTCTTCCTCGGGTTCAAACTCATCTTCATCATTTTCCCCGAGTTCGTCTTCGGACTCATCATCACCGAAGTCATCTTTCACATCGATATCAATATCATTTTCGTCATCCGAGAATTCCATATCCTCATCTTCGTCGTCGAAAAGATCGTCTGGAATTTCGAAATCTTCCTCTGATTCCTCATCTTCAGCCTCTTTAACAACCTTTGCAGCAGGAACATTATTCAGACCATTCTTGCCACCCTTTTCGGGGTCTGCGGCTGAATATCCTGCGGAACCTTCATCCTCCCAACCTCCGTCTCCGACGTTTTTGGTTGATGGAGTTCCTTTCTGGCTTTCTCTACTTGTTGATTGGGAAAGTCCTGCGGAACCTTCGTCTTCCCATCCACCCTTACCAACCTTCTTAACTGCTGGCTTGTTTGGTAGTCCCGCTTGTCCCTTTTCGGGTGTGGCATCGCCACTAACATCGTCGTATTGACCTTCACCAAGAGCTTCCTCACCAAAAGCTTCCTCATCATCATCGATGGCGGGGTCTGTTCCTCTGCGGCCGGGGTCTGGCTCTTTGCCCATGTCGTGTTCGTTTCCTTCCTCAAGTTCCTCATCTTCAAATTCGTCATCCATTTCCATATCATCAACTTCGTTAAGGACGCCCTTGAAGAAGTCCACAAAATTCGGCTGGAATGACTCAATGACCATATTTGTAGCATTTTGGATCGAAGCACGCTCTAGTTCTTTTGCCTCAATCAATGCTTCCTCAATAAGTTTCTTCTTTCCCATTATTTGTTTCTCCTATCTAAAGTAAGAATCTTTCAATATCCCATGAAGGATATTGCGTAGGTTATTGAATCTATCAATTTCTCTAGTTAAACCTTCTACTAAATATGCTCCGGGGGTAGAAGGTGATGAAACCGCGTCAAAGGCGATCAATTCGAAATCGTCTTGAACAATATTGCTTCCGTCTTCCTGTTGTAGGGAGCCAATTCCTCTTGAGCTTATTCCTATCTTTACTCCCTGTTCAACAATATCCCTCAAAATTCTACCCGGAGGCGTATTGAGTATTTCAAGGGTTCCTCTAACTTCATCTTCATTTACATATATGTCAGTTATGATATGCGATACATTTTTTAATTCAACAACAGGACTGTCCGGATGGTCCAATTCTCCCAACGCTCTGCGTTCATCAACCATTGTCTTATATTTACCGACCTCGCGAAACAAAACTTCACGGGGGTAAATTCTACCATTAGCATTTTTGGTGTTTGCTTTTTGTAGAAGCTTGTCCTGTATAATAAGAGGTTTGCTCGGGTTTTCTTGCGATTCCCGTATCAAGTCCTTATCTAATTCAAGCTCATACCATTCAGTTATGACGCATTTTTTCATCTAATCAATCCTTACATTGCATTATTTCATCAATTCTTTTACTGCTTTATATTCTTGTGGCGAAAGGAGCTTCTTAATTATTGTATCAAACGCTTGTGGATCCTTGTTCATGTTTTTTAGTGCTGCCATAGCTTTGCTGTTTCCCTCAATCTTTGCAAACGCTTTGGCAGCATCCATTGCCTGCTTCACGTCCCCCAAGCCGCCTTCTTTAATCGTACCCATTTCTTCTTTAATACACTCTTTGATAATTGCCTTTAGTTCTGATTTTTTCATCAAATTAACCCCTTCTGGCTCTTATTCTATTCTTCAATGATTCAACATCCTGTTTGTGGAGCTTTCCTTGTTTTGTTATTCTCTTGGTGTTAAACCAATTCAAACTATCTCCACTACCCGAACCTTGATTATTCGCCCGACCAAAATGTGCCTTGGATGCTGCTGCCCACATATCATCCAATTTTCCTTGGTTTGTATATTTCTGAATTAGCTTGTCTAGTTCCACTATTTCAGAATTACTTAAATCTGCCCCCGGATCGGTTAGTTCAATGAATCTCTTCATCTCTGGTCCCCCACCCTTAAACTCTAATATCATTTCTTCTTTAATACACTCTTTGATAATTGCCTTTAGTTCTGATTTTTTCATAATTGCTGTTCGCCCCCTACCATTTTAATTTTTTACCATCAAAATGGGTCCACATTGGATCGAGTCCTTTTCCATATTTTTTAACTAATTTTTCATATGCCTTATGATTATCTTCTGCTTCAATTTCTACAACTTTATTTCCTTTATTTAATAATACATATTTAAATTTGTGAAGACTTCCATCTCCACCCGCATCAAATAATCCTTCAAGAATGCACTCTTTGATAATTGCCCTTAGTTCTGATTTTTTCATTGTTTACTTTCCACCCTTCTTTAGCGAAAAATCCATTGTAGATTTTGCTGGGGAAAAAACATCTTCCATCAACATCTTGTTTGCTGCACTCTCCAAGTGTTTTACGAAATCTCTGAATGGAATATTGTTTATCTTTCCGGAGGATGGCGTCGGTGCTGGCTCATCATTCATATCAATGGTGTTCAATGTGTCTATATTTATCTCAATTTCTATGAACTGCCTTTTTCCGGGCGCAACCCCCTGTAAAGCAAAGTCATAGGTAAATATGACGCTGGATGTGTC
>Ga0196901_1000297_pt1 | contig 26915 bp, 13 predicted proteins | sample CB_VirMetaG_FD_169099 | JGI IMG/M metagenome (GOLD analysis project Ga0196901, IMG submission 169099) | Freshwater to marine saline gradient viral communities from Chesapeake Bay - CB_1504_1 Viral MetaG (v3) (version 3) | ecosystem: Environmental > Aquatic > Marine > Coastal | place: USA... | reverse complement strand
TAAAATATACTATGAATTACAGCCTCAAGTTATCGCCGAAAGAGAAATAGATTGGTTAGAAATGGAAGTTGAAGCTTTAAATGCAGCAATGAACTTAGATATAGATATGGCTGAAGCTGTCATGAGGGTAGAGGTTGGATCTAAAGTATCTAAGATGAGTTCTAAAGAGATTAAAAGAGATTTATTGCTGTATGCTAAGAAAAATCCATCTTTATTCTTAGAACTTGTTAATGATGATAATGTTCAACTACGTAACTTTGGAATTAAAGCTACAGAGCTTGGAATATTAAAGTTATCTAATGATCAAAGAACATTTATGTGGGGATCAAATGATAGAAAACTTATGACTGTTCCATTTGATGAACACCCATACTCTGCTTTAGCCGCTTGGTTTAAAACAGACGAAGGTATGGAAGTATACGCGAGCATTGAAAAGCGTTTAAAATAAGTGATTATTTATGATAGTTGGGTTGCCTAATAGGTGACCCAGCTTTCATAACAAAATAAATAAAATGGCGGTAAACATAAATACAGTATATCAAAGAGTTTTGGCTATCGCCAATAAAGAACAGAGGGGTTATATAACACCTCAAGAATTTAACATACTTGCTAATCAAGCTCAATTAGATATTTTTGAGCAATACTTCTACGATCAACATCAATTTTCTAGAGTTAGAGGTAGTCAACCAAAACAGCTTGATCCAGTAGAAATATTAAAAGATAAAATAAGTTTATTTGAAGTTTTTAATTCCTTAAGAACTCATGATGGTAATGCTTATACATTTCCAACTGATATGTATAGGTTATCTAACGTAAAATATGATGATATTATAGCTGATTATGTTTCAATACGAGAGTTTGAAGCGATGAAAAGTCATCCACTACTTAGACCTCACGATAATCGACCATTATATATAAAAACTAAAGACGGTATTAAAGTTTACACTGGAGCCGCTTCAGACAACTCTGTTACTCAAGTAACTGCTGCAGATAAAGTAAATATTGATTATATCAAAAAGCCAGCTACAGTATCTTGGGGTTATATAGTTGTTAGCGGATCAGCACTTTATAATGCCGCAAACTCTACTAACTTTGAACTTCATGAATCTGAAGAAGTAAATTTAGTGAATAAAATATTAGTATTAGCTGGCATAATGATGAAAGACCCAACTCTTTATCAAACAATGGCTGGTGAAGAAATGAAAGATATTCAACAAGAAAAACAATAATAAATGGCTTTAATAGACGAAACACAAGGAAGCTACTATAAAGGTACTGATGGAACGTTTAATAGCGGTGATGAAAACTATGGTAATTACCAATTTGTTTCGTTGTCAAATATTATAAATGCTTTTGAAGTTATTTATGTTGGTGAAGGTAAGTTGATAAGTAAAGCTTCAAGAAGCGAAATAGCTTTTCATGCCCAAAGAGCTTTGCAAGAATTAAGTTTTGATACTTTAAAATCAATAAAGTCTCAAGAAATTACTGTAGCAAATACGCTTCAGATGGTATTACCTCAAGACTACGTAAACTACGTTAAGTTAGCTTGGATTGATAGCGCAGGTATAGAGCACGTCTTATATCCTGCTAGAAATACTAGCAATCCAACTTCGATAAAGCAAGACGCTAATGGAGCTTATCAATTTGTTGGTAACAACTTAGATTTAAATAGTGAATCTACAACTTGGACAAGATTTAAAGCTAACACTCCAGCTGAAAACGCAAACGATGATTTTGATTATGATGATGATATTGTAGATTACAATATAGGTAGAAGATACGGTTTAGATCCTGAGTACTCTCAGATTAACGGATCTTTTTACATCGATGAAAACAAAGGTACGATACACTTTAGTTCTAATCTAAGCGGTTCAATAGTTACACTGAAATATATTAGTGACGGATTAGGTACAGAAGCTGAGATGCAAGTTCATAAATTTGCTGAAGAGGCTATGTATAGACATATTGCTTATGCTATAGCTGGAAGTCAAGCTAATATACCTGAATACGTTGTACAGAGATTTAGAAAAGAAAAAATAGCATCAACAAGAAGAGCTAAACTTAGGTTATCTAATATTAAATTAGAAGAAATTACCCAGGTATTAAGAAATAAGTCTAAACAAATTAAACACTAGCGTATATGCCAGAGTTAAAAAGAAATTTTCTGAAAGGTAAAATGAATAAAGACCTTGATGAAAGGTTGGTTCCTGATGGTGAGTATAGAGATGCTTTAAATATAGAAATATCTACATCAGAAGGATCTAATCAAGGTTCTGTTCAAACGATAAACGGTAATGTTGAGTTAGTTCCATATAATTTAACCGCAAAAAACACAATTAGCTCTACCGCAACAACCGTTGGCGCAATTGTAGATGAATCAAGCGGCTATATATATAACTTCGTTCACAAAGCGGTTGATTTAGCGGGAGATGGAACCGGAATAATATCGGACGCTATTGTAGAATTAAAGCCTAAAAGTAGTTATTCAAGCAATGACGCCGCAAAGGTTCATTTCACTCCAGTAATCGTAGATGTATACGAAGCGAGATATACACCTAGCGCTTTCGATGGAAATATTATTTCTGGTCTACCTCTGCATTATTTTACTTTTAGTGGAGGTGTTTCTTACAATAAAACAGAAGGCATTGTCCCAGGCATGAGAGTTCAAGCTATAAATAATAATGGCGTTGATTTATGGGCTGGAGCAGATATTAGAGTAAAATATCAAAACGCTGATGGATCAGTCGTGTTAACGTCGACAAATGCACTTTCTAGTGTTTATACTGCTCAAAATATAGCAGATGGCGTGTATATTAAGTTTTCTAAGCCTAGATTTTTAAATTTTTCAAATGGAACATCAGAGCTAGAAGCTAATGTAGGTGATGGAACTTCTAGTTCAAGAACGCCTAAAAACAATATAATAACAGGTATAAATATAGTAGATAGTTTTTTACTTTTTTCTGATGGAAAAACTGAACCTAAAAAAATAAATATAGAAAGATTTAAAAAAGGTACAACATCACTAAGAAGAAACTCTGATTTATATATTAAAATAAAAAACGAATTTATTTCTGCTAAAGTTTTAGTTGATGAATCGCATATTACTATAGCAAGACCAAATCCAACAGTCGCGCCAACAATAGACTTGTACAATAACCTTTCCTTGCAGGTAGGTGGTGGTCCAGCCGAAATAACTGTGATTGGTAGTAATCAAGGAAGTCAAGGTCCTTACGATGCGTTTGAGCTAACAGATTTAGATACTGGAAATAATCTTGGTGTTGGAGATGTTTTTTACATCCAAGCGCAAACTACAGCGGCTTGGCAAAACGGCGATGTACTGCAACTTATTGGTAACACAACAGCAACGATAGTTACAGCTAGAATAACAGATATATATTCTAATAACAAATATAGACTAGTTATTCTGACTATACCAAGCAATTATGTTCCTCAAGAAGAGTTTTGGATTGCTTCTAATGTAAAGTCAAATACATTTTATAACGAAACTTTTGTTTATTTTGCCTATAGATACGTATATACTGATCAAGAAAGGTCATGTATTTCGCCTTATACCAGTAGTGCTTTTATACCTGGAACATACTCTTATTCCGCTGAAGATGGATGGAATCTAGGTGTTCAAAATTTAGCTGATAAATTTAAAATAACAAATTTTGTTCCAGCAAATATACCTAAAGATGTTGTTGAAGTAGAATTAATTATAAAAACTACATCTTCGGAAAACGCTTATATATTCAAAAATATTAAAAAAACTGACACAGCTTTTGCTAATGGCGGTAAGATAGAGATAACAACAGAGCAAACCGGAAGAACAATAGCATCTAATCAATTAACAAGAATTTTTGACGACGTTCCAAGATCAGCAATTGCTCAAGAGTTTGGCGCTGGTAGAGTTATTTACGGAAACTATAAAAGAGATTATAATTTACTAGATAACAGTGGAAAAAATATTTTTCCATTAGCTCAAACTGGTTTTATTTCAATTCCAACATCTTTTCAAAGCGTTGTTGATGGCACTGGAAATTACGCGGCTTCAAGGGCGGTCACGCAAACGCCGATTACAGCGATCGATTGGCAAGGTAATGTATATGAATATGATGAAGCTATATTAATTGAAGGATGGGGAGGCTACTCTCAACTAGCTACAAACCCTTGGTATCAAAGACTTAGAAAGATAGCAGCTCCAGGTGGAATGTCTTCTGACTATTTCACAGACAATCAAGATTGGACTTGGGCGACAAAAAGAGGTTTATACACGGGTGTTGACAGTTTGTACAACCCAGCTCTTGCTTTTACAATAACAGGATCTGGAACTACAGCCGCGCCTTATAGATATTACTACACGGCACAATCTTCTGGTACTCATACTTTTAATTTTGAAATTATAGCCACATACACTCCACCTAGCACGGCTTTCGGAGGTAGCGGTAATTTATTTAATAGAATGCGTTTGGCTATATATGAGTGTGATGCGAACGGTGAAATAGCTAACTTAGACGCGTCTTATGCTACTACTCCAGATCCAGTTTGGGTTAGTGGTAGCTTTAAGAGTGTTGAAGGTATATTAATACAAAACGGCGATATATTAAACAATGGACAACATTTTGTTCCGTATATAAATAATGGCGTTGAAGTAGAGTTGGTTCAAAATAAAAAATACCAAGTATTTATATTAGTAAACGAAGAGCCGTTAGGATTAGAATCTAATGGTACAGCAACTGACTTTTCTACTGATGGTCTGTCTGATTCAATAGCATGTGACATCACGTATACTCCTGGCGGCATTATATCATCTCAAAATTTAAACGCTACTCCAATAACTATATTTTCAGCTGATATTAGTATATCGTCTTCGCCTGGAACAACTAATTCAATATCGTCAACTCGCGGTGTCAAATCTGTTAAATCTAATAGACCTTATGAATTAGGTGTAGTATATAGAGATAGCTATGGTAGAGAAACAACAGTTTTAATAGACGAAACTAACACTTTAGAAATACCCAAAAGATATTCAAATCAAAAAAACCTACTAACAGCGACTATATTAAACAATGCTCCGTATTGGGCTGAAAGTTATAAGTTTTTTATAAAAGAGCCAACGCAAAAATATCACAATATCGTAATGCACACAGCGTTAGATAATAATGATAATACTTACGCTTGGCTTGTATTTAATTCTGCTGATGTAAGTAAAGTCAAGGTTGGAGATTATTTAATTCAAAAAAAACAACATGGCACGAACACCTCTATTGAATCAGCAGATGCCAAGTGGAAAATATTAGATATTCAAAACGAAGGATCTATAGGCAGTCAAACAGTAGACGCTAATGGCAATATTACTCAAGCGGAACTTACTATTGGTGGAATAACAATAAATCAGGCTGTAATTACAGAAGATTCAGATCTTATAGGTAAGTTTTTTGTTAAAATATATAATGATAATAACTTTACAACCTATCTAGGCACTTTTACCAGTATACAAGCAGCTACAGCGGGTAACGGCGCTGTTTTTGAAACAGAAACTAAAACAACAGCCGAATTAGATTTGTATTATGAAATAGGCTCAGCTTACCCTATTAAATTGTCTGAACAAAATGCTAAGCTACACATCCCAATTGGATCTAAAATAGAGATAGGTCGTAGAGCGTGGATTTCAGATAATTTAGCTGATAATGTAGATCCTGAGTTTATTATTGGTCAAATTAATACTAACGCAATATTCAACAATTACAACGACGCTATAGTTACTAATGTTATTGGGGCTAAAGCTTTTCCAACGGACGCTAATCAATTTAGTGAAAGTGATTATTTATGTAAAATATATGTAGACAACTTTGCCGACCTTGTTGGTTATACTGGGATTTTGCAAGCTGGAGTTATTGTAAGAGTAAAAAGACCAGATGGAAGTTACATAGACTTACAACAAGTTGGAAATATTAATGCTGGTGAGATAAAAGTAAAGCCTTATACTCACCCAACATCCATGTTTCCAGAAATAAAATGTTCTATAGGTTTACCTTGGTTTAATTGCTTTGCCTTTGGTAATGGTGTTGAAAGTGACACGATAAGAGATGACTTTAACGGCACTAGTATGTATACATATATCGCTGGTGGTAAAACATCTGGATTTAAAGCGCAAATAACTCAAGAAGATTATAAAGAAACTCAAGAAAAAAATAAACTAATATTCTCTAGTATATACAACGAGCAGAGCGGTATTAATAAATTAAATGAATTTTTAAGCGGTGAAGATATAACTAAAAGTATTAATCCTGAAAATGGTAGTGTTCAAAAGCTATTTATTAGAGATACAGATTTAGTTGTATTTTGTGAGTCTAAAGTTTTTAGAGGCCCAATAAATAAGGATATACTATACAACGCTGGAGGCGGAGGGCAATTAGTATCTTCTAACAAAACAATAGGTACATTAGCTCCTTATTCCTCTGGTGATTACGGAATATCTACTAACCCTGAATCTTTTGCTAGTGATGAATACAGAATGTATTTTGTTGATAAAAATAAAGGGGCTGTATTAAGACTATCAAAAGATGGTTTAACACCAATACATACTTATGATATGGAAGATTGGTTTAATGACAATATTAAGACAGCGCAAGCTATTATAGGTAGTTTTGACGATAAAAAAGGCGAGTATAATGTCAGCATTCATGATGTAACAAACCCTGGTTGGAAGAAAAATGTTTATACTTTATCTTTTGACGAAAGTATTAATGGTTGGGTAAGTTTTAAATCATTTATACCAGAGCAAGGTGTTTCTTTAAACAATCAATATTTTACTTTTAAAAATGGCGATTTATATTTACATCATTATTCTGGAGTTAATCGCAATAAATTTTATGGCACAGATTATGATTCTAGCATAACGCTATTGTTTAATGATATCCCTAGCATGATTAAAGAGTTTTCTACTTTAAATTATGAGGGAACTCAATCAAGAGTTATTGAATTTACAAATGAATCTGGATATGATGACGGCGAGTATTATAACGTGGCGGCTAAAACTGGTTGGTACGTTGATTATATTAATACAGATCAACAAGAAGGATCTATCAGTGAGTTTATTGACAAAGAAGGTAAATGGTTTAATAATATAAAAGGAGCAACGACAGCGTATACAAATGCTAACGATGGATCAACTTCGTCTAATAACTTAGACACAAAAGAAGACACAACACAAGGAGTAGGCGTATTATCAGCTAACGCAACTATAGTGTCTGGTAGTTTAAACGATTCTTATTCTTTAACGTTTAATAATATAACTGATTCTAGTTATGATGGTGAATGGTATACGGAAGGTATAAACTTATATGGAATAACAGAATTATCTGGAGCTACTGACAATACTTTTATTATAAATCCACTTCCAGGATTTGTTTTAGATGCTAGCAACTTTGCGTATTCAGGAAGCTCTTCGTACTATAGCAATATATCTTTCGCTAACAACGGGACCGCTAATACTCCCGGTAATACAATAACAGCTACGATAACATGGATTAATCAATCTATATCAGCAGACGACACTATAGACGTGCAGATAGTTAGTAGCGTAACTACTGGATCAGTTAATTCTTGGAATAGTTTATTAAACATTGCTACGCCAATTATAGCCGGAACATCTATAAACAATAATGTAAATTTTATTGGTGGGCTAGCACTACCTCAATTTGCCGCCAATGGAACTTATAATTTATCAGCAAATCCTCCTCTTGAAGAAGAATTTGAATTAATAAAAATACAAATAACTCCACAATCAGGATATATATATAATTCAAATACAGCTCCCGAGGCATACGTTGTTAATTCGGATGACGCGCAGGCTTTTCATTACATAAGTCAATCATCTGCAAATGTTAATAATCAGGGTCTTATTGATTCTTTTACTTTAACTGTAAAGGCTATAATGTATGAAGACGTTAGTGTTGATGATGGGTTTGTGTTAAATTTGAGTCTAGGTAATTCAGTTCCTATATATGCTTATTGGAATACTGGTACAATGCAAATAGAATCAGACACTCAATTTTCTGGCGTTGGTATATCAACTAACGGAGGTGCTCCGACATTTAATAGTAGTAGTTTTCCAAGCTGGTTAAACTCTGTTAGTGTAAATGATAATTACGCTGGTCAAGAATATCAATCTGTAACTATAAGTACTAACGCTAATACAACAGGACTTAACAGGCAGTTTGATATAGAAATGTATAGTTCTGCTGATACATCTCAGTCAAATCCTCAAACTTTAACGCTAATTCAACCAGCCGCGGCAGCTAGCTTTATAAATATATACGAATCTAATAATATTGGTCAAGTTGTAAGTGATGCATCAACAACAGTTTCGCCTTTAGCTAGTAATGCTTTAGCGTTAACAGTTGTAACAAATGGCACTGCTCCGGTTTCTGGAGACTTTACATTTAGCGATACGTGGCTGTCATTTAATAGCGCTGTAACATCTGATTTTCAAGTTGACGCAAACAACAATACTAGCACAACGTATACCGTATATTTTAGTAGAACAGCTAACACATCAGGTTCTGAAAGAACAATAACCATCACGGCCACTCATTCAGACGCCGTAACAACCGATACATTTGACGTTACGCAGCAAGGTGTTTATGATTCAGCAACTGATACTGTTCAGTTTGTTGATATCACGGGTAGCCCAATAACTAACGTTAATGTATCTCCTAGTGCTGGTGATCAAATGTTTTATTTAATAGCTTCTGGAGGACAGCCACCAAATGTTGGATTTTCTTCTGACAATTTTTTAAATACAGACAACTTTAGTATAACCGCGGTCAGCGCTGTTAGTGGACAACCGTACACGCATTCATTTAAAGTAGTTTACCCAGCTAGTGTAATTAATGAAGTTGGTAATAGTGTTTATACTCTTTATGCTTGTTACGACGGCGGAAGTAATGCTACATCAAACATCGATACACAAAATCCAGATGATACTATTACGTTAACGCAACAGAATGTTGATTTTGCTCAATACTTTCAGATTGATACAATATCAAACGGAGATTATCCTATCGGCGACCTTACTGTAAAACTTTTGTATTTTAGTAGTGCAGGAAAAGAGTTTTCTAGTAACGTTCTTTACAACGCTAGCAACCTGTGGGATATTGGTTTTGGAGCAACCACTGGATATTCTATAAAGTATACAGAAAAGCCTAATGGAGTAAATGTGGCAGACTGGCTACAATCTATAGACTGGTCTTTAGCCACAACATTTAGCGCTGTTTCAAAACCTTCTTGGATTAATGCTGTTGCAATAACTAGCCCAACTGCAAGCGGCACGTTTGATGGTAACATCGCGTTTTATCCATCTACTAATTCAACGGGTTCACAAAGAGCTTTTGCGATGGGTATTTTTGCTAATGGCGCGAGCACCCCATCTGATATATTGACAGTAATACAATTAATATAATGGCAATAATAAATTTAACGTTTGGACAAGAGATAAATAGCTTACTGCAGGTTGGGGATATTGTTTTTGCATGTTCTCCATCTGCTAATGGTGATTTTAGTTACGTAACATCTATAGATAGTGTAACTAAAATAGGTACGTGCAGTAGCATAGATACCACTAGTAATTCTATAGAAGTAGATACTGGGTCTTTAAGTTTTCCACTACCAACTAGTGGAGACTTTATATTATTTAGTAAAGACAATGGGATTAATATGAGCTCTTTAATAGGGTATTATGCTGAAGTCAAATTCATAAACAATTCAAAGACAGAAGCAGAGCTATTTAGTGTTGGTACTCAAGTAGTAGAAAGCAGTAAATAGGGTGTCTAAACTGTAACTATATATAAATAAATTAAATTATGGCAAGAGGAAGTTTAAATAATCCATTCAAAAAACAAGACGAGTCGCCAATGAAAGCTTATGGCTCGCAGATTGGATCTACAGCCGGAATGATATTAGGTAATATTATAGCGCCAGGTGTTGGCGGTACTATTGGTAGTACTTTAGGTGGTATGATTGGCGGAGCTATCGACAATGGCGGTAATGGTGGTAGCGGTGGTGGTAGTTTAGATCCAAAAGCTATTGAAGCGGATTTACAATTACAAAGACGCATGGCTCAATATGAGCAAAGTAAATTTTCAGCTGTAAATCCATATGAAGATATGACCGTTAATCTTCAAGCCGCTGAATTTCAAAGACAACAACAAGCTCAAGAGCAGGCTGATGTGCTAGCTGCTTTAAGAGGTGGAGCTGGTGGAGGTGCTGGGGCAGCCGCTTTAGCTACATCACTAATGAGATCTAGTGTTGCTAAGCAACAACAATTAGCCGGCGAAATAGGTAAACAAGAGCAGGCTATACAACTTAGTAGAGCTCAAGCTCAGGCAAAAATAGATGAGCAAAGAAGAGCGTTCGAGCAACAAAAACTAGAAACACTGCTTGGTATAGACATGGCAAAAGTTACCGGCATGGAGCAAGCTAGACTAGCAGCTCAGCAAGGTAGAATGAATAGAAATAGTCAATTATTAGGCGGTGGCCTTGGATTTTTAGGTGATATTGCTCCAAACGTGATAGATGCTTTAAGTACTGCTCCAACCACTACAGGACAAACTACTCAATTTGCTGATATAAGCAACTTATCAATAGATACCAGCGGATTAGGACAAAATCTAAGTTTAACCACGCCTAGCCCAGGATTAAGTTTAAGTTATTAAAATATGTCAAATTCATTAATACAAGCGGCTCAAAAAATGTATTCAGCTAAATATGCTGAAGCGCAAAAAGATATTACACCTATAGCTAAAGGCGTATCATATCTTGGAGCTAATATAACTAAAGCATTAGACGAAAAGTTAGAAGAGCAAGAGAAGAAAGCCGCTAAAACTACAGAAACATTTAAAGATATTTTATTAAAAAGCGAAAAAGCTAGACCTGAGTTAACTAGTCAAATAACAAAGCTTCAAGATGAATATTTTGAAAATATAAAAATATCAGAAGGAATATTTAGAAACAAAGAAGAAAGACAAAAAGCTGTTGATAGAAATAATCAAATTGCAAATGAGCTAAAAGCTTGGGAAGATGATTTAAGAAGTCAAGATTTAAACGCTAGTTTAGCTGGTACTGTCTCTGACTTTGAAGGTGACGCTGGTAAAGCTGCTAAATTAGGTTATGTAGATAAAGATATATTAGCTAATAATATTGTCTACAAAAGAGGGCCTAACGCTGGAGTTTATACCAAAACATTAGATAAAGATGGTAATATTGTTGAAAAAAGATTAAGCGAGTGGGAGCCGCCGATTGGTAAATTCCAAGCTGGAATAGATACTATGATTGATACACAACAGGCTTCTGTGAAAGCTGGATCTACTGGTTTAGATTGGAATAGTTATGTTTTACCAGATCTTAGCAATAATTTAAGCAAATTAATGGACAATAATAATTTTGGCTCTTTATTGTTTGATAATATAGGTGATTTTAATTGGGCTACTCAACAAATGGCTCAAGAGTTTCCAGATGCTAATCTTAGTGATCCTGAAGTCTACAAGACTAAAAGACAAGAGTTAAGGGAAATGGTTAAAAATGGAGTTGACAAAAACAAAAAACCATTTGATTGGAAGAAGGAGTTTAAAGACGATGTTCTTAGAGCTTATAAAATGGATTACGATGATGCTGTAGCAAAACAAGCGTTGAAGGAGATCGATAAGAATAATAGAGGTAGACAAAGAACGCCTTTATCTGAGCTTCAATTATTAAAAATAAATACGTTTATAAATTCAGTAAATAGAGGTGGGGATATACAGTTTCCTAATGGAGATATTGGTAAGAAAGAAAACGGCAGAATACAACTGTATATGGATAACGGAAAAAAATACGACGGCATTCCACCTATGTCTATTGATGAGGCTATGGATAGAGCTAATATACCAGTCGATATGAGGAGTAAAGTTTTATCTGGTAGCACTTCTAGTTCAGCGGTTTTAGCCGGTGAAAACCCATCGCAACCTAAAACGGCGGAAGATTTAATTAAATTATATTCAAACAAAAAATAAGACTAATGAAAGAATTACAAGAAATTGTTCAGCGAATGATAGATGCTGGAGAGTCAGAAGATAATATCAAATTAGTTATTGAAGAGTACACGAAAGACGTGGAAAAGACAAATGGCTCTCAGATAGAGGATGCGACTGTGGAGCCAATAGATACGGCATCCAAATCGGAAAACATTTCTTCGGGGTTCAAATACGATCCTGACGCGTTTTTATCTCAGTCAACTACGGGCGATATTCCAGTAAAAACAAGTAGTTTTACAGTTATTAATGATAAAATAGTTGAGCAAGAAGATCCATTTCCACTTGTAACAAAAGCTGAAGAGGAAACTAAAAAGCAAAACGAACTTATAAAAAAGCAAGCTGAAGAAAACTTCGCAAAATTTAAGGCTGCAAATAAAGATTTAATAAAACCAGTTCAATTTGAAGAAGGCTTTACTGCTACTATAGATTATGACAACGAAGAGTCTGTAGAAAAAATGAACAACACTTTGTCTTTTCAGTTTTTCAAAAATAATCAAGACTTTAAAAAAATAGTACAAGGCATTGAAGAAAACAATAGAGATGTTTTGTTAGATAAGCAAATAGAAATTATCTCTAAATACGATTATGACTCAAAGACAGGTTTGCTTTCTGACGAAGATTACGAAAAAGCAAAGTTAGAGTACAATGATTTCTTTAATAGTTTAGTATTAAATAACTCTAGAGTAAAAGACATGCTTGGTGTCTACATGGATAAAGTAAATGACTTGCACCAAACAGATGAAAATAGATATGTTGTAAGTAAAAACACGCCTTATTGGATTAAAAGCCTGCAACTTCAAAGTGAAGCTGGATTATCAGTTAAAATACCATACTTTACAGCTTATAATAGTGTTAATAAACTTATAACTGGAGCTAAGTCTACGGCTTTAGCTACGGTTACTGATGCTGTATACGCGCCCACGTACAAACATTACAACGCCATAAGTAAGCAAGCTGAAAACGAAGGTTGGGACGACCAAACAGAAGGTTATGTAAACCCTGACAATGGATTTTTTTCCACAACAAGAGGTCCAGCTAGCGGTTATAGAAATAAGACAACTTGGGGTGAAGCTAGAGTAAATTTAGAAAATAAAATAAAAAAACACCAAAAAGATTACACTAACAAGTTAAATGATGTTTTATCTGAAAGAGAAATTCAGAATGCTTATCAAAAAGCTGACTTTGTTAAAATGGCTAGCGGAGAAAATTCGTTAGATAATTTAAAAATGATGGTAGCCGATCAAATACCTATGATGATTGGCGCTTTAGTATCTTTTGGAACAATTCCAGCAATGTCAGAAGGTGCTAGTGTTTACGAAACTTTAATGCAACAAGAAGCTAGGAAAACAAACCCAAACTTTGATGAGTTAAGCCAACAAGATCAAGCCAAGTTGTTGTACAGCGTAGCTATGAAAGACGACGGATCAATATATAATAAATCCGCGGTTTCTGGTATTATAATAGGTCAACTCGAGAGAGTTGGTGCTAAAGCAACGTTGTTTCCTATGTTAAACAAAACTTCAAGATCAATAATTAGAGGTCAATATAAAAGCTTTCTAAAAAATACAGCTAAAGGAACTACTTCAGGTTCATTTTCAGAAGCTTTAACTGAGGGATTACAAACTTTCACGTCTAGCGCTTTTACAGGAGAGTTTAGTGGTAAAGAATTTGTAGAAGCTATAGGTATGGGAGCAACTATAGGCGCTGTAATGCCTTTTAGTGGAAGCGTGCTAAAACAAACAACTAGAGAGCTAACATCGACCAGTAGGTTAGTAATGGGTAAACTTGATGCTAAATCTACCGAAGCTTTTTTCAACAATCAATTGTTGCAGCTTGATAGAGCTTTTGATAAAAAAGAAATATCAAAAGAAGATTATGACTCTAAAAGAAAAGCAATGACTGATTTAAAAAATAATAATTCTAAAATACCTAGAAATTTTTCTCAAGAAAATAAAGAAAAATCGTTAGATATTTTAATAAAAAGACAAGAACTAGAAAAGCAAAAAGAAAGTTTAGATCCCAATTTAACCAGCGAAATAGACGATCAAATAAATTCTTTAAATCAAGAGTTAAAAGAAATATCAAATCAAGAAGCTGAAGTTAAAAAAGCTGAGAAAAAAGGTGTTACTGTAGGTGAGCTACGACAAGAACAGTTTGATAAATATTTTGAAACCACTACAGAAATGGCTCAAGATATTAAGAATAAAACTGGTAGAGATGTTTTTATAGAAGAAGGTGATAACAGCATGATGGCGGAACTTTTAGTTGATAGTGGAGAGTTTTCCACTATTGAAGAAGCCACGCAACACGTGGATGGTACCAAAGGTTTTAGACATGGTGCTATTGGGCAAGATGCTAATGGAAACTCTTTTATAATGTTAAATAAAGAGTCTTCAATAGCTACTGGAAAAGTTACTACGGCTGCCCATGAGTTTTTACATGCCATACTATTTCAAACTTTAAAAAGAAACACACAGGCTCAAATGGAGTTTGGATCGCAAATAATAAATGCTATAAACGAAGCTGGCGGCGTTGATCCTAGCAGTGATTTCTCTAAAAGACTAGAAACATACACACCTAGCGAAGGCCTTGGAGAAGAAGTCGCAACATTACTTTCTGAGTCTATGCTTTTAGGAGATGTTAAATTTAATGAAACTGTATTTACGAAAGTTCAAGACGCCTTTAGAAGATTTATGCTAAAGTATACTAATAAAGAGTTTACTTTTGATAAATCTAAAGACTTTTATAATTTCTTAAAAGACTACAACAAAAGCTTAACAGATGAAAAGCTTAGAGGTAAAATAATAAACGTAGCTACTAAAGGCGCTAAAGGTAAACTAATAACTCCTGTTGAAGATGTTAAGACTGATGTTGAAACTATGGCTTCAAAAGAAGCTTCCGATAAAGTGCAGCAAATATATGAAGATCAGGGTATAGGTGGAGCTATGGATATTATAGATCAGTTTGCGCCTATAGTTAATAGACTTGTACAAAGAAGATCTGAAGCACCTAACTTTGATAGACAGTTATTGACTGATGAAATAAACACAGGCGAAAGAGGTATATTTGACCTTATACAGAGTTATAAACCTGAATCTGGAGTGCCACTAGCAGCTTATATAAACAAATTTTTACCTGCTAGAGCTATAGAAGCTTCACGTAGGGTGTTAGGCGAAGAGTTTACAGAAGACGTAACTGAAGCTAGAGGTGTTGAAGCTGAAAAAGCTGTAGAGCAACAGCCAGAAAGAAGAACAAAATTAAAAGTGTTAGCAGATCAGCTTAATGTAGCTGATAAGGTTAAATCTGAAGTAGCAGAAGCTAATATAGATCCTAACGCATTAACTAACTTTAAAAGTGTCCCTAACGCTGCTATAAACACTGTAGGAGAGCTTTTAGATATAGCACCTAATAAAATAAAAAGTAAAGCTAATTTAACAGCTTCCGAAGTAGCTAGCGCTCAACGTTGGTTTAATAAAAACGCAAGGCTTGTTATCGACGCTTTGCCACAAGGTTTTGATACTGAAGGTCAAGCTACTGGTGTGCCTAGAACAGTGTTAGATGCTTTATATACTAAACGTGAAGCTAGAGCTAAAACAAAAGCTGGTTTACGTACTCAAGTAAAAAGACCAAACATAAAAGACTCAGAGCTATTAGAGCTAGTAGACATTATAGATGGCAAACCAACTAGAAATAGAAATACATCGGCTAGAGTTATAGCGTTAGCAGACTTACTTGGTAAGGTTATAACTAATCAAGAACTTAGAAAGTCAAATCCTTCTTTGCAAAGAATAAGAAGCGGTATGTCTGACATAATGTTTAGTAAAGGCGTAGATCAAAACGAAGAGTTTGAAACTCAAGCTACATTTTTAGCTGGAGAAATAATTGACAATGGTTATGATTCTGTTATCGAAGATGGTAAACTAGCTATAGGTTATGAAGCTAGTCCAAGCGTTGTGAGCTTTATAAAGTCAATATATGAAGACGGAACAATTGTCGAAGCTGAAGACGTTAAGTTTAAGCAGTCTATATTTAAGTCTAATTTAATACCTAAAGAAGTTAAAGAAGCTTACAAAACAGTAGGTAACTTAAGATACAATAAAGAGGCTTTAGATCTATTGCACAAAGACGCTAGTGTAGTAGCAGAAACTTTAGGCCCAGAAATAATGAACGCTATTGGCTACGAAGTTCTTGGTTATAAAAATAGAGTAATGGATCCAGCTGCTAAGAAAAAAGATAATGGGCAGCCTGGAGATTATTATAAAAAATTAGAGAGCTTAAAAAATAAAGTTAACAATAAAAAAGTAAATTTACCTAAAGGTCTAGTTATTGAAGATGTTAATATAATGAACATTGGAGTTTCTGGTAGTGTTTTCAAAGATGTTATAAAAGTATTAAACAAAGATATTAGTCGGTCTGAAAAACTTACACAGCTAGAAAAGTTAGCTCCGAAAATAAACAACGCTAGTGTAGCTAATTTAATATTAGCAAAGCACATAGCTAAAACTATAATAAATCTTACTAGAGCTGGTCGCATAAGCACTATATCTGCTTTTAATATATTACAATCTCAAACTAGCATAGTTCAAGGCTTTAGAGGTTTGTCTGGTTTAGATTTAATAACAGTTGCTGACGGATCACAAAAACCTAGCAAAAATCATCCGCACTACAAAAGAGCTGTAAAATACTTTAAAGATTCTGACAAAGCGTTGCAGAAAATGGGTTATAAAGGTGAGCATTTAGGCCCTAATTCAAATACTATGTTTAAAATAGCTGAGTTGATATATGACGAAAATGCTGATATAGATTTATCTTTAAATAAAGCTTTTAGAGGTCATTCGCAAATGCTAACATCTAAGTATCTTACAGATGTAATGGACGATAAGGGTGGTAAAAATAATGACACTGATTTTAAAAGAGTTAAGTTTTTGGATAAAGTAGATATACAAGAGTCAACAAGTGCCGATGGAAAAAGCTACGAGCAAGTTTTAGCAGAAAATGAAATATCAAAAAAATTAGATGAGTTAATTTTACAACCTGCTGAAATAAAAGAAAAATCTAAGTTAAGCAAAAACATATCTAATGTTAGACCTGTTTTACAATATAGTAAAGAATCAAGAGGTATGTCTACTTTTGATTTTGATGAAACTTTAATAATTGATGGTGAAAACTTTGTTACCGCGACTAAAAAAGGCGAGACAGTTAAAATACCATCTGACAAATGGCCTATTGATGGTCCTAAATATGCCGCTGAAGGCTGGAAGTTTGACTTTTCTGATTTTGTTAATGTTCGCGGCGGTAAGGAAGGGCCATTACTTCAAAAAATGCGTAATCAAATTAAAAAGTATGGAGCTGACAATGTGTTTGTTTTAACGGCTCGAATGCAAGAAGCGGCGGGACCAATACACGAGTGGTTAAAAAGTCAAGGTATTAATATACCTTTAGAAAATATAACTGGACTTGGTAAAAGCGAAAGTGATGCTAAAGCTCAGTGGTTTATAGATAAATACGCTGAAGGCTATAATGATATGTATTTTGTTGATGACGCTTTACCTAACGTAGAAGCTGTTAAACATGTGTTTGATCAATTAGACGTGAAAGGTAAGTCTGTTCAAGCTAGATTACAGTTTAGTAAAGACATGAGCTCTGAGTTCAATAAAATGTTAGAGCGAACGAAAGATGTTGCGGCTGAGAAAAGATTTTCAAGAGTCGTTGGTCAAAAGCGTGGTAAAAACATAGGTAGATATAGATTTTTTGTTCCGCCTTCAGCTGAAGATTTTGCAGGTTTATTATACGACTTCTACGGTAAAGGCAAGCAAGGTGACGCTGACATGGAGTTTATGAAAAAAGCTTTGTTAGACCCATTTGGTAGAGCTGATCGAGAAATGAGTATGGCTCGTATGAGTATACTAGAAGATTATAAAGTGCTTAGAAAAGAACTACCTAATGTAAAAAAGAAACTAGGCAAGATTATAGACGAAAATACTGGTTTTACTTTTGATAATGCCATAAGAGTATATTTATTTGATAAAGCTGGCTATGAAGTTCCAGGTATATCTAAAAGAGATTTAGAATATTTAAGAAATGTCGTTAGAACAGATCAAGATCTAAAAACTTTTGCGGATATATTAGGTTTAATATCTAAGAAAAAAGAAGGTTACATAGAGCCTGGTGAATACTGGAGTGTAGAAACTATAGCGTCTGACTTAGAAAATATAGTAAATAAAATAGGTAGAAAACAGTTTTTAGCTGAGTGGATAGAAAATAAAAATATTATATTTTCGCCAGAAAACATGAATAAAATAGAGGCTATATATGGCTCTAGATTTAGAAGTGCCTTAGAAGACTCATTGTATCGTATGGAAAATGGCACAAATAGATCTAAAGATAGAAACTACGGGCAAAGTTGGACTAACTGGGTTAACGGATCTGTTGGCGCAATTATGTTCTTTAACGCTAGATCAGCTGTGCTACAAACTTTGTCTACGGTAAACTTTATAAATTTCCAAGATAATAATATATTTGCAGCTGGCAGAGCTTTTGCTAATCAAAAACAATATTGGTCAGATTTTTCTATACTATTCAACTCAGACTTTTTAAAAGCTAGAAGAGCTGGTCTACAAATAAACGTAAATGAAGCTGAACTTGCTAATGCTGTAGCTGGAGCTCAAAATAAAGCTAAAGCAGCGCTTGCATATTTACTTAAAAAAGGTTTTTTACCTACACAAATAGCAGATAGTTTTGCTATTGCTTCTGGTGGCGCTACGTTCTATAGAAATAGAATTAAAACTTACGTAAAGCAAGGCATGAATCAAAAAGCTGCGGAAGAAAAAGCATTTTTAGATTTTCAAGAAATAGCTCAAGAAACTCAGCAGTCTAGTAGACCTGATCGTATATCACAGCAGCAAGCGAGTCCACTAGGGCGTCTTATATTAGCTTTTGCTAACACTCCAATGCAATATAATCGTTTGATTAAAAAATCCGCTAGAGACTTAATAAATAATCGTGGTGATTGGAAAAGTAATATATCAAGAATACTATATTACGGCGCTATACAAAACGTTATATTCTCTGCAATGCAATCAGCTATATTTGCTTTAAGTTTTGATGACGAAGAAGGCGATGAGTTAGATAAAAGAACTATGAGGGTAGCTAATACTATGATAGATACTATACTTAGAGGCTCTGGTGTAACGGGCGCGGCTGTTGCAACTATTAAAAATACTATAATGAGATTTATACAAGAGTCTGAAAAAGAATCAAGAGCAGATTATGGTCAAGTTGCTGTTGAAGTTACTCAAGTATCTCCACCTATGGGGTCGAAAATGAGAAAGCTTTATAGCGCGCTAAACGCTTATAAATTTAATAGAGATATAATGGGTAGTATGGATACGTTTGACTACAATAATCCTATTTGGGATGCCGCGGCAAATGTTACAACGGCTGCTACTAATATTCCACTTGATAGGTTATTTAGAAAAACAGATAACATCAGAGAAGCCTTGAATCAAGAAAACTCAGCAATGCAAAGAGCGTTTTTAACTATGGGCTGGAGTTCTTGGGACCTGCAAGTTGGTAAACGTGTAGTCGTTAACAAAGGTAAGAAAAATGAATACGTAAAGTATTTAGATATAAAGCGTCAAGCTCAAGAAGAAGCTGAAAAAAAATTAAAACAAAAAGAAAAAGAAGAAAAGAAAGCTAAACAGCAAAGATGTACAGCTATAACAAGTAGCGGAAGAAGATGTAAAAACATGGTTAACAAACCAAAAACTAGATGTTACGCACACGATTAATTATGTAATAATAAAAAGTAATGGCACCTGTAGATAAAGAAATAGCTTTAATGCAACAAAGAATGGATCAACTAGACAACAAACTTGACAAGTTAGATGAAAAGTTAGATATGTTAACTAAGCAATTACTAGATCCTGATAGAGGTATTGCTGCTAGAGTTAATCAAAATACTTCTGCTAGAAAAACACTAGCAAAAGCTATATGGGTTTTATATGCTGCCGTTGCTGCTGCTTTAGCTAAATTATTTTTTTAAAATATGGAAGAAATTTTAAAATTAGTAGAAAACTATGGATTATCTGTAGTTTTGTTAATGGGTGCGCTATATGTACTTTACAAGTTTGCTTTTTTTAGTATAAACGAAGTTAAGGTTGGATTTGAACGTCGCCATGAAGCTTTACATGAGCAAATGATGGAAGTTAAAGAAAAACTTAATATTATTCTTGAGTTTATTAAAAGCAAAAAATAATGAAGTTAGAGTTAAACTTAAATACCGTTATACAAGCGATTAGTATTGCTTTGCTTTGCTGGTGTGGTAGCACGCTGTATAGACTTGACAAAGATAGTCAACTTGTAGAATACAGAATACAGCAGATAGAAAACCAAACATATCACAATGATTGCAAATGGTGTAATCATTATCACCCTGATCATGGTAAAGTAACTGTATCTAAAAAAGGAGTTTGGTAATGAAGTTACAAGTATTAAGATTTAGCAGCCAGGCAGATTCAACGTCTGGCTTGTTGTTTGAGGTAGACGAGTTAGGTAAACATTTTTTATGTTATACACTTGAAGACGAGCGTAGAGCTTTAAAAGTTCAAGGTGAGACTAGAGTTCCTGCTGGCGTGTATAGCATAAAGCTAAGAAAAGAAGGAGGATTTCATGAAAGATATAGTGGAAAATATGGTGGTTTTCATATTGGTATGCTGCATATCACTAATGTTCCTGGGTTTGAGTATATTCTTATACACACTGGAAACACTGATGAACATACTGCTGGTTGTCTTCTCGTTGGGGATTCCCAGGAAAATAATGTTATTATTCGGGACGGTTTTGTTGGGAAAAGTAATAATGCCTATAAAAGAATTTATCCACGCATTGCAAAAGCAATAGACAACAATGAAGAAGTAACAATTGAATATATAGACTTTGATACTAACAATTAAATATAATAAAACTACTAACGAGATAACATTGACTAAAGATGAAGATCTTGTTAACGCTGTAATCAACGATACCACTATTGTTGATAATAGTGATAACTTATCTTTTGAAATAGCCGTAGATCTTGAAGAGTGGAATAACCAATTTGACGAGATAGATGGCGACAATAACGAGTAATCAAACAGGTGACTGGGCTTCAACTAGTACTTGGGTAGGTGGATCTGTTCCAGCTGCCGACGATCTTGTCGTTATTAGTCATGGTCACAAAGTTACATTAAGCACAAACATACAATCAACTAGAACTGGTAATGTAACTATAAATGGTAATCTACATTTTGCTAGTGGCGGTAAAATGCACCTACACGGTAGAATGACAGTTTATAATGCTAGCAATAGCAACAATACAGCTGGAGAGTTTGTTGAAGGTTCAACTACCTCTGGGTCATTGTTAAGTATGGTTGGTGGTAGTGAAATAAAAATATCAGGATCAAATGCTGATCAGCACGGTGTACAAGTTGATGCAAGAAAGTGGTGTGGCGTAGATATTCAAGGTTCAGAACCCACATTAGTCACTCAATTAAATGGAGCAGCTGATTATACTGACAAATATCTTACGGTTGACAGCGTTACAAACTTCGTTGCAAATGATTTAATATCTGTTTACGAAAGAGAAATAGATTGGAGAAGAAACGCAGACGAATGTTTTAGAGTTCACGACGTGGACTCAGTAAATAATAGAATATACGTAAGAAGATTTATAGGGCCTAAAGCAACCATTAGTAGTAGTAGCGGCTCTACCATAACTGTTAATTCTACTGAAGCTAAACAATTTAGAGTAGGATATGATGTTGTTTTTGGAACAGGTGATAATAGAAACGCTCATAAAATAACAGGAATATCTAATGGGGTAATAACATTAAGTGGAAGTGTTGTTGGAACTGTAGATGGTGAAACCTTATACGACTCTGGCGTAGAAATATATCACGCTGATGATGCTTATGTTAGAAGATTAGCTACAACAACAACAGTTGAAATAGATGGAACAGATGCTCAAAGAGTTATTACTGTAGCAAACGTATCTGACTTTAGTGTTGGTGACGAGATAACTTTAGAATCTCTCTCTGATACAGAGTATCAATACACCAGTGGAAGTAGTAATAGCCATTGGAGGCACAATCTTCTTTATACCATAACAGAAATAAATGGAAATGATATAACTGTAGATAGAGATATTGTATACGACTCTATTATTGGATGTTATGTTATAAGAATGACTAGAGATATAGTTATAAAAGCTTGTGATACTAACGGTGATGATATAGCTATAGGTGATCAAGATACAGCAAGAGTTTTCTTTAACGTAAAGTATTGGACTAGTAACGCCTGGTACGACGCGCCCACAAGAAGAGTAAAAATAAAATATGTTAGGTTTAAAGACTTAGGATATAACACTGGCGATGATACTAATTTTAGAGGTGGAGTTGTAATAGCTGGATATAATGGCAGATATAAAGCTGATTTAGTAGGTTCTAGTCATACTGAATCTACAGTACACACTAGTAGTGGCTACAGTCAAACAGGTGAAAATTATGTTGATGGTTGTACTGTTACAGCTTATGCTTTATGTGCAAATTCAACTAGAGATGGAGACCAATATCCATGTCTTATGATTAGGCATCCTTATGGACACGTTGATAGAAACTGTGTCATCGTAGGTACTGGTAGAGGTTATTGGAGATGGAGTACTGGATATTCTGTTAAATCATGCGGTCATATCGCTATGGCTAATAATTATTCTGGAATCCAATATGAATCGTCATATTCTCTTCACAACTTTATGGCTTACGGTACGATTAGAATGGTTAATAATCACGCTTTAATGTTTCAAAATTTTTTTAGAGAATCAGACAGACAGTTACATTTTGGTTGTGGATATTATGATATTCAGAACGTTGGTTACGCAATGCGTTTCGCAGCGGTAAGCTTGGCGCCTGTTTTAAAAAGGGTTTTATTAAATAGATATAGACAAGTATATTATACTGATACTAGTTCAGGTACAACAACCATGATAGATAGTCAAATAACTCCAAATCTTTGGGATATGACTAGAAAACTATATGGAGATGGTGGCACTGGACTATATAGAACTAATCAAGCGCTTGTAAAGTATGGTACTAGTTATAATGATTTTGATCTAAAAAGTAATAATATTGATGGCCGTATAAGGATTTATAATAATAGATTTGGTATAGATTCTTTTCCAATTATAGCTCAAGGGGAAACAATGATATTTAAAGAAACCTCTAAAGAATGGAGATTATTTTGGACTGTAGATGATCAAGGTGATGGATCTACTGTTTCTGAAACTATATTTATAGAGGGCGGCACTGTTGTAAAATTAGAGACTAGCTTTAAAATTACTACAGAATACGACGGCACTGGGGCAAATGTTGGAATTGGAGATTATCCTAGACTTGAAGCTCAAGGTGGACCTTATGGTTATCAAGGTAAATATAAAACCTCTTTAAGTGACACAAGTTCTTTGACTTCTTCAGACACTAATATTTCCGCGGGTTGGAAAGACACTGTTCAGTTTGATTCAGATTGTATTGGTAATTGGCAAACTAAATCGTTAATAATACCGGCTCAACCTGTAGATTATTATTTGACTTATGGAATAGTATTAAGAGATAATGATTTAGGTTCAGAAGAGTCTTTTATGAAACCAATAAAAGTAACATTAAGCAAAGCTAGTCCATTTACATCTTTAAATACTGGAAGTGATTCTATATCTATAATTAGTGTAAAAGAATATAATAGTGGAACTAATGATTTTTCTTCTAACAAAAGGCGAATAAGTGGTAGAATATGAAATGGATAGGGCAACATATATGGGATTTTATATCTCGCTTTAGAAATAGCGTATATTTAGAAAGTGTTACAGAGCATATAGATGATGATGCCGAAACATTAGTAAAAGATAACACTACTGGTCTTGTACAATGGACTAAACGAGCTAATGCTGGTAGAGTTCATTTATACGTTAAGGCTATGGAAGATCTTAAAGCTGGTCATACTGTTTATGCTTCTGGCGCTGTTGGTAATTCTGGAGCTATTGAAGTTAATAAGTATATAGCTAATAATACTATTGATGAAAGAAGATTTGTAGGTATTATAGAATCAGATATAGACACTGGTGAATTTGGTTACGCTATTACAATTGGAACATTAAAAGGTATAGACACAACAGGTGCTGGTATTACAGAAGCTATAGGTGAAACTTGGCTTGAAGGAGATATATTATTTGTATCTGATACTTATGCTGGAGAAATGACAAAAGTTCAACCAGCGGCGCCTAATCAAGTTATACCATGTGCTTTTGTACTTAAAAAGAATGCTAATGGTACAATAGCTATTAGAGCTTACGATTTAGGTTATCACTTAGGTGAATTACACGATTTACAAATAACAACACCTACAGAAGGTGAAGTATTAAGATATAATGATACAGATGATATTTGGGAGAATACAGATTCATTAGTAATTGACGCAAGTGGTAATGTTGGTATTGGAACAACAAGTCCTAGTACTAAATTACACATAGAAGATTCTAGTCATGTATATTCTACTTTACAATCAACTGGAGCTAATACAGAAGTAGCACATAAATATAGAAGTAGTACTTTAACCTCAGGTTATTATTGGTGGACAGGGTTAAATAATTATGACAAGTATCAAATAGGATATGGTACAAGTTTTGATAATGCTGGGACAGCTCTTTGCATTGACACGTCTGGTAATGTTGGTATTGGAACAACTAGTCCAAGTGCTAAGCTAGAAGTTTCAGCTGATGGAACAACATCTCAAGAAATAGCTCATTTTGGAAATTCTAATGGAATTGGTAAAATCAAAATGCAACTTGATGGAGTTGGAAGCTCTAAGCAAGTAATGCTTGATGCATCAAATAATGAAGATATAGTTTTAAATACTCAGGGAGATTCTTACATTACAGATAATCTTGGTATAGGTACTAGTAGTCCGTCTGAAAAACTACATGTTGATGGAAACGCTATAATAACCGGTGACTTAACAGTGCAAGGTACAACTGTCACTATAGATACAACAAATCTAAATGTTGAAGATAAAAACATAACGTTAAATTATAGCACTGGTGATTCTTCTGCGTTAGCAGATGGCGCTGGTATAACAATACAAGACGCTGTAGATGCTTCTAACGACGCTACAATGCTTTGGAATGCTTCGTTAGATAGATTTGATTTTAGTCACCCTATAACAACTAAAGATAATATAACTTTTGTTACATCAAGTGGTACTGATGGAGGTCTTATAGATATGGATTCTAATGATGATCTTGTAATATCAAATCCTCTTGGAGATGTTTTAATTGGTGATGGTTCTTCAGATATATATGTTGGAGATGGTATAAACAATGTTGATATTCTATTCGAGCAATCAGGAACTATATCAGCTGAGAGTGTTAGCGCTACATTAACTTTAGGAGGTGCAGGAGGTAGTTTGGCTATACAAAGTCCTACTGTAAATGGTACTAGTTATTTTACCGGCAGCGTAGGTATAGGTGTAGCTAGCCCAGGTTCTACGCTTCACGTCAATGGTGATGTTAGAGCCGAAGATTTTCTATGCAGAAATTCTACTGATACTTTAACAGTAGGTTATTTACAAGAGAACAGTTCTGGCGAAGGAGTTTTAAGAATTAATAATGGATCTAACTGGGGCCTTATAGCAAGGGGTATTAGTAATAGTCCAGTTGTTGGAGCTTGGTACAATGGTAGTCTTACGTTTAGAGGATTTGGAGTCAGCGATGGAGATACTGACGTTAATGACGTAGATGTAATGACGGTTGATTTTGCTAATCAACGAGTCGGTATTGGAACAACTAGCCCTGCTGAAAAACTAGATATTACTGGCAACATAAAGCTAAACACTGGCGGTTATATTGTGGGCGACTCAACCGCGGTTTATTTAAGACTAAGCAATTCGCTTGGAAGCATATTAGGTTATTCAACTGGAACCATAAAAGTTGCGCCAAGTTTTACTTACAGCAATGCTTCAGGCGAACAATTTAGAATAAATCACGCAGATGGCAACGTTGGTATAGGAACCAATAACCCTGCTCAAAAACTTCACGTTGTTGGTGACGCTAGAATACAAGGTAACCTTACTGTCAACGGTACATACACTCAAATAGATACAGACGTAAACACCACAGAGCAATGGCTTGTTACAAACGATGGCACAGGTCCTGCTGCTGTAATAAATCAACTTGGTAGCCAAGATATATTTGACGTTCAAGATGATGGTACTAGTGTGTTTTATATTGAAGATGGTGGTAATATAGGTATTGGTACTACTAGTCCAAACGCTTTATTAGATGTTGACAATAGAATATACCTACAAAACGACGGAACTGTTAAGTGGGGAGCTTCTGCTAATGCTGGGCATTTAACTTGGGACACAAATCAAGCTATTGTAAAAGGCTTGTCAGGACAGGCTTTATTATTAGGTTCAAATAATACTAGCGCTAGAATGACGATAGATACGTCAGGCAACGTCGGTGTTGGAACTACTTCTCCATCTGAAAAGCTAGAGGTTGATGGTAATATTAAAGCATCTGGAACTCTTATAGCTAAACAATACCAAGCGTTTCAATGTAACTTTATAAATGATATAAGTACAACTAAGTATTATTTACCATTAGATACTGTAACAGCTCAGACAGTAGTATACCAAGACGAAGCCTGTATGTTGGCTCACGCTGATGGTAGACTTGCGTCTGTAACATTAAAAGTAGAAAACTTAAATGGAGCTAGTGGTAATATAACTTTTGGTATAGAAGTATTACAATCTACA
>Ga0196901_1000294_pt1 | contig 27002 bp, 28 predicted proteins | sample CB_VirMetaG_FD_169099 | JGI IMG/M metagenome (GOLD analysis project Ga0196901, IMG submission 169099) | Freshwater to marine saline gradient viral communities from Chesapeake Bay - CB_1504_1 Viral MetaG (v3) (version 3) | ecosystem: Environmental > Aquatic > Marine > Coastal | place: USA... | reverse complement strand
GGGGGGCGGGGGCAAAACCCGGCGCGCGCAGAGCTCTACTCGTCCCTCTCCCTCGCGCGGCTTCAATTATCAAATTTTTCTGATTTTGGCATTTTGGCGATTATTAATTTGATCTTACGAATGCTACCCTTCCACGGGTGGGGGACACTGATTTGGGGTGTTTTTGGTGATTTCAGGTATCACATTGATAATGGACCCCCTGATTTTGGGTTATTTGGTGTGCATATGGCGATTTTTTTTTGGGAGTGATGTTCCGGTCTGGTTGATTGGAGGATCGCTATGACGACGATTGTATTTCGGGATGGGGTTATGGCCTCGGACAGTGGAGCGTGGGTTGGTGGTCTTGTCACGCCTTGGTCGAGGAAGCTTATTCGCGGGAAATCCGGTGTTATTTACGGGGGTGCTGGTGACGGTAGCCGTGTATCAGAATTTTTCAGGTGGGTTGAGGCTGGGGAGTGTGTTGGCGAAATGGTTGTTCCGCAGGTTCGGGATGACGGGAGTGATTTTATTATTTTGGTTTGGCGGCCTGATGCGGGTTTGTTTCTTTTGACTGCGCAGGGCGAGGAGGATCTTCGGGGTTGCCCTTACTGCGCGATTGGTGGTGGCGCGGAGGTTGCCTACGGCGCGTTGCACTATGGGGCGTCTGCGGTGATTGCGGTTGAGGCGGCGATTGCTCACAGCACTTGTGCGTTTGGCGCGGTTCAATATTTGGCGGATCGCTAATGGCACTTCTTCAAACCCCTCGCGGGAATTACATATACGCTGCGGATGGTGCCGTTCTGGATGGGTACTTCTGGGACCGTTCGGAAATGGCGATCATTCAGGGTCCGATTGCTTCTGGCACGTCTACGGGTTCATGTATGAAGATCTGGGCGATTGCCGTTGAGCAAGAGCCTGACTTTGACGGTGTGAGGCGCACGCGGTTCATCATCACGCGGGACACCTACAAGGAACTGCGCGAAACGACGATCAAGACTTGGCTTGAATGGTTTCCCGAAAGCGAGTGGGGTCCGATGATTAGGGCGGAGCCTTCTTTCCATCATTTGAAGCGGGATCATCCCTCGGGCGATGGGACGACTATTGATTGCGAGGTGATATTCCTTGCCGTTCCCGATCCTGACGTTGCCGAACAGATTTTGGCGTCTTACGAGATTACGGGATTTTTTCGGAACGAGGGCCAGTTTTGCGACAAGCTGGTGATTGACGAACTTCTTTCACGGTGCGCGCGCTATCCTTCAAAGCGTAACGGCCCCGGCGCAACGTGGCACGGCGGCTTCATCGACCTTAACGCGCCGGTCGAGGGTCATTGGATACCGTACATGCGCGGCGACATTCCATTGCCCCCAGAAACGACAGAGGACGAGCGGCGCGTCTATCAGAAGCCCGCGAACTGGACATTTTACACGCAGCCCCCCGGTCTTATTGAGGTTCGGCATGAGGGCAAGGTTTCCTATCAGCCAAACCCGAAGGCTGAAAACCAAACCCACACGAAGAAATCCTACATGGAAACCATCGTCGGCAAGACGAAGGCTTGGATTGACCGGCGCGTTCTGAACAAGGTCGGCCTGCACATCGAGGGCAAGGCGGTATACCCCACGTTTTCAGAAGACGAACACGTTTCCAAGAGCAAGCTAGAACCCATTCCCGGCTTCAAGATTGTCGTTGGTCTGGACTTCGGGCGCGATCCGGCCGCGGCTTTCATGCAGGACGTAAATGGAAACTGGCGTGTCCTATCGGAACTAATCGGCTCGAACGAGAGCGCGGAGCTCTTTGCGCCTAAGGTCAAGAAGCACATCGCGGAACGGTATCGCGGCTTTGAGGCTGATTTCCTTGGCGACCCGCGCGGGGCCGATGGCGGCCAGAACACCGAAACCACAGCCTATGACGTTTTCCAGAAGTACGGGATGCGGGTAATGCCGGCCACGACAGACAACAACACGCAGATGCGTCGGTCAGCGATGGAAGCCGTGCTCGGGCGCCGGAACGGCTTTCTCGTCGATACGACCTGCCTTGTCGCAAAGACCGGCCTTGCTGGCGGCCACCATTACCCGAAGCTGAAAGTGCGAGGCCTATCCGGTCTATTCGCTGAAAAGCCGCGCAAGGGGCTCTACTCCCATATTGTTGACGCGATCGAGAACGGTCTTCTGGGCGGCGGAGAGGGTGAGGCGGTCATCACTTCAACGCACCGCGAACGCAAAGCGCCATCCCAGCCACAGCGGCACAGCATCCGCAATCGGAGAAAAAAATGATCGTTGAATGGTTTTTCGGATTTCACCGGCCACGTCTGCGCAACTTCAAAGGCAAGATTGATGCGCGTTACTGGCTAGGCCACTGTGAGGCTTGGGGATACAACGCCGATGACACTTGGGTTTTCCTAGATCCGCAAGGCAGGGGGTTTAAAATTCGTGTTATGCACCGGCATGATGAAGTCCTGACGCAGCTAGAGGCTTATTACGCGATCTGCGAAAGTATCGTAAAAATAAAAAATGATGAGCCGGAATTTGACCTGCCGCCCTTCACACTTATGAGTTGCGCGTCGATCTGCGGCGCATTGGTGAATATCCGTGCATTGATGCCAAGCACCCTAAAGCGGAAATTGCTGTCCAACGGAGCGGAACTTTTACACGAAAGGTCAGATCATGGGTGGCGGATACAAGGAAGATCCTAAGGATAAGAAGGCAAGACTTAGGGAGCGGCGGATTACCGATGTTGGCCGGCAGAAGAGCGCTGAAAAGCAGGCGTCCGGCCTGACAAGCGACATTCGCGCAATCTACGGAATGAAGGGTTTGGCGCCAGTTTCTGGAACCGCAAAGGGATCTTCCCGTAAAAGTTCTAGCAATATGCTTAACAATCTCGCCATGAGATTTGGGAGCCTCTCTTGATGCAGCCAGGAGAAGAGTTTTCATCCCGCCTCAAAACGGCAAAGGCTTGGCGCAGCGCCGCAGAGCCATTCATCAAGGAAAGCTTGAAGTTTTGCTGCCCCGGTCGGGAGCAGGATTTCAGCAAGGCTGTCGGTGACGTAAGCGAGAGCGAGAGCGAGGTTTTCATTTCCATTGCCGAGGATATGGCAACGGATCTGGCCGGCGACCTAGTGAATTACTATACCCCTGCCGAAAGCAAGTGGGGCGAATTTCTTGTCACAATGGAAATTCCAGAAGATCAAGCGGATGCGGTTCTTGAACAAGTGCAGGCCCGCGAAGATGACCTGTTTGAAATGATTTCATCTTCTAATTACAATGACATAGCGCCGCAATGGGCCTTTGAGGCGGCAAGCCACGGCACGACTGCGCTCTGGGTGCAGCAAGCGCACATGCAGCAACCTATTCATTGCGAGGTGGTTCCACCGCAACAGCTTTACACAACGCCGGGGCATCTTGGCTATCTGGACCGTTTCAGGGAAGTCTCGGTCCTGGCCTCATCTTTGCCAGCACTATTCACCGGCTGGGACGTTTCTCTGGCCGACGAGCAAATCCAACAGAAGATCAAAAAGCCAGGTGCAAGAGCCAAGGTTGTCTGGGGTTTCTGGGTGGATTGGTCTGATGCCGCAATCCCAAAATGGCTTTGTGAAATCACTGTCGATGATCGACGCATCACACCATCGAAGCCACTTGAACTTGGAGGCCTTGCTGGCACTTGCCCATTGATAGTTGGCCGCTTCAATCCACAAATCGGGAAGCCTTGGGGGCGCGGCCCTGGCTGGAAATCCTTGCCAGACCTGCGCGTGATGGACGAAATGGCAGAGATTATCCTGTCTGGGCTCGACCAAAGCTTGATGAATACGATCATCTATCCCGATGATGGTTTCCTTGATCTTTCGGAAGGCCTGCAAGCCGGTCGCGCCTATCCCGCGCACCGCGGCTTTACCCGTGAGCAAATCTACGACTTGAGCCGCAACGTGAATGTGGATCAGGGCTGGTTCACGGAAGACAGGCTGGAAAAGAAGATCGCTCGGGCCTTCTATCAGGATGGGCCAAGGCAGAGTGGCGATACGCCGCCAACGGCAACCCAATGGCTTGATGAGCGCCGCCGTGTCCAGCAACGCCTTGGCAAACCGTCTGCGCCACTGTGGAGCGAGTTTGTCATGCCGCTCATCCAGCGGTTTGAATACCTGGCTGTTGAGAGCGGGAAGCTGAAAGAGGCGATTACGCACAATGGGCAGGTGATTAGCGTCACGCCTATCTCGCCTCTTCAAAAAGCCCAAAACCAAGACAAGGTGATGGTAACGCGGTCCAATCTCGATCTGGCATTCTCTATTTTCCAAGATCAGGTTGGCGAAGTGGTGGATATGCGATCGACGATGAAGAAGGTGGTCAAGGTTTCCGGCGACCAGCTAACCGTCATTCGTGAAGAAGCTCCGCCCCAAGAGGCCCAGCCACCAGAAGGGCAGGTATAAATGCTGCCAAATCTGATTTCAGAGCCGGGGCCGTTGTTGACGTATATCGCGGCCCTTGAGCAAATCGACGCGACAAAGGCATCTGACCTTCGGCGTTCCATCCGTGCGGCTCTTGGTTCCGTCGATGGCCGTATCCTTTTGGAATTGCTTGAAAAAGCAACAATAACAACGCCAACAAAAATCTTGGCTGATCCGCGTGCATTGGCGGCGCGCAATTCTCAAGCATTTATCGCAAGTGATCTTAGGAGGATCTTGAGCGATGAATATGAGAAACTGGTTGAACAAAAGCAAGCTACGGTGGGAAGCGCCAAACGAGGGGGGCCAAGGCGGGGCGCCGGTAAGTGAGGCCGCGCCTGTGGCCGCAGCGCCGGTGGGTGAAGCTGCACCACAGGCGGAAGCCTTTGACCTATCCTTTATCCCCGAAAGCTTTCATGTGGATGGAAAGCCGGACCTTGAGAAATTCAAGGAGCATTACGGCAAGCTGGTCGAACCATCGGTAGCGCCTGACAAATACGACTATGTTGTGCCGGCCGATATGGATTTTTCCGCACTCGGGCTGCCCGAAGGAATGGCGCTGGATTTCAATCTGGAAGATCCGACCATGCAGCCGCTTCTTGGTGAACTGTCCGAAACCCTCAAGGGTATTGGCGCACCGGCTGAAATGGGCGGAAAGATTGGCGGCCTTCTCGCCAAATATGAAGCAACAAAACTCACCGCAGCAATCGAAGCGCAAAAGCAAGAATTTGCAAAGCTTGGCACGCCCGAGCAAGCAAATCAGCGAATTACTTCGGTTGTTCGCGCAATGGAAACCCGTCTTACCGCCGATGAGGCGCAAGCGCTTCAAGCGGCAACCCGCAGCGCACCGGCCATGATGGCTCTCGAAAAGCTTCTTGGCCCCCGCAACTCCACCACGCCGACACCACAACCCGAAGAGGCCGCTAATGATGGCGGTCTTTCTTCACGATACCCAACCTCCCGGACAAAGTAAGGAGCCGAAATGACCACCCTGACCCAAAAATTCCTGTCTATGGCAGATATTTACAAGCGCACCCTCCCAGGCGGCGGCGCTGCTCAAATCATGGAAATGATGAACACAACTGCGCAGGACATCTTCACCGATTTTGTCATGCAGGAATGCAACGATGGCACCAAGCATATCTACACCACTCGCACTGGTCTTGGTACTGTTGGCTGGGGCGCTCTTTACGAAGGTATCGCGCAATCCAAGTCGAAAACCCAACAAGTGACTGAAACCACTGGCTTTGCTGAAAAGCTTTGCTCGGTGGACACGCGCTTGCTGGATCTGGCCGGCGCCAATGAAGCCGCTGTCCGCGCGCAGGAAAGCGAAGCTGACATTGAAGCAATGGCGCAAGAACTGGTTTCGGCCCTGTTCTACCACAATACCGCAACCAACCCTCGCCTGCCCAAAGGCCTTGCCCCTCGCTATGGCACCAAAGCAACTTCTGGCGCGGGCAAGCAAATCATCGACGCGGGCGGCACCGGCTCGGACAATATGTCGATCTGGTTTGTGACGTGGGGCGGCTCGGGCCTCCGCGCTCTTTACCCAAAGGGCACCAGTGCGGGGATCAGCCAAGAGGATATGGGCCGCCAGCGTGTGCTGGATGATGCTGGCAACCCTTACTATGTGAAGGAAGAGTTGATCCGTTCGCATATGGGCTTTGGCCTTGGCGACTATCGCCGCTGTTCGCGCGTGTCGAACATCGACGTTTCTGAATTGGCCGCTGGCAACGTGGATCTCTACTCGTTCATGCGCAAGGGTTACTATGCGCTTCAAGGCGTCCGCAATCAGAACGTCAAGACGACCAAGGATACCGAACCTGGACGCACGGTGATCTATGCCAACGTCGATGCTTTGGAAGCCCTTGACGCCTTGGCAACCAACACCGGCGCCACCGACAACTTTACCCGCCTCAAGTGGATGGAAGTTGAAGGCAAAGAAGTGCTGGCTTATCGCGGTATCCCAATCCGTGAAACAAATGCGCTTCTGAACGCCGAAGCCCGCGTGGTTTAACCCCTTCTGGGTGGGCGGCACTCGCCCACTCGGCAACCCTGAAATTGGAGACTTGAAATGATCTTGGACAAGAACCTGATCCTTTCGGAGTTGCAGGCAGTCACGGCTACCGCAATTTCCGAAAACGTGATCGACCTCGGTGTGAACGGCGTTGTTCCCTACGAAGCTGCTGCGGCGGCCATGAACCTCGGCGCGGGCAACGAAATCCCCCTACTGCTGATGGTGAATGAGGACTTCGCTACGCTGACCTCTCTGACCGTCACGCTGGAAACCTCTGCGGCGGCTGACCTCTCGACGCCAACGGTGCTTTACACCAGCGGCGCGATCCCCGTTGCCACCTTGAAGGCCGGCTACAAGCTGCCGATCCGCTGGCTCCCTGACGCGCCCTTGCTGCGCTATCTCGGCGTCCGCTACACGGTGACGGGCACCACAGCCACCGCGGGCAAGGTTTCGGCCGCCCTAGCCACGGAGGTTTAAGAATGGCTGCTAAAACCAAAGAGCAATTGGCCGAAGACGCCAAGGCCGGTCTGGAAAAAGATGCCATTACCAAGCCTACGCCTGAAACAGATCAGGGCGGCGTCAAAGCCGAAACTGTTGTGGTGACGGAGTACAAGCCTGATGCTGGTGGTGAATATACGATGGAAATCGTTACCACCGCACCGGGAACATTTGGCCTTGGAGGCATTGAGCCAGTTGGCAAGCCTGCAAAGATCAATTGCAGCGCCTTCTCTCTTGTGTGGATGCAGCCAAAGACCAAAGAGGACATTGCGCGGTTGAAGGCCTATCGCGCGTCCATCAAGAAAGACGCTGCCGCGTAAGATCCTCCCGCGTGGGGCGTTTTGTTAAAGGGCTGGGGTAAAACCTGGCCCTTTTTCTATGTGCATATGGTCTTGCGGTTTTCGACTGCAATCTGCGGGCATGTCAACAGAATTTGCAATGCTTGAAATAATGAATGCGGCCCTCATTTCGCAGGGCTGCGACGAACTATTGGCCCATACTGACGGGACCAATGAAGGTCGTCTTTTATCACTCAATTGGGCCCCTATCGTTGAGGCCGAGTTGGAAATGTCCAACTATCACTTCTCTAAAAAGCAAGATGAGCTCTTGAGCCGCTCGGATGGTCTTTTTGGGTATGATGATGCGTTTGCGGTTCCACATGCGGCGCTGCACGTCCGTCGAGTGTGGACGGAGGATGAAACCGGCGTTCGGTCCTTCCCCGATTGGGTGCAGGATGGTTCGCGCGTTCACGTTGATAGCGCCGAGGGCGTTTTCATTGAATACATCGAGAGCGCCGATCCTTCCATCTGGTCCGCTAACTTTGCAGTCGGTATCCAAATGAGGCTTGAGGCGGTTCTTCTGCGCTTCAAGGAAGAATACGCCAACGCTGAACGGATGGATGGCAACGCAGAAGCTAAATTCCAGAATGCGCGCACGCTGTCATCGAAGGCACGATCTGCAACGCAGCCGTTCCAGCGTGGGCGTCTTGCGAAAGCGAGGTTTGGCCGTGGCTAAACGCAGCATCCCGCAGCGCAACTTCCTTCTCGGGCAGACACGCGATGGCTTTCTTGAGGCCGATGATCTGGATATTCGGCAGGCATCCTGCCGCGCGGCCTCAAACATGCGGGTTACAGCTACGCGCGGCCTGCACTCTCGCCCCGGCATGACCTATATTCGAGAGGGCGGAACGGCGCATGACATAATCGAGATAAGGCCCGAAACTTCAAAGACCTTTGGCCTTGTGATTATGGATGGAAGCGCAGTCATCATCAATGAAGATGGCGGCGAAGATTTTGAAATCACGTCTGCACCTTGGGATCAGCCAGAAGACGTATGGGTTGAAGCCTTTCGTGAAAAGACGGTCATTGGCGGTCCATTTGGTCTATATGAACTAACCTATGACAGCGGCACTTGGTCATTCGCCACCTTTGAGTTTGATCTGGCGGCTGGCGGCGACCTGGCGCAGCCATATTGGTCCTTTGTTAAGGACACCACACTTCGTCCGAGCGCGCGAAGCGGAGCAATCACAATTGTTTCCTCAAAGCCTTTGTTCACGCCAGACTACGTTGGCACAAAGATCCGCTATTCGCAGCGTGAAATCAGCATCACATCGTTTACGTCCTCCACGCTCGTAGGCGGGACCGTCACGGACATTTTGGCGCCAAGCTTTAGAATTAATCTTTCAAAGACCGTTGGTTTCAAAACGGGTGATGCGGTTGTCGCTATCGACACAAACTTCCAAGGTATCATTGTCAACATCGTTGGCTCATACATCGAGGTCATCACCACAGAGTTTTTCGATGGCCCCGATGTAGACGAAACAATATCTGGCCCGTCTGCATCAGCCAAGGTTTTGTCTAAGTCAGAGATTACCCCGCTTCCATCCTTCATCTGGGACGAGCCGATAATGTCGGCGGTGCGCGGTTATCCAAGATCAGGTGCATCGGCCAGCGGGCGTTTGACGCTGGTGGACTTCCCGTTGGTTCCTGATCTGATCTGCATGTCATCGAGCCGGAGCGTGAACGACTTCACGGCTGGGGCCGGTGATGATGATGCAATTGTCAGGACGACCGGCGACAATAGCCCGCGCTTTATGCACGTCCTGAACGCTGGGGATTTGCTGCTCTTCTCTGATCGCGGCCTTTACTACATCAACATCAGGGACGGAAACATACTAACCCCCCAGAACTTCAAGGCCACTCTCTTTGACAAGCGGTCATCAAGCCCTGTTCGGCCCGTTGCGGTCGATGATGGCGTTGTTTTTATTGAGGCGTCAGGCGAAGCAATCGCGGCGTGCCTGCTGGACGGGAACATTTACCTGAAATGGTCGGTTCGCACGATTTCCACATTCCATGACCCACTCATCAAAAGGCCAATCAAGCTTTGTGGCCCTTCGTTGTTCTCGGAAGCGCCTGAAAAATATATGTTTGTCATCAATAGTGACGGGACGATCGCGGCGGTATCGTGGTTCTCGGACTTTGCGGCGGATAGCGTTGGCTTTGTTCCGTGGAACACACAAGGCCTGTTCAAGACTGCTTCCCCGATATTTGGCGGCTACTGGGCGATTGTAGAGCGTGAAATCAATGGCGTAACGCGCCGGCTGATTGAGCGGTTCGATGATGCGGCGCTGGTGGACTGCGCCGTGCCGGTCTTTTCTGCATCGAACTTGTCAGTGAACGGGATCGACCTTGAGGTAAACGGCGAAAGCCTGTCGGTGGTTTCATCCGGCGCTGCGCCTTTGGCTGGTGAGGAAGTGAGCATCTACAGCGGCAACTGGTTTGGCGGTTCACGCATTGTCGGCCTTGATGGTGTCGTACCCGATATTGAGGATATGCCCGAAGATACGTTTGCTGGGTTCAACTTCACATCGTCCTTCATGCCTTGGCCGGTCGAAGTAATTGATAGCCCGCGTGTAGGCATGCTGAAAGCCCGCCTGATCCGTGGGTCCGTGTCTGTGCTTTCATCAAGTGGTTTTAGTATTCGCGCCAACAATCACACCAGAGAGGTTGGCGGCTATCGCTGGGGTGAAGACCTTGGGGTGCCGCCGCCATTCAGGACTGAACTCTATCGTTTCAGCGTTGTTGGCAGCCGTGACCATCCAGAAATTGAAATCACGAAGAATGAGCCGGGTATCCTTGAGATAATGGCGATTACACAGGAGGTACAATACTAATGCAGGCACTTTTGGCACCACTAGTGGCGGCAGGCGCAGGAACGGCAGCGGCAGGCGCGGGGGCGGCGGCAGCGGCAGGAACGGCGGCGGCGGCGGTAACACCTATGGCCCTTGTTGCAAGCGCGGCTGGGCCTGTATTCGGCGCCTTCAATGCAATGGAGCAAGCAAAGAGCGCGAAGGAGCAAGCGAAGGTCAACAGCTACATCGGGACCACCCGGGCGCGGCAAACAGACCAAGCTGCGCGTGAAGGGCTAAATTCAGAACTATCCAACGTGCGGGCGGCGCTGTCTGCCAATGGGCAGCGTCCAAGCGTAGGCACAGCGTCAATGTTTGATGAACTGCGCTCGGTGCGCGGCGCGGAACGGCGCGTGGCCTTCAACAACGAAACGCAAAACGCCGCTGCGTACAAGGCTAAAGCCAACGGCATAAGCCCTGGAATGTCTTTGACTTCCGGCCTTTTGAAAGCTGGTCCGAGCCTGTTTGACATTTACGACTATGGCTCGAAAAACAATTGGGGAGGTCGAGGGTAATGGCTGAAATCAAGCGGGTTGTAAAATCCAGCGCACTTTCGGACTTCCGCCAAACCGTTCCCGATGCTGGGGGCGGTTTTCGCCTTATGGCAGAAGCGGCGAATGCGGCTTATGAATGGCTCAAGCCAGCGGCCATTGCAGAGCAAGAGGCACTGGGTTCCGAACTTGGCAGTCAGATCGCAAAGCAACAGATGGGCGACCCTTCCGGTTCCTTCACAACGTCGCGGATGAATGCGCCGGCCGGTCCGAACCAAGGCCTCGCCAATGACGTGATGGGCGCGATTGGGAAGGGCTCTGGCGGCGGCGACAAACTGCATGGCGTAGATCCCCGCATTAACGAGGTTCTAAGTCTTGCTTCGCAGCGGACGGGGATCAATATTGGTGTGAGCGAGGGTTTGCGTACTTCCGACAGGCAGGCCCAAATGGTTGCACAAGGCAAGTCGCAAACGATGAATAGCAAGCACCTGCATGGCGGCGCTGCGGACTATCACATCATCGGAGAAGACGGGAAAGCAAATTGGGACTTTGAGGCTTATCGCCCACTTGCCGATGAAGCAAAAAAGGTTGCGGCTGAACTCGGATATGAGGGCTTTGAATGGGGCGGCGATTGGAAGACGCTAAAAGATGGCGTCCATTTCCAATTCAAAGATGGGGGTGCGGCACCATCGGGCGGCACGTCCACCACGGTATCATCCATGAATGGCGGTGCAGCGCCTCAACTGCCTCCACCAACCATGCTGCGGCAAGCGGATGGCTCACTGGTAGGGCGCCTGTATTCCCCCCTGTCTGGTGAGATCCTGCAAGCGCACAACGCGGCGGCGGGCGTGGCCTACCAATCAGAGATCATGCTCAAGGGCGCGCAGGACATGATGGCGCTGTCCGAGCAATTCATGCTCAATCCCGATGGCTTCAATGATGCGGCAAAGGGATATGTCGATGGGATCGTGAAGTCTGCCCCTGATATGTTCAAGGCGGCTATTCGTGGCAACTTCCAGAAGGAAGCGCAGCGCCGGTATCTGGGCATGGTCGAGGAACGACAGCGCGACACGCGCCAGCGTGCCAACAACTCAAGCGCGGCCTTGGTGGATAGGTGGTCTGATAATTTGGTCAACGCGATGGTCGGCGGAAATGAAGAAGAAATCTTTGCTGCGCAATCAGAGCTCACTGGAATTTTGTCAGCGCGCGAGAGCCTGCCCGGCGTGGCATGGACGAGAGAGCAATCCCAGAACGTAGTCATCAAGGCGCGCGATGCGGCGCAAAAGGAAGTGGTGCGGCGACAGAAGGAGCAAACGACCACTTGGAAGTCTGACCTAAGCCTAATTGGTAAGGCGGCGATGAACGGCCAAGCTTCGGCAGATGAAAGCATTCTGCAAAATCCGCAAATCCGTGCGCTGCTTCCCGACGAGTGGGCCGAGGCGGCATCACGGGTTGCGCTGCGCGACAACCTGCCAACCTTCCTGACAATGACCCCATCAGAACAATCGGCGGCGCTGGCCGAAATGAAAGCCCAGCCGGTTCAAGCTGATTGGGAAATGGACATTCTCAAAGCGGGCGAAAGCGCGGCGGCCGAAAACAGGAAGGCGCTTGAGGAAGACCCTGTGAAGCGGGCGACTGAAATCATGCCTGATGACAGGAAACCCCCGGCGCTGACCAATATCAATCCCGAAGACCCATCAAGCGCGATTGCGGCCATGAAGGCGCGCGGGCAATGGGCGGAGCAATTCAGCGAGGCAGGATATACCCCAGAAGTCGTTTACTTGAGCGATCAAGAGGCGGAGGCTCTTGGGGCCGCTCTCGGCAAGGAAACCCCGCCTGAACTGCGCGCGGTAATGGCTGCGGCAATCGTTGAAGGCTTTGGCCCCGGTGCGGAGCGGGTCTTCACCGAAATCAAGTCGGATGACCCAACCACAATATACGCTGGCAAGCTAATGGCGCGTGGCGGTGAGAAGGCAATCGCGTTTGAAGCCATGCGCGGCCAAGCCATGCTGGATGAGGGTTTGGTGCAGGCACCATCATCGTCGGCAAGTCTTGAAGGCATTTCCCCAGACATATCGGCGGCGCTGTCCACGGTTCCATTTGAAATGCAGGGCGAGCTTCGCAAGTTTGCAATCTCGATCTATGGCGCCCGAGCGCGCGGCGTGACCGATGCCGAAGAGCAAAAGGCAATCATGGCTGGGGCGGTGCAGTCTGCGCTTGGTCAATCCAAGACAAAACGCGGCAAGCTGAAAGGCGGCGTGCAGACCATCGGCGGCAGTCCAGTCTTGCTTCCGGTCGATGTGATTGGCGAGGATGCAGAGTTTGCGCTTCAATCGGCGTTCACAGCGGGCCAAGGGGAAATCTCTGGAATGCAGGCTTTTGCGCAGATCGGCGCGGCCATTATGGGCCAAGACCCAATTGCCGAACTTCCGCAGAATTGGGGTGCTGAACCCGGACCCATGCTTGGCGGCAAGCCATTGAGCCCAAAGCTTTTGCAGAACGGGCATATTCGGATCGTGCCAACCAAAGATAGCAAATACCGAATTGAGGTTATCACCAACGGCGCCGTGACCGATGCGCGCAACGCGGCGGGCGGCACATTCGAGTTTGACCTGCACGCGCTGATCGAGGCCAACCCACGGGAAGGGGCTTATGCGCCGGCCTTGGGTGGCCCTGCCTCAATTAGCGATCTTGGGGTGGCGCCATGACGTACTTTCTGCGCGATGAAGGCGATATGTCGCAAGTGAAGCCGCGGGGCCGCGATGTGCAGCCAAGCGGCGTGTGGGAAGGCCTTGGCGCTGGGTTCAACAAGTCCGCTCTGGAAAACGACGCTAACTTCCGTCTAGCGCGGGAACGGCAAACCGTGAGCCGGTCATTGGCCGAAAAGGCTTGGGATAGGCTTGGCGATGACGCGGTGCGAACCGGCCTCAAGGCGCGCAACGTCTATGTGACTGATGGCAAGGGGGCTGATGCTCTCGCCTCGAACATGCGGGCTATCCCTGGCGTGCTGGAAATGGCGCGTGAAGCTGCGGCGGCGGAGCCTGATAAGTGGGCCGATCTGGACGTTTCGGATGGAGCGATCGACAGCACCATCAACGCAAAGCTTCAAGCCGAACATGCTGACGCCGAGGCAATCCTGAACATGATGCCAGCGTGGCGCGGCGCTGCTGACCTTGTGGGCGGCATGGCGGGGATTACAGCGGACATAAAGAACCTTCCATTCATATTGGGCGGCGGCGGCGGATCAATCCTTCGGGTAATGGGGCGTGAAGCCGCTCTCAACATGGGGGCGGAAGCGGCATTCCTGCCGGCGCAGTACGAAATGGCTGAACGTCTTGGTATCGAAGACCCCGATGTGGTTTCACAGCTTGCTATGGCGGCTGGGGCCGGTGCGATCCTTGGCGGCGCGGTAGAGGCCGGTTCTCGCGCATTCATATACATGCGTGGCCGCAACAGGCTTCCCCCTACGGCTGACCCTGTATTTGACGCTGGGGCCATTGATGCGGCCGAGGATGCGATTGTCGCTGGCGCCAACCCGTTTGAGGCGGCAAGTCGCGTGCAAGCCGATGCGCCGCCAAAGCTTGATCCCCTGGTTCAGCGCGACCCAATTAAGCGCGAACCCCTCATCCCAGACCGTGCTGGGGCACCGCAGCCGGTAGAGACTGCCCCAAATGCCGCGCCGGAGCCACTGGCTGACCCTCTGGACGTGCTTCTCAATCCCCGCATGGACGAAGTGCGCCAGATCGAAGATGCGTCCACAGCGGCCATTTCTGACGCTATGGCCTATGATAGCGGCGCGGCCAAGCCTCTTATCTCTTGGCTTACCCGTGGGCACCGCGTCACAAAGGCTCAAATTCGCGCGGCGGAAAAGTCAGGCCAGCCACTACCAGGCGGCGGCGAAAGCATGCAGGTCAATCCATCGGGCAAGGCGGCGCAAGATCTTCGCGCTATGGGCGTCACATCGAAGAGTGCCCCCGGCCTGTTTTCCAAAGAAGGGCGTGGGGATTTCGACAACCTTGTAGCCACGGAAATGGAAGACAAATTCCCCGGCATCACGGCGGCGGCCGGCGTGTCGGAGGATGGCATGTATCTCGATCGTCAGGGTTTCCTAGACGTTATCGCTAGGGACGCGGGTGGAGACACGTCTTGGCTTGCCAGTAGGGCAGAGGTCACACGGATCATAGATGAGCGTGAGGCGGCGCTGCGTGCTCTGGAAACACCCACAACGCGGCCAGCGGATGATTACCTTGCCGGTCGGCCAGCGGATGATGGCTTTTTCGTGGATCTGGATGCCTACGCCTTCGATGACCTCACGGGGGGCTTTGACCGTATCCGCGATGACTTCGACGCATATTTCCGTAAAGAGTGGGCGGATGATCTTCTCACGCCGGATGAGCGGATGGAAATAATCACGGAACTTCAAAAAAATGGCGGTGAGGCAAAACATCTGGTAGAACGTGTTCTTGAGCGCGATCTGGATTATCTGGACCTACCTGCAAACAAGGCGGATGATTATGGACAATACGACCCAGAAGAATACCTCCGATATCTCGATCAGTCCGAGGCTGGAAGATTACCTGATGAGGGCGGAGGCGGGATTGGCAGACCGGACGAAGAGCCCCAGCCAGCACGCGGCGGCCCAGAGGGTGAAGGATATGATCCTGGCCCACAAAGAAGCGAAGTCACAAGCGCCGGTGAGCAAACCCTAATCGACGGTGTTGCGCCCATAACGCAGCGCGACCGGCTGGAAGCACGACAGCAAGCACCTCTAGGCGGCGGCCGGCAGTCAGCGCCGGATAGCAATATCGGCGGCTTGTTCGATCCTGATGACAAGGTGCGCAACGACCTGTTTTCGGAGCCTTCGGGCCCACAAGCGCGGACAGCACAGGATGCCATGCGCGCCGATGTGGAGGATCAGATCGCCAAGTCTGACTTCGACGTGGATATGGATGATGGCTTGGGGTCACGTTCTGCGTCCAGCATCCTTGATGAATTTGATATGGATGACGAGTTTCAAGCCGTGCTTGATGCTTGCGGTAAGGGGAAAACCACATGAGTTTGTTCGATTGCATTCAGCGCTGGCACGATTACGCGGCCAAGGAAGATCCGGCCGAGGCGGCAAAGCTGCGTGACCGTGCGCAGCGGGCCCAGGATGAATGGAAAAAGCGTTCAGACCAATACGAGAGTTCAGGTCATCCCCGCCACGTTGCGGAGGTTCTTGCCGCCGATGACGTGAAAGAGGCTTTCCGGCGTGAAGCAGGCGAAAAGCGACATTCCTATCTGTCCACAATGGCATTCCAGCGCAAGGCGCAGGCTCACGTCAAGGAAGCTGCGGTGCCTGATATGATTAACCGCCATGAGAAGATGGACTATAAGCACCGCGGCTTGGTGCGGCGGTTCAACGGCAAGCTTGGCGCATATCTCAAAAAGAACCATCGCAAAATTTCGGGCCAGATGACAAATCCGGCACAGCAAGCCCACATTGCGGATGAACTGCATGGGGTAAGCACGGGCAATGCGGAAGCGCGCGGCCTAGCTGCGGGTATCCATGAGGCGCTTGAAGATCTGCGCCTCATGTTCAACGAGGCTGGCGGCCACATTTCCAAGATGGACAATTGGGGTTTGCCCCACGTCCACGATCGACTGGCCTTGATGCGATCTGGTTTTGATGGATGGTTCAAGGAAATTGATGGGCGTCTGGATTGGGCGCGGATTAATGACCCCCTGACCGGCAAGCCAATTCAGATGGACCCAAGGACCGGCGAGGTTCCTTTGGCATTCCGTGAGCGGTATTTGAAAGAGGCCTATGACAACATCGTTTTCAATCGTGACGCCGATAATCCGGTATATGGTCGGCCCAAGGGCGTTGCGACCTACCGCAAGCACTCGGACAGCCGGCACCTTCACTTCAAATCCGGCAAAGACTGGATGGATTACAACTCGGGGTTTGGCACGGGCGGCATCCACCAATCTCTGATGGGCCACGTTCACCGGATGGCGCGGGACATCACCCTGATGCGAGAGTTTGGGCCTAACCCCAAGCTTGGCGCTGAATATGAGGCAGACCTGTGGCGCGCAAAGGCCAAGGCGACAGGCGACCAGAAGCTTCTCACCGCCGTAGAGCGCGACAGCAACACAGCCCTTCGTATGATGAACGTGATGAGTGGCGGCAGCGTCCCACAAGACGCCTCACAGCAATGGGTTGCTCGTTTCTTCTCTAACGCGCGGGGGCTGATGACCTCGGCCTTCCTTGACCGCGCAATCATCGCCTCCCTATCGGATATGAACTCGATGCGGATGGCGGCAAAGACAATGGGCATGAACCCCGGCAACGTCTTAGCAAAACAGGTGGGGGTATTGCAGGGCTTGAGCTCCGATGAACTTCTGCGCGCGGGGTGGGTTGCTGACACTATGGCTGACGCCGGGACAGCGGTTGCGCGGTTCCAACAAGAGTTTGCCTCATCGGAATGGGTCGAGCGCGTCACGCAGGCCTCTATGCGATTGCAGGGGCTTTCCTTCTGGACAGATCGGGCGCGCGCAACCTTCTATCAGGAATTTGGCGGCTTCATGGCGGCGCAGATTGACCGGCCCTTGAGCAATCTTGAGCCCGCGCTGCAAATGCAATTCAAGAAATGGAACATATCGGACGCGGATTGGAACAATTTCAGGAAGGTTGAAAATCTGTTCCGTGCGGACAACGGCGCGACCTTCGCGCTTCCGACATACTGGCGCCAAGTAACGGATATGCCGGCCGACAAGGCTGATGACCTGTACGCCAAAATGCAGGGCGCGATTGAGGAAGTGATGGAGTTGGCGGTTCCTACGCAAAGCCTTCTGGCCAAGGCGTTCGTAGATCCATCTGCGCACAACTTGCCGCCAGGTTCCATCGGGTACGAATTTCTCAAGTCGGCAACGGCCTTCAAATCGTTCACCATGACGTTCTCGATCAACCAATATCGGCAGATCATGGCGCGGCCGACATTGGGCGACAGGGTAATGTACGGCCTTGATCTTGCGGCCGGTGCCACGGTCCTTGGCGCGATTTCAATCCAAGCAAACGAACTGATGATGGGCCGTGATCCGCAGGACATGACAAACCCGCTCTTCATGGCGCGCGCAGCCGTAAAGGGCGGCGGCTTCGGTATCGTGGGGGATATTGTCACGACCGGTCAGGCATCATGGGGCGGCGGCTTTGCCGGATACTTGGCTGGCCCCGTGCCGCAAATGATGACGGACGTTTACGGGCTCACCATCGGCAATGCCATGACAGCGGCATATCAAGCGGCCACAGGCGAGGACGTGAATGTTGGCTTCGCAAAGGATCTTGGCCGGTTCGGCAAGCGGTACACCCCGATGGGGCAGACGCCTATTGTTGGCCCTGCAATTGATCGGTTGTTCTGGGATAGGCTATCAATGATGCTTGATCCCGAGGCAGCAAACAGCCTCGCCACGGCGGCAAAAAAGCGCAGTAACCTTGTCGGCGGAGGTGACTTCTGGCTTCCAGGGCAGGCAATGCCAGCGCGCGGGCCCAATCTGGCCAATGCTTTAGGCGGCTAGTGCATATGCCATGACGGGCGGATTTAGCATCTTCCCGTCATGGCAACAGTAGCAAAAACCCCCCGTACGAGCTCCTATACCCTTGCATCTGCGGGGTCTGGGCCATTCCTTGTCGGATTTCGTCTATTTGACGATGACGCCCTTGATGTTCATGTAAATGGCATCAGGGCAACAAACTTCTCAATAACCACTGATCTTTCAATTGGTTATGATGACAACGCAACTATTACATTTGACGCAGCACTTGATGCAAGTGACGAAATCCAGATCGACGGTGCGCTAGTACCGGGTCGTGACGCGGATTATCTTAGCAGCGATCCCGGCATGGCGCGCAAGCTGAATGCAGAACTTGCACGGCTTTGGTCAAGTGTTTCAGAAATTTCAATGAAGGTCGGCCGCACCGCAAGATCACTTTCCCCTTTGGGCGCGTTTGTGCCTGTTGCTGGTAGGGTGGTTGTCTTCACGGCTGATAGTATTGAGGCCGGCCCAACTGTCGATGAGGTCGAAAATGCTCAAGCTGCGGCGGATAGCGCCAATGCAGATGCGTTAATTGCGGTTGGCGCGGCGGTAAGTGCGGCCGCTGCGGCTGACCAGGTGCAGGGGGTGCTTGATAGCTTCTCCTATGCGTATCTAGGTGCGAAAGCAGCGGAACCTACGCTGGATAATGAAGGCGGCCCACTGGTTATAGGTATGCTTTATTTCAATACCTCCGTGTCTGAAATGCGGATTTACGACGGCATAACGCCGTGGATTTCCTATACCGCATCGGAAACAGCACTGGCAAAAGGGAATAACCTTAGCGATTTGCTCAACGTGGTGGCCGCGCGCGCCAATCTCGGTCTTGGTACTGCGGCGACCACACCATCAACTAACTACGCCACGGCGGCACAGGGCGCACTGGCTGACCTTGCACTTTCAGCAACTGAACTGGCAGACTTTGCTGCTGGTGGTGCTGGTCAACCGCGTGTTTATGGTCTTGCTATAGATGTATCTGCCGTGACAGTTTCGGCAGCAGATACCTATACGGCTTCCGAAGGATTGTCTCCTGTTTCCGGCACCCTCAGTAATTACCCCCCTAGCGTAGCTGCTGGATACACTTACACCAACGGGCGGTTCTCTGGGACAATGCGCTTCAAATGTTCTCACCGAATGAGCGCATCAGGAACCGCGACATTATGGTTCTATAAAAATGGATCAATAGCCGCTGGTCCGTGGACGAATACCACCACAACCGACGTTCCGCGTACAGTCGATGTTAGTGTTGCTGTGAACGATGTATTCGAGTGGAGGCACAGTGCTGTTACAAACGCATCAGTACTATCGGAAATTTCAGTCACTGCAAGCGACAGTTTAATTGTTGTCTTGCCAACACTATTGGGGAGCGAGGCTTAATATGGTTTATCAATGGGCAAACCCAGAACAAATCGGTGTGGTAACTTTTGTGGAGAGGCGTGTCAGGTATATTGATAGCGGCCCAGAGTATGAAGCTGCGGTGGCCGCTGGCCCTTTACCTTTCGCACCCATTCAAGACCCTGCACCGACACCAGAGGAAATCGCAGCTATCCTTGCCGCCGAACGCGCCGGAATGTCCTGCACTCCAATGCAGGGGCAGATTGCCTTGGGCGAAACGTATTGGAATATCATCTTGGCTTGGCGGGATACGCAGGCCACATGGGCGCAAAAGGTCATCATTGACAGCGCGCAAACATGGGTGCGCAATTCGCAGAACATTGCGTTTTTTGCCTACCTGTTGAACTTCACGGACGAGCAAACGGACGAAATGTTCCGCGTTGCAATGGTGATTGAGGCATGATGTTTGACCCAACCCCGCGCATATTCAAAATACTAGACGCCGTTTCGCAGCTTGGGAACGTGGCTTGGCCTTTCTGGGACCACACGCAAACCACGGCAAATGAAAGCATTAGCGGCAGAGCGCACCGCGAGAGCCGCCCGCTTGAAAGGTGGATAAACGCCCTATTTTTCTGGCAGCCGGATCATTGCAGAAAGGCTTTCATGGCTGATCGGCAGCGCGCAATAACCGCTGCGGGCGAAACCCGAAAGACCTTAGCGCGCAATGATTTGCCGGGAATTGATAAATGATTGTCAGGCACACACGCAAGCGCCCTATGGAGGCATGGTTGGGCGGCTTCACCGCATTGCTTGGCGTTTGGATTGCGTTGCCTTCAACTTCTATGGGATCGGTCGGATATTTTGAATTGCTCGAAATGCAGCGCGAGTTGTTTTGGGGGCTTTTGTTTATGGCGATTGGAGTTGCGCATGTTGTCTCTGTAATTCTAAACGGGCTGCGCTGGTGGACACCTTTTGCTAGATCATTCACGGCCTTCTCTATGGCGGTCATATATGGGGCGTGGGTGTGGGGATTTGCTTTGGTGAACCCTAGTTCAACTGCGGTCTTTCTTTACGGCGCTTTCACCATCGCATCCGTGCAGGCATTACGGGCAGCGCTGTTTGATGCAGCCAAAAAGATAGGAGCCGCTTGTGCTGGAATTTACGAATGAGCCGGTGAGCGTAATTATCACCGCTATTGCGACTTTGATTGCTGCTTTTGGGGCTCTGGAAATCCGCAAGGGCTATAAGTCTGGCAAGGCCGGAGAGCCCGACGACAAGATGCGTGGAGCAATGGATGCAAACACAGCGGCCATGCTGGCGATGGTTGAGCAATTCCGCCACAACAACGGGTTGTTCGTGGGTCTGGGTGGCAAGGTTGATACGCTTGCATCCAAGCACGATCAGACCAACACCAACCTGCGCGAGATTTTACAGGTGCAAAACAACATTTATGCCGAGCATGTGAGGGGCAAGCGATGATTTTCAAGGGCAAGGCAAGGCGACTTGATGACGTGGATATCCCCCGCCTCGGGGCGATGATCGGCGTGGGCGAGGATGAGGTTCATGCGGTCATGGACGTTGAAGCGCGAAATTCTGGCTTTGACAGTCAGGGGCGACCGGCCATGCTGTTCGAGCCGCACATTTTCTGGCGTGAACTTGGCCCCGGCCCATTGCGCGACAAAGCGGCGAAAGAGGGTCTGGCCTATCCAAAGTGGAGGCGCAACTATCCAAGTGACAGCTACCCGCGCCTGATCCGAGCAATGGCATACGGTGTCGATCCTGCCTTGATGTCTGCGTCTTGGGGGTTGGGTCAGATCATGGGCTTCAATCACAGCCTTGCTGGATACGAGAGCGCAAAGGCAATGGTTGCAGACTTCCTAGAGGACGAGGAAAACCACCTTCAAGCGATGGTCAGCTTCATCAAGTCGGCAAAGCTGGATGATGAACTGCGTGCTAAAGACTGGGAGGGCTTTGCGCGCGGCTACAATGGCCCACAGTACGCCAAGAACGGCTACCACACAAAGCTGGCTGCGGCCTACGCGAAGTGGTCGAATATCCGCGACACGCCTTGGACGCCATACCAAGAGCCGGTCAAGCAAATCCCGATCGACTTGCCGCTCGTTGACGCAGCGGGGCGCGAACCCTCGGCGGTTGACCAAGAGGCCGGTAGCGGGTGGTGGTCGGCAATCACAGCATTATTCTCCGCAATCGCGGCATTCATTGGAAAGGGTAAGGCATGAATCATCCAGAATATAGTTTTGGTTCAAAGATAGGCCCATCTCATGCGTGGTTCGCTTGGAAACCCGTCAAGTTATTCTATGGAAAGTGGGCATGGCTTCGCCATGTTTCGCGCCAAATGGTCCAGAAAAAGGGTTTTTTGGATGGGCCGGATTGGTCATTTTGGTCTTACACAGACATTGACGAAAGAAAGGGCAAGGCATGAATTTCGGACCATTGGCGCGGATCGTATTGCGGTACGGCATCGGCTACCTAGCGGGGTCGGAGGTTGGCGAGGCGCTGGCCTTGGATGGTGACGCGGTGCTGGTGCTTTCGCTGGCCCTTGGGGCGGCTGTAGAGGGCGCGTATGCCTTGGCCAAGCGTAACGGGGGCGCAACATGATTGCCCTACTCATAAACGCCATTCCAACGCCCGTATGGGCCGCTCTGGCCGCTATCTTTGCCGCTGGGGTGTCGTGGCTTGCTGGGCGGCGATCTGGCAACGTAGCGGCGAAAAGCAAGATCATCGAGAAAAGACTGGATGCCCTGATAACCGCAAAGGACGTGCGAGATGAAAATGCGAAACTTTCTGATGGTGCTGTGCGTGATGCCGTTCGTAAGTGGGTGCGTGAGCCAGACTAGCGATTGCTGGGCGTCACCTATTCGGCCAACGTCACACGACATTGAGGTAATTAGCGGCGAGTTGGCGCGGCAGATCAACGACAACAACGACACCGGCGCGCGCATCTGCGGCTGGAATCACTAGCATGGTAATCGTCTACTTATTCGCAGCGATGATACCAGGCCTGATTGTTTGGGCGGGGGTCGTGTGGCTGGTGTTGGGCGCCTGACGAGTAGACGACGAGTGCGCGGTGCATTGTCGTTTATCCATCGTGGGGGCAACTTCCAATCCCAAAGGAGCCCACCATGACCGAGATCCCAGACCTACCAGAAGTATTGGCCCCCGACATTACGGATGACGACCTTATCATCCTTTATGATGTTGGCGCGGCAACGCAGAAAAGCAGGCATGCTACGCGCGCAAATTTTCTTGGCGGGCTTGTTCGCACGACCGGCACGTTTGCAGTCGGAACGCTTAACGCAACAGGAGCCCTTAACGCACCAGCGGGTTCCATTGACGACCTGACCGTAAGCGGAAGCCTGATCCTGGGCGGCGAAGTTACAAAAATGCTTAGCGGCTCTGCGGCCGTTGCAATACCTACCGTCGCATCTGGGGCGGAAGGGACGGTTACGATGAGCCTAACAGGCGCTATCGTTGGCGACATCGTGACAGTCAACGGACCATCCACACTTCCTGCCGGCCTGATCCTCCGCGGCGTTGTAACCGCCCCTGACGAGGTGACAATCTATGCGGTTAACGCATCTGCCGCATCCATCACCGGCGCATCCCATACCCTCAATGTCATGTTGGTACGCTTCGCATAGGGCGACAAATCTCGGCCGTTCGGCCAGTAGAAATTGATGAAATCTCAAAGGAGAATAAAATGGCTCAAAATGCAAACGTATCTCTGGTCGGAAACGTGTGGACGCAGCTAACCAATGCAAATGCTGTAGCGGTGCGCGTTCAGAACCAAGAAAAACACACCATTCGGTTGCAGGCCACAAACGGCACTACGCCCCCGAGCAACTCCGTCACGGCTGGGTCCATCATGCTTAACGGCGAGGAAACCCTGGCCGCTGACTTGACCCTTGCACAGCTTTGGCCCGGCGTTACAGGCGCCAACCGGCTTTGGGCGCTGTCGTTTGCTGATATTGCCGTATCTGTGAGTCATGCCGATGCGTAAAAAGGCATTCACCGCGCTTCGGTTCAATAGGCTTGGCGCTATGCTAGGTGGCAGCTTTTCCCCTGCATTGCTATTTGCGGGCGGTGAACCCGGCGTTTGGTCAGATCCATCTGACCTGACCACGCTATTCCAAGACGTTGCAGGCACTACGCCTGTGACCTCGGCGGGGCAGACTGTTGCGCTGATGCTGGATAAGTCAGGGCGAGGCAACCACGCCACGCAACCCACGGCGGCTGCACGGCCTAGCTACATTGTGGACGCTGACGGTACATTCATTCAGCACGACCTTGTTGACGACGCTCTGACGGTTACACTTCCAGATATGGGAACCGAGGCTACGGTTGCTTACGTCACTCGGTCTGGGGTGCATTTCCTTGAGGATCAAACTATCAGTGGTTCTTACACCTTGCCTACTCAAGAGATTGCAGGCTTTGTCGCTATTGATAGGGCTTTGACATTTATAGAAAAGGTAAACCTGATCCGCTACCTTGCGTCTAAGGTTGAAGGTGTGAGTTATGGTGCCGAGATTGACCGCCTGACCTTGATTGCTATTAACGCAGTGGACGTGTTTGTCTATGACACTTCTAAGGATAGTGATGGTGGTGCATGGCGCACTGGGGCATTGGCTCAGGCTACCTCTTGGTATAACGAGACGCTCAACACGGCGACCCGTGGCGCTCGTCGTGAGTTCCCCGCCGTGGCTGTGATTGTGGCTGAAACGAACAAGGTCACGATCTATGATGGTGATGACCCTACCCTGCCGATGTGGGCTGTTTGGACACCGGCATCAGCGCCCACGAATGGGTTAGATTGGTGGAGAGCTGGAGGCCGTAATGCTACAAGCATTTCTGCGATCAACGGGATTGTTTATTTTGGTATTAACAGCGGCACGGGCAATGATGGTGCAAACGGGCTTGGTGGCATTGATTTTGTCGGTGATAAGGTTTTTCGATACAACTACTCGGCGGCAACGGGCGGGTTTGGCTTAAACGCCTCAAGCGGTACAAAATCTGTTGATCTTCCTTCGAGGTTCGCCGTTGCGCTCGTTAGCGGTCTTGTCAACGACGTAGCCATGACCTTGCTGCCCGACGCCCCGATTGACCCTGCGACTGGGCTTCCTGTGCCTACGATTGCAGTGGCGACTGCTGGTGGCGTGAGCGTGATTAAGGATAATGGGACGGTTGTTGATATTACTTATTCAGCAAAGAACATCATCAACAGCATCGCTTTTGACGCAGACAATAACCTCACGTTTGTAAACGGGTTAGGCAAAACTTCCTACCAATATGCCGCTCGTAAGTATGCTATTCCAATGACTGATATTGTTGAAGGGGATGGGGCATCTAGTTCAGCTAATGATCTGCGTCTGTATTTCCCGAAAGTTGGTATCGCAGGCGGGGATACTCTCTACTATCTTGGAAATGTCACTGCTGTCAGCCGTGTGATTGATGACATTGCTATCGGCAACACCAGTTCTACAGATGGCGGGCTTACGCACCTTGCGGAGAATGTCTCAGCACCATCAAAAGGCATGGTCGCCTACACTACCTCCACCTACAACACAGGCTGGATGAACGGCGACATCAAGGGTGCCTTCCTGTCCGATACCGATGACACCGATCTGGTTGGTGCTGGTGAGTTGGTGACGAATGGTGCGTTTGATACTGATACGGATTGGACTAAAGGCACTGGCTGGACGATTAGCGGCGGCGTTGCTGCGCACTCACAAGCTGCTGGTGGTGGCGCTTTGTCTCAAACTCTGTCGCTTGTTGTCGGTAAAACTTACGTTATTTCTGCAACCATTGACACAACTGGCGATTTGACTATTTCAAATAGTTCTCTTGGCATTCGGAATGCGGCTGGAACAAGTAACCTAGTAACAACAACTCTTTCGCCAAACACTTCAAAAGTTTACACGGCAACATTTGTTGCGACCGAGACAAATAGTCAGATTTGGATATACTCCGTTGATGACGTTGTTTCGGTCGACAACGTCTCCGTCCGCCTCGCAGACAAAGACCGCAGCGTGAACGGCAATGGCTTACAGGTGTTTGGCACTGTGACCCGCACCCCCGTGGCAACGGGCGCTGATCTGGTGGCCTACAGTGGGTTCTCTTCCAGCAACTACCTTGAGCAGCCGTATAACAGTGGTCTCGACTTCGGGACTGGTGACTTCTGCGTGATGGGGTGGGTGAAGCTAAACAGCGCCTCTGCGGAGGAAATCATTCATAGGCAAGACGCGGGTTCTGGCTACGGTGGTCCAAACTTCGGCATCCGCACAGAAGCGACTGGCAACCTAAAAATGATTGGGTTGAACGGGACGAACAACCTTGTGTTTGGTATCCCCGCCTTCGGTTCTTGGGCTTTTGTAACCTATGTCCGTCAGGTCGGAGTTGCGAAAACGTTCCTAAATGCCGTCTTGTCTAACTCTGCCGCAGACAATGGTGACTATACCAATACGGATGCCACCCTCTTGGTGGGCGCATTGAAATACAATGGGTCAATAGCTGGGTGGTTTGACAACGGCTCCCTAGCCCTATGGCGCATCTCAGCCACCGCACCCACCGCCGAACAGATCGCCAAAATCTACAACGACGAGAAGTTCCTGTTCCAAGACAATGCCCAAGCCACACTCTACGGGGCATCTGACGCGGTGACAGCCTTGGCTCACGACCCTGATACTGACCTTCTCCATGTGGGGACCAGCGCAGGTCGTAGCATCTTCGAGGGGCTTCGTCGGGTAGGCAATACAACAACCTCTGTCAGTAAGGCCATCAGTGCCTCTGGCGGTCTGATCGTGGAGAAGTAAATGAGACTGACAATAGCAGTGCCGCAAGCACACATCGACATTGCGAACCACTACGCCATGGTCTTGGGTTACTCTGAGGCTGATGGCCTGACCTACCGCAACCCGTCATGGCAGGACGCACAGGGCAACCTCTACGCCCTCGCAAGTCTGCCTGTGGGGGATAGCTTCGTCAGCACATCCACAAGCCCGCTACAGCGCCCCGCATGGGACGTTGACCAGATTATCGACATGACCAAGGCGGGACAGGCTCAAGCGCTGGTGATCCTATGGATGCCAAACGAGGATAGCACCGTGCCGCCATTGGCAACTACCAACCGCATCACTGCAATCTTGGGCATGGAAGGCGCTGACGCAATGGCGGCAATGGGGTTAACGGCAATCAATAGTGAGCCTGCGGAGTGATGCCCGCGAATTGCAGGGCTAGGGTGTCAATCATCGCGCGGCTCCAATCGGTGTATTTCCCCAATGGGCTGCGTCTGCGTGGGACTGGGCGGCGGCTTGGGCTAGTTCTTTTGTCCAGCAATCTTCTGTGTTGATTTCATCCTGCCCCAAGTAAACAGTGATCGGTTCGTCACTGTTTCTTGTCACCATGTCGAAGTTGTAATCATGCCTCCCCAATCCAAAATTTGTATAAAAAACACCGCCGTCATGTTCCCACACCAAC
>Ga0196901_1000289_pt1 | contig 27084 bp, 30 predicted proteins | sample CB_VirMetaG_FD_169099 | JGI IMG/M metagenome (GOLD analysis project Ga0196901, IMG submission 169099) | Freshwater to marine saline gradient viral communities from Chesapeake Bay - CB_1504_1 Viral MetaG (v3) (version 3) | ecosystem: Environmental > Aquatic > Marine > Coastal | place: USA... | reverse complement strand
GAGAAGACCCAATGAGTGTTATTGGTCCACTAGTAGAGGCAGAGTGGCATCAGGGAACTGGCTGGAACAGCTACTGCCCCGAAGACCCAAATGGCCCAGGTGGACATACCTATGCTGGATGCGTAGCTGTTGCAATGGCCCAAGTCATGCACTATTGGAAATTTCCAGAATCGGGCACTCAACTATATTGCTATGTACATTCTACATACGGTGAACAGTGCGCTGATTTTGCAAATACGGTCTATACATGGGATAGAATGCCAAACGATGTCCCCAACGAAGAGATCGCTAGGCTTCTATACCACACAGGTGTATCCATGAATATGAACTATAGTCCATACTCGTCTGGTGCATCTACCAACTTGGTTTATGATAGGTTGATTAGATATTTTGGATACGACCCAAACAGCAGATATGAATTTGAATCAATGTATACCGGAGACTGGATTGAGCTTCTTGTCAATGAGCTGGAAAATGGTAGACCTATTATATACCGTGGCTACGATCCTGCTGGTGGACATGCGTTTGTTGTAGATGGGTTCAATTATCAAGACAGCCTCTTCCATGTGAATTGGGGTTGGGGAGGTAGTTGGAATGGTTGGTACAATGTCTATAACCTAAACCCATATAATTTTGTATTTGATAGTGGGATGGGAGCAAACATAGGGGTTAAGCCGCTCGGACATAATGCTATTTTAACAATGCCTCCAATACAATCAACAGATGTCTATCCGGATAGGACTAGATTTGAGTGGGTTGATAGGGGTAACAGCGGGGGTCGATATCACCTTCAGGTGACTATGTTCAGAAGCTGGTGGTATGATTATTCGAATGCTATTGATGTTGATAATCTAGATAAAAACTACTACGTCAATGACGGCTTTGACCTAAACTCAAATCAGCTATACTATTGGAGGGTATATGATTATGAGCTCGGCGAATGGTCGGAGACGGCTACCTTCACAACCGGACAGTTTGCTTATATAGAAAGAAATACTAACTAAAAAAATTTGCATTTTATATGTAAGTTTTGTATACTGGCAAAAAAGGGGAATAGTTGTATGTACACTCCCTGCATAAAGTTTGTTGATTCGGACAGTAACGTATTTCAAGTACGGCAGATAGCCAACAAGATAATGGTTACGTCGGTACCCTGCGGGTATGATATTGCCGTGCGTAATATGCCGACTTTTTACCCATTTCATGCTAACGGCGAGAGGCTTGCAGTAGAAGTTGCAACTACTGGTGTAGCTGTTTGGAATGGAGCTGCTACTCAAATACCAACCCCTGCAAAAACCGGTGAACAGATGCAAGTAGTATCTACTGGCGCCCAAGACTTTGGGGTGGCCATGTATTCGGGGGTTGCCACTGGAGGGTCTTCTACTACTATTGAAGATTCATCAGCCAATTTTACTTCTCTAACACTAGCCTCAAATGACCATATAATTAATTTAAGTAATGGTACTACCTCTGTAATAACTTCTGTAGATTCAGACACACAACTTACAGTTGAGGGGTTTGAAACAGAAGACGGACCAACCCCCACAACTTCAGGCCACCATTATCGAATTCTAGACAAGTCTGCCGGCGGCACTGGCGTGCAAGTTGTTCTCATGCACGGCATCGATACAGATGGCTTACCCACCCGCCATATCGCACTAACAAGTGGCCTTACACCTGTAAATATTGGAACAGCATCAACTATCTTTGTTAATGATTTCCATGCTGCTGAGACAGGTACTGGTGCAGCGGCTGCTGGAATTATAACGTGTTATAAGCAAGGAGCTGCTTCAACTGTATATGCTAGAATTAACGCAGGAACAAACAGCGCCTTGCAAGCAAGGAAAATGGTACCAGCTACACATAATTTATACGTAACTGGGTGGAGTGCTTCTTGTACGGCCGGTAAACCTGTGGCAATCAGACTCGTGGCAAACTCTCATGAAGGCGTTAAGTATGAAGGTCACTTCCAGGTTATAGACTCTGTCTTCTTGGAATCATCTGCAAATAATTTTAGATATGAGGTTCCTAAAAAGTTCTCTCCTTTATCCATAGTTGGTATCATGGCATACGCATCACAAGCCGGCGCTAATATCGCTGCTTCTTTTGAAGGCTTTCTAAAACCAATCTAAAAAAAGAGAGGGGCAATGCCCCCCTCCTCCTCTTAAACCTGCTGTCGGACCCATCTCTGGGCCTCGACATAATCGAGGCCAGAGGCCACCTCCACCGATTCGGTGGAGCTGGAGATGCCAGACACCAGGTAGACGGCCCACAGGCCGTCTTGGATAGAGGAGGGCCTGACCTCGTAGGCCAAGCCCTCTTCTCTCGCTTGAATCATCGTCATCATATACTCCTTGTTTACATATTTCTTATACCACAAAATCGGTAGAAATATGTATTTGGGCGTCTAATCCTTCAAACGATTTTAGCCACTTGCTTACGCTGGCTATTTGTTTGAACTCAGGGACACCCAGCCCTTCGTCATACATGACGATTTCGTACTTGCCGCCTCCCCAGCTTTTTACTTGTTCCGCAAACACCGATCCCTGCCACTCCCACATGATTACAAATCTGCATTCGTGTTTAGGGAAATTCTTGCGACTAAGTTTAAGCTGCTGCAACACGCTCCAACTCCCACTTACCTCCGCCTTCCTTACCTGAGAAGACATCTACCAGCCTTCCCTGACGGGTCAGGTATGCCTTTTGCGTCTTCGTGTCTACGTAGACCTTGACATGTTTACCATATCGTGGCCCCAAGGTATTTTCGACGACGCTGTTTCTACGGAACCTACTAAACAGTGACTTAAACTCTTTTTGCTGCTTTTCGATCAGCTTTCTTTGAGACGATGTTCCGTGTTGACTTACCCACTGCCTGGACAGGTCGTAAATCCCAATCACCCTGTCCCAACCAATCGACCCACGATTGATAATATTGCACCCTGCTCGATTTACCAGCATATTATAACCGCCATCTACATTGTTTTTGTAGGTAGCACTAATCAGGCCAAGATTGTCAACATAACAGTTGACCAATCCGGTCTTGTCCTCGACAATGTCGGGGCTAGATCCACCACCCATCATTGCAGCCTGAGCTACTTGGGCCATAGACGGCCTCGATGTGTATGGGGCATATGTTACATTCCACATGCCTTCCATAGTTCCCAGCGCTGGAGGCTCAGGATAATAATCTGCTCCGAAGTAATCGAAGAGCCTCTTATCCCACTTATAATACTCACCCCTGTCATTAATTACCACCCTACTACAAAACTTAAGGTGGTTGTGTACCTCTTCTTCGGTCACCCCGTGCAAGACCGCAATGGTCTTGACTCTACAGGGTGATGCTCCTCCATGGGCCAGCGAGTATTCTCTCTGGCTCAGGTTTGTTGTACGGCCGACCTTAAGGCCAACCTCGAAGAGGTTCTTGACTTCCATTAGATAAACAACATAATTATTCATAATTTTTTTTCACTTTCTCTTGAATTATTCACTGTCGATTATTATATTTATATATGACATTTTCACTAGACTTTTTTGAATCCAGCGATGCCAAATTCCATCGCAGTACCAATAGACGTATAGTATGGGGATCATCCAATTTTATTATTTATGATGATGCCACACCGCCTACTGTTACAACGTCGCGGCAATTACCGCTTTGCGACTTCGTCAATGATACCGTAGTAAACAGCATCATGAGCTGACATGAAATTGTCGCGATCTGTGTCGCGTTCAACCTCTTCTACCGATTTGCCGGTGTGCTTGGCTAGGATCTCATTCAATTCGCCTCTCATGCGGAGGATTTCCTTGGCATGAATTTCGATATCTGAGGCCTGTCCAAAAGCACCGCCCATTGGTTGATGAATCATAATGCGGGAGTGGGGCAATGCCAGACGCTCACCTTCCGCCCCGGCTGCCAACAGCAGGGCACCCATCGAAGCCGCCATGCCGACACAGATGGTCCGGACCTTTGGCTTGATGTACTGCATGGTGTCGTAGATTGCCATGCCCGCGGAAACAGTTCCTCCTGGGCTGTTGATATAAATATTGATTGGCTTGTCCGGATCTTCCGCTTCCAGAAATAGCAGCTGGCCCACAATGACTGCAGCGATGCGGTCATCGATGGGCGTTCCGATGAAGATGATACGATCCTTCATTAGCCGCGAGAACAGGTCATATGCCCGCTCGCCACCGGCGGTGGGTTCTACCACCATTGGCATCATCACTTTACAACCCCCTTTGCCCTAATACCCTCGATCTCGAACGGCTCCTTACCGCCCAAGCCTCCACCAAGACCATTCAGCCCCAAAGCCCCCAGCAAGTCTCGCGGATCAGCATCCTCTGGCTTATGTCCTTCGATGTACCCACGAGAGAATACCAAGATTTTGTCGCCTGCCTGTAGCCGGAATGACCAGCTCTTTTTTGGATCCAGGCCCAATTTATCTTGCAGAAAGGACCATAGCTTCCAGTGTGCCCACTCCTGGGAGATACCACTGGATTCCATCTGCATATCACTGTACAGCTGCAAGAACTTGTCCCAGTGCTTCTTCGGGAGTTCATGGAGCTCCTTAACGTACCAGCCAGTTTTTCCTAGCTGGTCTCCTACCTTCAATTCATCGATATAGCTGAACTTTAGACTGTCTGGATCTTCAACCCGCTTGGGGTAGATATAATTAGACTTCATTATTATTAACCTTTTTCTTATATAACTCTCTTCGTCTCAACTCACTCTTGTAATGGGCGCTCATCTTTTTGTCTTTACTTAATAACAGCCCATCGTCAAGGAACTTTTGGAATTGTTTATCATCCATACCTAAAAATTCCTGAAATGGTACGGACTTGCCGGCAGCCACCCACTCTGCCAGCTTTCTGTCAAAAAAACTCATCTTGGACGTGGCGGTAAGACTGGCCGGGTTGTCCTATCGCCTCTTGGTTTGATGTTATACTTCATGGTCGTTCTCCTTAATTTAAAACAAATGTTTAAGTGTTTTAGAAACCAACAGATTAATCCGTTGGTTTCTACATATTTCTTATACCGTAAAACTTGACATTAATGTTTTATTTTAATATATTATTAGAGCTATTATAATATCAGGATAAAAAAAATGCAAAACACAGAACAGACGATTACTAAGATAGCTAATTATCTAAATATTAAATTTACTTACCCAAGAAGAGAATATGAATCTCCTATGGGTAAAACTAGATATGTATCTAGAAACATAGAAGAACCGCTACCAACGCCAACATGGCCTGGTGAAACATACACAAATCAAAACGAGAAGCTAGGCTTTCATAAAACAGCCAAAGAAGAGTTGAGCAAGCTTGAGCAGGGTTTCAATGATTATCACGATATATACGGTGCCGAGAAGCCAATCAGTTATAAAAAGTACAAAAATCTTTCCACCAAAGCAGATAAGTATCTAATGAGTAGTGAGAGCGGCATGGGCGGAACTTATTTGGCTGGTGCATTGGCCGGTAGTGCCATCGGCGCCCTGTCTGCAACACCTGCCAATGCAGTAGGAAGGGCACTCAGGGGCGCGGCAGTGGGCGCTTTGTCTGCTAGAGGGCTTCGTGCAATAAACGACTTAAACACAGTTAAGAGACTACAGTTCCCTGAACTTAATGAAGCCAAGACTCGCGAAGACTACGAGGATTACTTGGCGTTCATGAATAAATACCGCAATAAATGAAAAAGGAAAAAACAGCAATGTCACAAGAATTAAGATTTTATAAAAATGCCGGGCTGTTGGCTAAAGGATTAAATGTGGTGAGTAATGCTGCCACAAAGGCTGAAAAATATATTGGTAAGAAATTATACAGCCGTAATGAGGGACGCAAGTATCTTCTTGAAAAAATGAAAAAAATGCCTGTTTCCGAGAGATCACAGTATAAATCAACTTTTCAGAGACTTAGGGCCGACTCAGACGAACAGGCCAAAAAAATAGTAGGCACTGGAAAAAAAGTTCTTGGAGGTGCTGGAATATTGGCTGTCGGTAAAGGGATTGATAGTGCTTTTGCCGGTAAGGAAAAAACAGCAATGTCACAAGAATTAAGATTTTATAAAAATGCCGGGCTGTTGGATAGAGGATTAAATGTGGTGCGTAATGCTGCCACAAAGGCTGAAAAATATATTGGTAAAGAATTATACCAAGCGTCTGGTAAACGTAAGGCCCTCCTTGAAAAAATGAAAAAAGGCCCTGCTTCCGGTAATGGTTACGTCCCAAATTCAGCACGTAAAGAAGAATTTTTAAAACTTAGGAATAAGTCACAAGAACAGGCCGAACAAATAGTGGGCGCTGGAAAAAAAGTTCTTGGAGGTACTGCAGCAGTGGTTGGCGCTAAGACGGTTTATGATACTTTTGCTGGTAAGGGAAAAACAGCTATGTTATCAGAACTTGGATTTCATAAGGTTGCCGCAACCCGCCCAGAATATCCATGGAAAGAGATTTGGGGAAACACAACACCAACAGTATCTTATAAACGCTTTAAAGATGAGGATCTCAAAGATCTTGAGTATACTGTTAGCGGACGTCGTACGCGCAGAAATGCCCTTCTAGGCGCTGCACTAGGAGCAACTCTTGGTGCAGTAGGCCCACTAGCCGGCGGTCTTGGAGTAGGTGTCGCGGCCCGTAATGCCGCCCGCGTAGGAACGCTTATTGGATTAGTTGGGGCAGGGCTGTCACAGATTGGAAGGGGTAAGGCTAGAAAATTACTTGCGGATGAAGCAGCTTTTGATGAGCAAGCAAAAAGAAATTACAAGTATTACAAAGACTATAAAAAGCTTGCCCTCGGTTAATGAAAAAGGTAATCGACGGAAAGTACTACCTGTACTCTAAAGACGGTTCCAAAAAGCTCGGCGGACCATACGACACCGAAGACGAAGTATGGAAGCGCGAGCGTCAAGTGCAATATTTTAAACGACAAGGAAAAACAGCAATGTTACACGAACTTGGATTTCATAAAATGGCCAAGTTTGATTATCATGACGTAGAGGACCATTTAGGTTTATATCTAGATGACAAAACAGAAGAATCCGTTAATCGAATGATTGGACAGCAAAAGGCAAAGCGTTGGGCGCTACGGCACCCCGTGGCCTCCTTGGGTGTTGGGTATGCTATTGCTAAAGAAAATGCCGTACACGAAATAACAAAGAATTTATTTCGTAAACATAAGAAACTTCAAGACAAATCTTTATTGGCTCGAAAGCTTCGTATGTATGAAAATCCAGCGTATTATCGCTAATAAGCTTAAAAATTATGCATAAACTACCATATGAAAATTTAGTTAAGTCAATGATGTTTCGTAAGGAGCAACCACATGATATAGTTGTTCACTTGCGTGAGTTAGATTTATCTATACCAACTAATATTATTGATTTATGTAAGGATTTATATAGTTACTTAGAGAAACAATATCCTGATTATTTCCGTTATGGTAGAAAAAATACACCAGAGTCTGATCATCTTTTATCAGAAGGTATATACGGGCTATATCATGCCCACTATGATCTTCCTTACGACCCAGAATTAAGGTATCAGTTAACCGGATATGACGGTGCTATTCGTATTTTGGAAGATCCCAAGATGCGCAGAGCAGTGCAATCAATGGCATTAGCTCGCGTAACAGATGAAGACATTGAGCTTATGCTTAATGCAAGATATGATTTAAATTATGGGCCTGACGATATTATATTTTATCTACAACACTTCTTTAATGTCAAGAATTGGCGTACGCCACATTTAAAAGACTTAGTAGATGCCGAGGTAGATGAAAGCTTTAAATCTATGTATATGTTAGCGTTGAAGGGCGACAAAGGCTATCTACTTTGGAAGTTAGGCCTATCGCCAAATCGCTCATATCAAGAGATGCTCCAGGACATGATGAATGATGCGTTTTATTTATTTAAAGAAAACTCAAAGTCTGGTAAAGCTGACCACGACTTAGCCTATAAGTGGTCACAGGTAGCACTAAAAACTGCGGAAAAACTAGAGAGGAGTGAAAAAGAAGAAACTGATTCTCAGCAGCTTTTCCACAGCATAGAGTTTAATATCACGGCACCTAATACTCCGAAGGCCGTTATTAGTGCTGAGGAGCTCGGCGAAGACTTGCCAGAGTTCAAAATGAAGTCGAAGACGCCCGAAAATGTAATCCCAAAAGTAGATCCGCAAAAGGTGGAAGAGGGCAAGACAAAAATAAAAGGCTTTAATAGATCGACAAGAGAATCTAAAAGATGATTCTTGGAATACCAGATAAGAATAGAATTTCTGAATTACCTACTGTAACAAAACCACAGGCTTGGAAGTTTGTAATACATGAGCATCACGCAGATAGGGCGGGGCTGCATTACGACTTTCGCATGGTGGACCCATCAACTAGAATAGCGCATTCCTGGGCGGTGCGCAACTTACCATTATCGGCTGGACAAAAGACGCTTGCCGTGCAGCAACCAGACCATACTGAGGAGTATACCAACTTCGAGGGAGTTATAGAAGATGGGTATGGAAAAGGTAAGGTAAAGATATATAAATCTGGTACTGCCGAGGTGATTAAATCAGACGGGACCCATTTTCGATTTAATATATATGATGGCACTAAAACTGTAAGGCTTTCTTTAATAAATACCGGTGGAACTAATTGGTTGTTTTTTAATCATACTTCCACCGAGCAATCAAAGCCACACATACCGCGGTCCAAGCCGTCATTTAAATCTGTTGAGACACAAGATATAAATGTAGATAATGCTAATCAAGTATTGGCGCCAAAAATAGATGGCGCAGCTAATATATTTGATTTAAGGGGAGAAAAGGGCGTAGATGTTTATTCGTATCGCCCATCTAAAAAGTCACATGAGCTTATAGACCATACTTACAGAATACAGGCAAACAAGATAAAGCTCCCCAAAGACTTAAAAAACACCGTGCTTATGGGAGAGGTCTACGCAAGAGACCCCCAAGGAAGGGCCTTACCACCACAGGATACAACCGGAGCGTTAGTATCAAATGTTTGGAAGGCTCGAGATAAGGTACCCGGATTTGGCATAGCTCTTTATGACGTACTCAGGTACAAGGGCAAACCCTATAATAACATGCCTTATTCAGACAAATTGAATATACTTCAAGATATATCCGCTAGAGTACCCCAGTTAAGCACACCACCGTTTGCCTGGACACCTGAGGAAAAAGAAGATCTCATTTCCAGGGTATCTTTCAAGCAACACCCCCTAACAGAAGAGGGGTTCGTGTTGTATAATTTAGATGAATCAGTGCCAATTAAAGCCAAGTTCAAAGAAGATTACGATGTTTACATCAGGGAAATACATTTGGGGCAAGGGAAGCATTCCAACCGAATGGGTTTTATCAGGTATTCGTATACCCCAAGGGGTCCCATTATCGGCCAGGTTGGAGGTGGTTTCTCAGATGCGCTTCGAGAAGCAATGGCCGTTGACCCAGACTCATATATCGGTAAGCCCATTAGAGTGTACGCCCTAGGTAAAACAGCAGGAGGAGCATTAAAGGTGCCACAATTCAAAGATTTTAGAACAGCTGAGATGTTTCCAAAAACGGCAGGTCTTGTAAATTTAGGATTTCGTAAAAAGGAGTAGAAATGTTGCCATTTCATAAATCGGCGGCCAAAGATTCTAGTTTAATTAAGGATTTTTTAGCAGGCGTAGAGCCCACAGGTGTATACACTTTTGAGCATGCTCGCACCAATAAAAAGAATCACGGACTACACAAAGCAATGGGCGATGTTGGCGGATTTTTAGGCGGGGCAGCTATATCTACTGCTTTGGGGGCAGCGGGTACATATGGTATTGGTAAACTAATGGGAAAATCTACTTTGGGTAAATATTTAGTAGAAGGCGCAAAAGATCAAATGTTATTATTTGCTCCGCATAAAGCTGCTAGACATATAAAAAATTTACCCAGAGCCACTAAAGTTATGCACCAAGCCGATGGGATGAATCAGGCCCTGAATTCTGTCCATAGAGGTAATAATTATAATCAAAAAGCGATTAAAGGCGTTCTTGGCAAAGCCAATACATACGTAGAAGAAGCCGCCTCCTATGCAAAGAGTACAGGAGACGAGGCGTCTGATACTTTTAGAAAAGGATTGGCTATTACTGGAGGAGCAGCAGCCGGGGTTCTGGGTGGCGGACTAAATGCTCTATCAGCACATGCACAGTATAATGCTGGGTTAAAACAAAATATTTATAAGAAGAAGCTTAACAAGACTTCTAGTTTGAGTTCTTTGCAATTTCACAAATCAGCAGAACGTAACGAAGCGCTAAATGCGGCAGCAGTGGGAGCAGCGTCTGTAGGGATTGGGTTAGTACCATACTTGCGGGGGCCAGAAGCCCACTTAGCGGCTAAACTAGCCCCAAAAGGTAAAAAGAAAGACGCCTTTGCAAAATCATTATTGTATGGGTCAATTGGGGCCTCTCTACCATTTTTATATTATGGGGCTAAAAGATTAAAAAGCTTCCCTTTCCCCCAGAGAAGGTTTACTGACGTAACCAATAAAGCAAGAATAAAGCGGGCGCTTGAGGGAGTTGGTGCAGATGCTGCGAAGGCCTATTTTGGTGGAGCACTTACTGGTGGTGTAGGATCTAGTATTGGGTATTACCGTGCTGTAAATAAGTAAGACGCCTATTTATAGATAAGCCAAAGTAAAATATGAGTAAAAAAGTTGTAAATATATCAAGGTCTCAGCTATCTGAGTCCTTTTTTTATCTTGCTGGTCAGCCATTTTCATTGGCAGACTACCCACATATGAAACTTATTTATGACATTACCCCAAAAAACTTGGTTCTCAAGTTCAGTCGTCAGTGTGTATATGATGACCAACCCATTCAGTTAGCTGATGGTAGAGAAGTATTAGCCAAAGATTTAAAAGTAGGTCAAGACATTATAGGGTTTAATACTAAAACTCTAAAAAATGAAATGACTAAAGTGGCTAATGTTTGGGATAATGGAGTAACTGATATTTATGAGATTTGTACACGCACAGGCCGTAAAGCAATAGTTACTGATAATCACCCTTTTTGGAAAGTAAGCGGTTGGTGTGAAGCTCAAGATTTAAGAGAGGGGGATTTAATCGCTCTTTCTAACGATAATAGCTGCGCACTAAGGACAGACAAAATAGTAGAAGATAGTCACTATAAAATAGTGGCCTACTTACTGGCTGAGGGCTCAACTTCTACAAGAAGTATTGGCTTTACATCTTCAGATGAGGGATGCGTAGCTGAGCTACAGGAATCGTTAACTCAGATAGATAATAGATTAACTCTAAAAGCCTTACCTCAAGATAAACATAGATACCAATATCGTATTACTGGGGATGGTGTTGGCAGACCTTCTATTTTCAAACCTTATTTAGTTGAGTGGGGTCTGTGGGGTAAAAATTCTCAAACTAAAGAACATCCTGATTTTGTTTGGGATCTTACTAAAGAGCAGATCCAGGATTATTTGAGAATTTGGTGGGATACTGACGGGTTTGTGTCGAGACACAAGAATGGGCATTATTATCCCGGTATTTCTCTTATCTCCGAGAATTTAGTAAAAGGCATACAAACGCTTTTACTGAAGATCGGTATTCATACAACTATTCATGAACAAGTGCCTAAAGTGTATAAAGGTACTAATAAAGTTGTATATAGATTATTTATAGAAGGAAATAAATCAAAGAAGCGGTTCTTTGAGCTAATTAAAACCAAAAAGAATCCTAAGAACCCTGAATTTAAAGAAGAGAGAAATCAACAATTAGTAGTGGATGCCCAGTATGTAAATACTATCCTCAAGAAGATACCAAAAAGAAAAAATAGTTTATTATATACTCGGAAGAGTAAGGGAGTATGTTTATCAAGGCTTACCAAAATAAACGAAATTATACAAAATAATGATTTAGATTTAATTTTAAATTCTGATATTTATTTTGATAAAGTTACTAAAGTAACTCATTTAGGTAAATTATCTTCCACAAGCATAGAAATATCTAAAACACATACTTTTCATATAGATGGTTTAGTGGTAAAAAATACAGCAAAAAGTACTACTATGGCTAATCTCATGGTAGCGGATGCTATTATGAGATCTAAGAATCCCAAGGCAGGCGGGTCAGGGGGATTTCAGCAGATGTACGTTTCTCCTACCGTAGATCAGACAAAGATCTTTTCTCATGACCGCGTTAGTCCGGTGATTGAGGGGTCACCGCTGGTAAAGAAACACTTCTTGGATAGCAAGCAGGTTCAGAACGTATTTATGAAACAATTACGTAATGGATCAAAAATGTATCTAAGATATGCTTTACTTAATGCAGATAGGTTACGGGGCTACTCGGTAGACAAGATCTATTATGACGAGGCCCAGGATCTGTATGAACATATTATGCCTGTTGCAGACCAGGCTATGTCTCGTTCCTATTACAAAGAGCGTGTATTCTCTGGTACACCAAAGCTTACACAAGGTACCTTGGCTAACTTATGGTACCGCTCTAGTATGAATGAGTTCATGTTACGTTGCAATGGTTGCAATAAGTGGAATATTTTAGATGAAAAAAATATAGGCAAAAAAGGTCTAATATGTAAACACTGCGGTAAAGGGCTAGACCCACGTAACGGTCAATGGGTTAGTACTGCACCTAGCGAAAATGATAAGTATTCCTCTGTAGGATTTCGTGTATGTGCACTTCATTTTTATGGAGCGCCGTGGGTTGATTGGCATGATGATATTCTACTTAAGTATGAGACAGAAGCCCCCAACTTGTTTTTTAATGAAACATTAGGGTTAGAGTATGATGATGGTGTTAATCCAATTACAGAGGACGACATCAGAAACTCTTGTACTGGTGGCCCTATGCTTACAAAACCTGATGATTTTACTAGAGCTAATGCAACTGTAATAGGTATAGACTATGGACCGATTAATTCAAATGATTCTTATACTGTAATAACAGTGATGCAGAAAGTTGGTACTAAGATAAGAATTTTAGCTGCAAAAAGATATGAAGGCCGAGAAGCAGACTTTGCACATATTCATAAAGATATTGTAGAACAATTTAATCACTGGAGAGCGGTAGCTATAGGGGCTGATCATGGAATGGGCGAAGCATCTAATTCAGAGCTCCGACATACTTTGGGCCCGCATAGGGTACTTGCATTTCAACACCAGGCAAATCAGAAAGAAGAGCTAAAGTGGAACTCAAAAATGAATGCCTACTGTTTAGCGAGAACACAGATTATGACTAGATTTTTCTCTGATATTAAAAAAGGCAAGTTTATCTTTCCGCAGTGGGAGGACTGGGCACCGTTTGCTAAAGATTTATTAGCACCGGTCATTGACTATGATAAAGATAAAACAAAAATGTTTTATGTTAATTCAAAGCCAGATGATATATTTCATGCTATAATTTATGGGGCAACTGCACTAGAGCTAATGGATGGGCTAATCACATGGTAACTACTGAACTTAAAGATCACCAAAAAAGAATCAAGGAACGCTTAAAACGCAATAGAGGAGTAATAGCAGCTCACGGGCTCGGCTCCGGTAAAACATTATCTGCTATTAGTACTATTGATATTTCGTCCCCTACGTATATTATTACTCCGGCATCATTACAAGAGAATTTCAAGAAAGAGGTTAGTAAGCACTCCGGTATTCCAATAGACCGCCTCAAGGTTGTATCCTATGAGAAGTTTCTTAGGGATCCATATATTGAACCGGGATCACAAGTAATTTTAGATGAAGCTCATAGATTACGAAACACTGATACTAAGACATATCAAACTATACGTGATGCGGTAAAAAATTCCTCTTCACGCCTGTTATTAACTGGCACGCCCATTTACAATAACCCGTCCGATATCGCTGCTTTAGTAAACGTAGCAGCTAACAGCGTAGTGCTGCCAAACAATCCAACGGAGTTCAAGAAGCGTTATATACAGGAGAGTCAGGTCAGTCCGGGTTTTTGGAAATCTATGATTGGTGTAAAACCCGGCGTAGCTTACCGCATGAAGAACAGAACTGATTTTAGTAATAAAGTTAGCCCATACGTGGATAAGTATATTCCGGACAATAAAGAGGATTATCCTGAGTTACAGAGAAAAGTGGTCAAGCATTTGATGACTAAGCCTGAACTTAATGTATATAATTACACTATGGGTAAGGCCCCGTTATCCACAAGGCTAAAGGTAAGATTTAATTTACCTCCAAGCAAGAGTGAAGCCCAGAACATGAACGCGTTTTTGTCGGCGGCTCGTCAGGCCTCTAATACATCTAACCCCTTTGGGCAGAGTGATCCGGACGCGCCAAAGATTAAAGCAATAGCAGATAATCTACAACAAAGACTTAATAAAAATCCTGAGTTTCGGGGACTTGTATACTCTAACTATTTGGAGGCAGGAGTTGAGCCTGTTTCCCAAGAATTGGCACGTAGAAATATTCCCCATGCAACTTTCACTGGGAAACTGTCTAAGAATCAAAAGGAAGAGCTGGTCAAAAATTATAATGCCGGAAAAACTCCTGTACTTCTAGTTTCTAGTGCGGGCGGAGAAGGCCTTGATCTTAAAGGTACACGCGCCGTGCATATTATGGAGCCACACTGGAATAATGAAAAAATAAAACAGGTTATAGGAAGATCTGCTAGGTATCAATCACACTCACATTTGCCCAAAGAACAACGATTAGTGGATGTTTATTTTCATCAGGCCAAATTACCACAAGGTAAATTATCTAAAATGTTAAAATTAAAAAGAGCAACTTCTACCGATGAGTACATATCCTCAAGAGCAACTGATAAAGAAAACTTAATGAAAGAGTTCCTATCAGCTATAAAAGCTTGACTTTTTATATTTACTTTATTATACTGATTACAAGGATTAAACTATAAAGGAACACAATGACTTATATTACAAAAGATATGGTCAGTGAGTGGGGCAAAGAAGCTGCCCAAGAACTCATTCAAAACCAGGTCCCTTTAAATGATACTTTGGTTAAAATAGCTCAAAATAATGACTTAAATAGCGATCAGATAGCTAGATTAGTTGAAGCAGCAAATATATCTACACACCTAACTGTGAACAGCGGTGACAATAAATATCCCGAATTTGAGGTGGCAGATATTAGAAAAGTAGCATCGGCTATGGCAAACCAAGAAGATATTATTCAGGAGCTTTCGCACTATGATATGGCTCCTGGGGACTTTGATTTTAGCTTACATGAGAAGGTTGCCACCTTTCAGGAAGTAGAAGATACGGAAGTTTTGCCAACATTTACCGAGAACAGGGTGAAGCAGGCCTTTGTAGGTTTGGCAAACCACTACGACGACAAACTTGCTGAAATAGAGCAGGACGTATATGAGGGTGCGGAGGGTCTGAAACAGTATGTAAAGCAAGCCGTGTTAGACCCGGACCATCAACTGGCGTCCTGGACTCTATTTAAAAGCGCGGCCCTCACTGTAACATCCGATGAGTGGAAGCCGATTACTCGTGCGGTGCTGAGTGAGATAGATACCGAGCTAAAAAGCACCTGCGGGCCAACCATTTATAAGAAGGCGTCTTCATATGAATTTGATCTGGACAGCAAAGCCGTGCTTAATTTTGAGAACGAAGGAATTAAGAAGTTAGCCAATTACTTAGAATTGGTAAAAACCTATGCCATCGCTAAAGAAGACCGCGATAGTATTTTAACAAAAATGGCATCACTTGAGTTAAACCGGCTTGGACTCTCTGAAAAAGTAGCAAATAAACTAACCTTTATGAAAGCCATGACGAGCCCCTTTAAGTGGGCGTGGCAAGGCGCAACTGCAAAGAGCAAGGCTTTGAGAACCGCGGGGGTTTTAGCTGTCCCGGCGGCGGGAGCCGCTGCCGTTGGAACAGCTGCATATGATGCTGGTAGACAAAATACACTGGAGCAATTAGCTCCTATGCAAAAACATAAATTACCCGAAAGATATAAAAGGTATTAATATGAAACACACAGACAGTTTTATTAATTTAGTAAAAAACGGTACCCTCCCCGAGTCTACTCTAATTAAAATGTCGGAGTTTAAAGACAGGCTTGACGACCATAAGCTGGTAAAATCGGCATTTCTCAGCAAAGTAAAGGAAAACAAAGCGGGCACCTCATTAGGTAAAATGCTTTTGTTAGGGGCAGCTATAGGGGCAGCTGGGCCAGCTTTTGGGGTTGTGGAAGACTCCATATCAGGATACATGGAGAATAGAAAGAGGGAACCAGCATTTAATAAGATGTTGGAATATCATCCTCAGCTAAAGAACGAAGATATGGATTTGGTAAAAAAATATTTTGAATCTATCTGGCATTTTTCTCCTCACATGGCACAAGATCCTCTAGCCGCTGGCGCTTATATTAGAAGTGCCATGTTCTATCACGACACACAGGGCGGACCTGCCCCTAATATGGCAGTTGATTTAACAGCGTTACAGAGAAACGTGTCTGCTGGAAAAAGTGATTCCAAAAGCAGATTTTTGGACTTGTCGGGCGTAGCAATGCCAGAACTAATAGCATAGGAAAATAATTATGTTAAAACTTGTTAGCTGGGACTTAAAAGACGAAAGTGGATATCACGTTGAGGTTCTTAACGGGCCTAATGCTACTTTTGAGAAACAGGCAGCTGCATTTGAAGGGGAATATTCTGAGGATATCATCTCAGCTATAGATAAAATAGAAAAAAAGTCAGGGCATACCTATCTTTTGATAAATGCAATGGGCGCTGGTGAGTTCTATGGCTCAAACAAGAATAATGATTATTTTCCAGAAAAAGTTCTAAGAGAATACCACAAGACCTTTGAAGCGCTAGCCCACGTATATAAACATCATGTTAACAAGGACCCTAGGAGGTCTTACGGTAAAGTTATTTATTCTTTTTATAATGAAAGAATGCACCGAGTTGAGTTGATTGTTGAAGTGGTAAACTCCAAAGCCCAAGACATCTTGGACAGGATAGCCGCTGGCGAGAACGTGGCAGTATCTATGGGTTGCAAAGTTCCGTGGGACGAGTGCTCGGAGTGTGGTAATCGCGCTAAAACAAGAAGAGAGTACTGTGCACACCTACGGCGAGGGTCTGCTGGCAGAGTTACACCAGATGGCAGAAAACCTTATGCGATCAACTGGCAACCTAAGTTTTTCGACATCTCTTTTGTGACAATCCCTGCAGATCCTACCGCGTCTGTGCTATCAAAAGTAGCCAGCAAAAATTCCATAACTGCCGACAGCGTTAATTCAGAGGAAGAAATGGATAATCTGTTAAAGATATCGGGACTTAAAAAAGCGGACATAATAAAGAGAATCGATGGTCGAGTAGAGGCCGCTGCATCTGACCCAAAGGCTTTAATACCTTTTATACAGGATGATATGCCTAAAGACGAGTTAAGGGCAATGACTGATAAGTATTCTCTGAGAGATATATTGAGCACCCTCCTTTCGATGAACATTATGCCAAAGAAAACTGATTTTCAAAGAATGGTTCTTTACTCTTCTGGAAAACATGACTTAGCTGATAGATTAGATCGGTGCGGGCAGGAATTCCCAGTAGATGAGGGTGTAACCCCAATAATACCGGCGGACGTTGATCCTTCTTTTATGAGACCGTCGTTAGCTCGGGAATATTCTCATTGGATACCAGAAAGGTCATTAACCAAGCCGCTTGTTATTATACGAGTAATGAAGAAAATGGCAGAGTTGGAGAAGCAGGCAGGCCCTATAGCCCCTATATCTGATCCCAAAACTCCAGTAAAAGAGCCATCTAAAGACCCTGTCCCACCCACGTCAAGTGAAAGCGGTCCACAGCCAGTAGCAGTATCCCCTGTATCTGACTTTAGAACGAGTAAAGAATTAAACATACTTTATGATAGATTTAAAAAAGCAGCACCAGCAGAAAGAAGAGTTATTGAAAAAATAATTGAACAGCTGTTGGGTAAGCAAGGCCGACAGGATGCTAATGCTTCTATCTCAGGGAAGACTAATCAATCTTGGACTAAACAGGGCTCGTTTACTGCAGAGTTTTTAAAAACTGCGGACACTGGTGGGCCTACACAGTCCGATATTGGCTACACCGGGGGTGGCAGTGAACCATCAGTTGGTGGATTTGAGGGTCTTACTGGTACCGGAATGCAGCCCTCTAATAGACCAAATAGAGCAGCTTTAGCTAAACTTTTAAGCAGTGTCAGTGAGGAAGAAAAGCTGTTGCTGGAACGAGTATTAAACAGTATAGGGTATTCTACAAAAACTGCATCTGTGCGCTCACTTTCTGGTGACACCATAAAGATAGGCGCATCAGAACCAAACCCAGCAGACTATGAGGGAATGTCTGGGGATGCGATAGTGACTGATCTTAGCAAAAACTATGGCATGGGGGCAGCTGATATACAACCGTGGATGATGTCGAATAAATTATGGGATTCCAGAGCGGTTACCCAGTACAATACTTTAAAGTGGACAGTACCGTGGAAGGATTACTCATCGTGGGACTCCGCACTTCAGGGTGATCCATATGCAGCTGCTAAGTATTTGTTATCAGAAAAAGGGTATACAAGTGCTAGCGACTGGGACCAGTTTGCTACGGCATATGGATATAATCCCATAGCTGGCAGTGATATTGACAAAAACCTACAGTACATCACTAACCCTCCTCCACAAAATGCACTATCTCCATTTGGGTTGAAGGGGTATAAGGCGTTAAAGCAAACGTCCACCTCACAAAATATGGCTAAGATTATTCAAAAGGTACAGGAGTCGGTAGAGTCTAACAGGAAGGGCCTGCCAACTAGGATGGAGGAAGAAGGTAAAATTTTACCGTCTAATCTTAGAACAGGTCCTCTGAATAAGTTGTCTTCTTACCTAGCCAAAAAGGCGGGGTTTGAGTATATGGACCCCAACATGTCAACTCCGCTGGAAGAGGCAGGACTTACTCCCGCCAGGGTACCAGATATGAATCCAAGGGCTCCTGAAAAAAACCCATTTTTTGCAGTAACAGGGTTAGGTGCACTGTACTTAGGTTATAAGAGGCTTATGGATATGGGGGCATCTAAAAATCTTCCAAAGATGGAGAGAACCATAATACAGAATCCTTGGATGTTGCCACTACTGGCGGCGGGGACAGGCCTTGGCATGGTACAGCTACAAAAAGCTTTTAATAAGAATGCTGGCTATGTTCAGCCGGGTAAAGCATTTGAGCCGGGTGCTATTAAGAGCATATTAGCAGCAGTGGTACCTAGTTACTATTATTCTGGGGCCCAGGAAGCTAAACTAAGGCGTGGCGAACAAATAGATAATTTACAAGATTTTGTCAGAAAACACCCATTCCTAACAAGTTTAGGTGCCTTGGCAGCTGTAAGGGGTGGAGTAAGGGCTATCAATAAGTATGCATCTGTAGAAGAAATAGTAGCAGAAATGGACAGCGAGACCATAGATAAGTTATATAATCAAATTATTTCTTGATTTTACTTGACAAATAAAAATTTATGTGTATAATATACTTACATTTAACTAATTAGAGGAGTCTAATACTATGAGTATTTTACTTACGGATGTTCTAAAGAACATGGAGTTTGGTGATAACGAGAAGATTGCGTATGACCAGACTCAGGAAATTACTGACGATATGATTAAGCAAGCTGATGAAGAAGGTCGCGTAATGGCCTACGGTTTCCTAGAAGAGTTAGACAAGGTTGCAGTTGACACGCACCCAGCTAATGTCACTCCAGACCCGGGACAGCTTCCTGGAAATGCTAATCCGTACGTGCAGACATCGACAGCCGGCGGGGCCGTTGGTAGTGCCGCTTCCGAGGTCATTAACAGCCTGTTGAATGCTGCCGGACACAACGGTGGCGTAGTTCAGACACCAGCCGGGACAGTGGCGGCTGCTAAAACCAGAGAGATGGTAGAGCCAACTGCAGCAGAAATTGCTATGGCACAGGAGTCCGCTGAGGCAGCAGTTAAGACCTCGGCTGATTATATTATCGAAACACTTTATAATCTGCACTTAGCATAAGGAGTATTTATAATGAGTTTACTAGACAGATATGTAGATATGCAAAAAGAGGCTGAGTACGAAATGCTGAAGACAGCACAGGTTGATACTCTGGTAAAATTTGCTGAGGCTGCAGAGGATTTACTGCAGGAGCAGGGAATTCAGTACGACGAGGACGACGTAATAAAAGTAGCATCTTTTTTGATTGACTCGCAACTCGATGCAGAAGAGGATGAAGAAAAGGTAGCAGAATACTTTGACGCCGGTAGAGTTATGGCGCAGGGATTTATTGACGGCCTGGAGTATTAAATTATGAATAACGAAATGGTAAAAGTAGCTAGCCAGTACGCCGAAGTTGCGGAAAACCTGCTGATAGAACAAGGCCTGAGATATACTGACGACGACGTAGTTAAGGTAGCTAATTTCCTGATTGATCAGGATTATCCCGACGAGTATGAAAAAACTGCCTACTTGGGAAAGGTGGTTTCCGGCGCTAAGGCAGTAGGAAACAAAATTCATGGTGGAGCAGAGACGATTGGTTTCCATCTCTCTCGCGCACTGATGAACAAGAAGTTGCCACAGTGGGTGCAGGACGCAGGATTCGAGATGGGCCAAAATATGCACCGTGCAGGCTATCGCGCAGCGGGTGCTGGTGCGGTGACTCTGGGTGCTGGTGGCTACGGAATAAAGAAAGCTTTGGATTAATAGGAGCTAATTAATGGCACTTTCTATATCTGATATTTTAAGGGATTTAGATCCCAACAGTCAGCTAGAGCAAGCTCCTGAGAGTGCTACAAGTCATGTGAAGGTGGCGGAAGAGGCTCCCAGTGTGGAAAAAGTGGCTCTATACCTAGAGTCACTTGCTTCCCCCGACTCGGTAGTAGATGAGCTAGCAAAGTTAGCAGTTCTACAGGATTGGGTCGAGGCTCAAAGAATTCCTATGCACAAATTAGCAGAGGCTAATTTAGAGGTTAGGGATGATGAGAGAATTACCATGATGAAGTCTGCTAGTTTAATGATTAGGGATTTGCAATCACAGGTAAATGAGCTTACTGAAAAAACAGAGTTACGCAAGATGGCAGAAAATATCGCTAAGCGCATGCAAAACTCTGGCCATATTTCTCATGATGAAGTACTTGACAAAGTAGCTGAACTGGCTGAGCAGTCAAGAGACGAGTTAACTACACTTAATAAAGCCTTAGACTTTGCCAAGACTGCTGGCGGCCTAGGCTCTTTAAGTGATAATAGAAACGATACCGACAACCCGTTGTTGGATTTTTTACTAACATAACATAATTTTTTAATTGGAGGAGCGCAATGCTTAAGATTTTATCTGACCTGAATAAGGTCGAGCGCATTGACTTCACTACAGGTACTGGAACACTTATTACCAGCGGCTACCAAGGACAGTGGCTGGTTCCCGGGGCAACTTATGCTACTTTCCCATCAAGTGGGCAGGCAGCCGCGTTTCAGATCTGGACAGAAGGAAATCGCGATGGTACGGCAGGATTCACGCCTGACGCTACCAATACGAGCAAGTTGACGGTTCTGTACGGAAAGTACCGTGCCCTGACCGATCAGTTTGAGGGAGCAATTGGGAGCTATTCTATAGGAACGGAGTTGACTGTTTCTGCGAATGGTAAGTTGATGCCTGTAACCTCTTCGGGTGTGGGCGTTTCGGCTGACACAGTATATGCACATTGCATTGGAACTGACAGTATCACCTATTTTGATCACAATAGTGGTGCTGCCTTCGATGTAATTAAGTATGTAACGGTATAAAGGAGCTCAGTAATGGATAATTTAAGTGCAACGGTCATTAATGACCTATTCTTAGAGAAGCTGAGCACTGAACCTGAGAAGGTTGCTAGTTCAGCTGGGTCTTTCATTCGCAAGAAGCTGCGTGAAGTTTCTTTCGCTCGTAAGATCCTGATGCCGGAATATGTAACGAAGGCCGAGTGCCAGCGTTCCGTAAACCACGACCAGCTGGTCAAGATTGTAGACATCGAGCCTGATAGTAAGGCTATGGCAGTTAACTTCAGAGGTGCTGGTGACACTACTTATGTTGAAGGTGATCGTTATGAAATCAGCTTCTACAAGGTTGAGTCAGACACGTACCAGAAGACTGAAAGCGAACTGCTTGCTTATGAGATGCCCTTGACAGAGCTGATTGAAAAGAACACTGTAAAGGACATTCAGCGTATCGAAGACGAAGGATTTATAACACGTTGTCGTGCGGCTATTACCACGTCAAGTAAGACTTCCCACGTAAATACGTCGGGTACTTACAATGGTAAGATTTCTCCGGAAGTGTTTATTACGCTGTTCAACACGCTGGAGCAGGCTGAGTCCTCAACTTCAACAACAAACCGTTTCAAGACTGACGTCATTCTGATGAACCAGGCAGATTTTAATGAAATCATGCTGTGGTCTGCATCGACAGTGGGCGACGCTGTTGGTTCAGAGATGGTCGTAAATGGCTACAAGTATGGGACGCTGTTTGGTAAGAAGCTAATTACCACTATTAAGGGTGACCTTGTAAAGAAGGGCTCGGTTTGGGCATTCGCATCTAAGGAGTACCTCGGACATTCCTATATTCTTGATGACACCAAGTTTTGGATCAAGAAGGAGAAGGATGTAATTAGTTGGGTAGCTTGGGAGCTTATTGGTATGGGTATTGGCAATACTGATGCTCTTGCTGTGGTGACGTTTAGTGCTGCAGCTGCCGCAGGTGCTAACGCGTACTAATTTAGTTTTTATATTAGCTATTAAAAGGGGTCATACGGCCCCTTTTTTATTATAGTGCTCTTGATTATATTATATTTATTTAGTATACTGATACAAGTAAAACTAATTGAAAGTAGATATTAACTTATGGCATCTATTATTGCAAGAACCACTTCCCCCAGAACAAGAACCCACGTTCTGGTACTTATCTTTTTAGGTGCGATGGCAATTCGGCTATGGACTGGCTGAATAGATATGTATGGTCTATTAATGAAAATGATCCTATTCATGTAGCTGATCAGGTTTGGGACGAATCAAGAGTATCACACACGTCTTCAGGCACCTTTGGGCATGGATATAGCACCACAGAGGGCTGGAGTATATCAGGAAAATAAGTTATGTCAACAGTTGTTATTTATGCTTATTTGCGAGACGCCAACGGCAATGCAAAATCTGGTAGTTATGGGTATGCAGAGTTGATAGATACACCATATTATTATGACGGTGTTTATTTTTCTAATCCAACCGAAAGGGGAATTAGATCAACAAGCGACGCAAATGGGCTTATAGAATGGACTGTTCCTCAAGGGGCTAGGGTTAGATTTAGAATTGATGATATTGACTTAGTGTTAGAAAAAGCAGTCCCTATCTCGGGGACATCGACGGATCTTTATGATTTGGAGGATCTATAATGGCAGCTATACCAGAAGCACATAAATTAAAAGTTGATAAATTTAGAGATTTTTTAAGAGATAGGGAAGAATTAAACATACTAATAGAAAAACAAGAATCTACTGATTTGGATTTATATCAAGCCTTACAAGATGGGCTAGATGCCATTAATTACGAGTATGGGTACCAGACTTCGTATACGCTTGATGATTTCCCATCTTGGAAGATTTTAAGAGATGCAGCAACTTTAGAAGTATTAACCAGCGCAGGGATACACAGTGCTAGAAATCAGTTATCGTATAACGATGCTGGCGGAGTTAATATACAAGATATAGATGTTTATGGTAGGTATATAAATTATTATAATGTATTAGTAAATAAAGTAAGAGCGGCTGTTACTAACTTCAAGATGCAGAAGAATATTGACGATGCATACGGAGGGTCAGAGTCGGCTTATAGTAACTTATGGTAACTATTGATAAAATTACAGTCAGGTCTCATGACCTTACATCTCTTACTGTTTCCTGGACATTTGAGGAAACCTGGGAGAGCCTTGATCCATATTATGTAAACATATATCGTAGTGCTAATGATCCACAGTATTCGTCTGGAAACTTTGAGTTATTGGTTTCAGGGCTAGACCCATCAGCAGTAAATGAATATGAAGACACTAGTGTTAGTGGGTATTTAACATATAAATGGCATGATTTTTATTATACTGTTGTGCCATTTAAAGTGACCACCGGTGTTTCAGGCGTAGCGGGAACTCCCGCTAGATTAGAAACTTCTATGGATCTTAAGGCCAAAGAGATAATTAGAAGAAAAACTATTGCACTGAGAAATGATTTTGGTGGAAAAACATTTTTACTGCTAAAAAGAAAGAAAACAGGGACACGATGCTCGGTTTGTTGGGACACTGTTTTACAAAGAAGGACAACAGAAAATTGTAAGACCTGTTATGACACCGGGTGGGTTGGGGGTTATTGGGCTCCTATACAAATGCAGGGAAGTATTGGCGCAGCACCAAGAGCTACTCTTATAAACTTATTCGGTGAGTGGGAACAGCAGGATACTTTTTTAAGGATGGGCTCCAAACCTGTACTATCCCCACAAGATATTATTGTTGATGAGCAAAATCGTAGGTGGAGAGTAATAGAGAGTAGGCCTACCGAAAAGGGTCAATACATTATACAGCAACAAGTAAGATTAAAGAGAATTGATAATACAGATATTATATTGGAGTATCCTATAACATGGCCACAATAAACAAAATAGCAGGTATGTTTGATCCCATTAGCACGGAATTATCTTCGGATATGTGGGAAGGGTTTAATCTAAAAAAAGAAGTTAAGAATATTATATTAGCAAGATTAAGCAAAATATTGCCGTATAGCCTGGATGTGTTTAGCAGTATAACTTTGATAGGATCTATGCTTGGGTACCAATATAATGACAGCAGTGATATAGATATAGGTATTCAGTTAAAACCAGAACACGATGAACTATTTCTTAATATAAAAGAAATTTGTAAGGCAACCAATGGTTGGAACCTACCAGGTACAAAACATCCTATAAACTTCTTCCCATCAGTAAGTGCCAGATTGTTTAGACTTGAAAACTTGACTGCTGGTTATGATTTGTTAAATGATACCTGGATAAAACTGCCCAGTAAACCTACATATTCGGAGCAGCACCAGTATGATATGTCTATGCCCTATCTTAACTTAAGGAAAAATGAGCTAAAGAGGCAGTTAAACCAATTAGTAAAAAATCCCAACAAGGAACAAGAAGCAGTTGAAGTCGCAAAGGAGTTTGCAAGACTTGATATGGATAGAAAGAGGAGCTATGATTATCCAGGAATTAAAGGTGGAACTCGCTCAATAAATAATGCCGCGTTTAAGTACTCTCTAAAATCGTTAGATGAGCCCGTAATAGAAGCCTTATATCACATACTTAAGTCTAAAGGCTTGACTTTCTACGAATAATATAATATACTTTAGCAACGAATATTATGAATGTTGTATTAGTTCCAAAATATGAAGACCAGGTGTCTGATGATTTTATCCAAATAAGAGAACTTGAAAACAAGCTCTTAATTGAGGCTTTTAATAAGCAGAACAAGCAACCAGATAATTTATCTACTTATCTAACTCCAAAAATGGATGTGTGGGAACTGTGAGTGAGTCTTCAGTAATCAGAGAGCCCTCAGATTTTAGCTTAGCTATTAATGATTCGATATGGATAAAAAGATTTTTTTTAAGTTTTCTTCAGGCATATTTCCAGGAGCATACTAAATATACCTGGAAATATAGTTCACACGATACTGGAATCATTATAGTTGATAAATTTGCTATGGATTTAGATGTGGTTAGTAAAAAACCAGCATTAGTTCTTAGCAGGGGGCCGATGAGGTGGATGAATACGAGCATAGGTCAAAGATCGTACGTTGACCTGATAAGTGATAATAGAGAGTATACCGATTTGCTGCAGTCATCTGTAACTATAAATTGCATAGCCAAAAATGGATTGGTGTGTGAAGAGTTAGCGCTTATAGTAAGGAATGTACTAACTGGGCAAAAAGACCAGCTCAGAAAAAACGGATTACATAAAATATTGGCTATTGATGTAGGCGAGGAGCGGGCCATGTCAATAAATGTAGAGCCCGAGGTGTCGGTGGTGCCAGTTAATATTGTATTTACTAAACAGACTAACCTGACATCACTACAAGATTTTTATACAAGCAGCCTAAAGATTGCATTTGACGGTAGTAATTATGGGGGATTTTCAGGTATTGTATTCGATGATACGGTATTCCCTATGCAGTTATATGAGAATAGAGATTATGTTATTAACGTATCCGGGACTAGTTTGACATTTATCTCAGGCATGGCTCCGCCGACCGGGGCTACACTTAGTATAAATTACCTGGAAAATGTATCATTAACAGAAGTCTCTGAGTCTCCCACAGGGGATATAAACGGCAGCAACCGTACTTTTTTGGTGGATAACGCCATTTACGGATACAGTCCCAGACTTAATGAGGTTAAAATATCAGGAATAGCAAATGCATAAGATAAGTCACCAGCTAATGTATGAAATGGCGAAAGAGGCTGGGCTGACACATTATCTTTTTAAGGGTGTTAGACATCTCCCCAAAGCGTTTCAAAGCAAGGGCGCTGGAACTGTGAAATGGCTATCAAGGAGATCGCGTTTCGCTCCGACTACTACGGGTGTTGGTAATTTTTCTAAAGGAGTAAAGCCGGTTACACAGACTGGGGAAAATTTTAAAGGAATTTTTGTTAGAAAAAATCCAGTCGGTGTAAGGGAGGTTTCAAAGGGACAGCTTGTGCATGAGGGGAGACGTATGGGATTCCTTAACCCTAAAAGTATTGCTGAAAAAACAGTAGGCGGCGTAAAGGATTTGGCTGCCCCGTTTAGGACTAATGATCCTTTTGGGACAAAGTTAAAGAATTTCTTTAAGAATCAGTGGCACGACGCTAAGTTTAAACATGGAAAAACATATATCGGCGCTGATGGTAAAGCGTATCAGAACGTATACGAAAGAACTATAGGCGGAAAAGCGTTAGCCGGAGGTTTTACTACAACTGTGGGAATGACCGGACTTAGCTATGCCACTAGTGATGAAAAACATCAAGGGAAAAGAATAGCTAATTCGATAGGACAAGGCCTGATGTGGGGCCC
>Ga0196901_1000288_pt1 | contig 27109 bp, 22 predicted proteins | sample CB_VirMetaG_FD_169099 | JGI IMG/M metagenome (GOLD analysis project Ga0196901, IMG submission 169099) | Freshwater to marine saline gradient viral communities from Chesapeake Bay - CB_1504_1 Viral MetaG (v3) (version 3) | ecosystem: Environmental > Aquatic > Marine > Coastal | place: USA... | reverse complement strand
CACCAGCAGGATCTTTTGAGAGTTGGAGATTTGCAGTAAATCCAGAAGATGATGTTTTTGTAAGTTCTAATAATGGAAAGGTTGCATTTACCATTGAACTTGTTGCTCAATAGAGAAAACAAAAAAATATGGTAAAATAATAACATGCCAGGATACGCAATCGATCAGACTTCACAAAGAAATTTTATCTATTCTGATGAAGCAACTCTAGACAATATCATGGACAAATCTTTTATCGGATTTCAGCACGATCCTGAAACTGGTAATCTAACTATCGTGGAAATAGAATCTGATGACATTATCACAATTCCAGAATATGGAAAGAACAATGACTCAGATTACTCAACCTGGTTTTGGTCAAAAAAGAATCTTTCATTCAATTGGGATACCGTAAACCGAGGTCATTTAATTATGGAGGTATTCTAAATGGCACAACTGCTTGATTTAGGAAAGTTAAGATTCAACTTTACAGGAGATTATAACCCTGCAACAGTTTATGAATTTAATGACGTAGCAAAGTATGGTGGTAGCGCCTATGTCTACATTAATAGTGCAGCAAATAGCGGAAATCTCCCTACAAGCACAACATACTGGGCAAGAATGACAGACGGAATACAGTTTGAAAACACCTATTCTGATGCCACACAGTATCAATTAAACGATATCGTCATCTATGGTCCACAAACCTATATTGCTTTACAAGATACTGTTGCAAACGCTCCAACAAACGCAACATATTGGAAGCCATTTACTGAAGGTGTTGGTTCCACAGGAGTGTGGGTAACAGGAACCATTTACTATCCTGGTGATTTGGTTACTCGTGGTGGGTCTCAGTATAAGTGTATTGTTCAGCATACCGCCGCAGCAGAATTCTCTACTGACTTAGATTCAGAAAATTGGGAGTCTTTTGTAAGAGGAGTAAGATCACGAGGATCTTGGCAGACATCAACAGACTATTTAATTGACGACATCATTTCTGACGGTGTAAACTCATACATTGCACAAATTGATCATACCTCTGGAAGTGGACTTTTTGCAGAAGAATCACCAGAGAAGTGGGATCTGTTCGTTGCTGGATCATCTGCTCTGCCACCACAGTTGGGCGAGCAAACAAAACTTTTATCTACAGATGGATTTAATCCTATTTGGGTTGAAGATGTAAACCTTGTAGATGCATCATTTACAGGAACGGATAGTTTCTTTGTTGGATTTAATACCGAAACTCTTATTGGAGGAACTGGATTAAACTTAACAAACGTAATGGCAGCATTCTCTACAGATAGTGCATCTACAACTGGAGACCACGCTCAGTTGGCTGTGGTTAACTCTAACACTAACGATACTTCTCGTACAGATGTTTCAGTTTATCCCAATGATGGTTCAGAAACAGAGGGCTATACGCGAGTTGGAATCGCTGGCAGTGCTCACACAGGAGGAAACGCCTTAATTGGCCCACATGACTCTTATTTGATCGCTACAGCGCCTACTGGAACAACTGGTAATGCAGACCTTGTTCTTGCCACTGGTGAATCAGGTCAAGCAAACAGAATTATTTTTGCGGCTGGAGGAGTAGATAGCGAAACTTCACAGGCAGAAATTACTTCTGCTGGACTTAAGGTTACTTCTAATACAATTTCATCTTCAACAACAAACGGTGCTTTGGTTGTAGGAGGAGGAGTAGGAATCGGAGGAAACCTTAACGTAGCAGGAAACCAAAGCGTAACTGGTAACGTAACCATTCAGGGATCTATCTCTGTATCTGGAGGGCAGTTTGTCACTCAGAGCCTATCATCTTCTGACCCATTGTTGTTTGTTGGTAGCGGAAACCCATCAAATAACTATGATCTAGGATTTATGACAGAGGCAAAGTTTGCTGCAACAGAATATAAAGCAAAGTTTGGAAGAAAGCAAATTGTCGATGATGTTGCAACACTAACGGTGGCATCATATAACGTAAGCGTAAGAGTTTTGCAGTCAAACGTTGCAACCCTAACTATTGGAACCCACGAATTAGAAATTGGAGACCCAATCACTGTTACGGGGGTAGCAACAGCATTTGATGGAGATCACATAGTAACCGCTATTGATGAAACCACAATTTCTTATGCAAAGACAAACTCTAACGTATCCTCAACACCGTCAACTGGAACAGCATCATTTAGAATTAGATTCGGTGATCGTGAAGACCTAATTGTTGGAGACGTTGTTGATATTGATGGAGCAGGAACACCGTTTGATGGAACAAAGGTTGTAAAGACTGCAACATCTACAGCAATCACTTTTGATTTAGTAAATGCCGATGTTTCCGACACAGTAATTTCACCAGCAGCAATTGGAACAAGAACAACTAGAGCAAAGTATTCTGGTCTTGCAAAAGATAATACTGGTGGACTTTGGCACTTGTTCTCTGGTCTGGCGGCAAAGCCAAGCACAACAATTGACTTTACCCTTCCAGAAATTGGCTACGATTCAGTTAAGATTGGTGGACTTATTGCTCTTGGAGGAATTAACTCTGTTGCAGATTCATCAGAAAGAGATTCAGTATTTACTTCACCAAGTAATGGTACAATGGTATATAGGCAAGACACAAAAATTCAAGAAATTTATACAGGAACAAAATGGGATGCAATTGACCCAATTCATCCATTCCTGTTGATGGGAGTATAAAATGGCACTTAACACTTATAAGGTACTAGGTCAGCAGAGTTCGGGCACATATGCCATGCTACCTATTTCATCGGTCTCTTTGACCTCTAATTTTGCAACAATTACTACAGCAGCAGTTGAGCATGGTATGCAGGCAGGAGATTTATTTGACATCAATGCAACAAGTCAGTCAATCTTAAACATTCGCGGCGTAGCCGCAGCCACTCCCACACCAGATTCATTCCAGTTCCTTCGCACAAACGGAAATATTGGGTCAACCGCGCAAACAGGAGCATACGTCTACGCATACAAGAATAACCTTGGACAAATTATTATTGGCAAGGAAAAGACAAACGGTATGGCTGTAATAACAACAGTAGTAAGTCACAATCTTAGTGTTGGAGACTGGATTACTGTATGGGTAAATGATACAAACTTTGATGGTGATTTTGTAGTTTATGACATTCCAGATGCCACATCTTTTAGATATATCAAGGTTGGCGCAAATGTTACAACAACAGCAATCTCTCCATCAACTGCTGCGGCAGCGGTTCAGAAGTCTATGAGCCTATACACTGTACCAGCAGCATCTTCAGCAGTATGCTCAACACTTGTAGTATCTAACAACCTTACACATTCAGGATACTTCTCAGCATACATTGTAAAATCAGGAGATTCAACAACTTCTCCCCCAGATAAGTCAATTGTGTTTAACAGAATCGCAGTTGACCCAGGCGAGTCATATAACGCAACACTAGGATACACATTGGCAGCAGGAGACAGAGTGGTGGTTCGTGCTTCCCACGCGGGTATGCACTTCAACCTATTTGGATCTCAGTTGTCATAAGGAGAATAATCTATGACCATTAGAAGAGATCAAACAAACCGTACAGAATCAATTGCCACGGTAGTTAATTCTGCAACTGGTGAAGTTGATTTACTTTATCCAGAAGATAATTCTATTATCTTTGACAAAGGAACTGGTACATCTTGGATAGATGATCAGGGCTATGGAGTAAATTATGGCGAATGGATGATTGTTCCAACTGTTGACTTTAAAACACAGGTAAAGATTTGGGGAGCAGGAGGCGGAGCACATGGAGCAACAGGAGGCGCTGCTGGTGGTGGAGGACATACATATGGAGATGTTAGGTTTCTAAAAGGTGTTCCATATATTGTTTGGGTAGGAGAAGGTGGATTTTATAGTTACCATTCATACAACTCCAATGGTGGAAGATATATTTATAGAAGCAATACAACTTTTGGTGGTGGTGGAGGCGGCGGCCACAACGGTGGAGGCGGTGGAGGAATGTCTGGTTTATTCTTTCAGGCAGCCCCAACCAACGGAGGACCAGGACATGGATTTCAATCAGTTTCAAGCACATTCAGGTCTCCAGGACAGTCCACAGCACTTCTTATAGCAGGAGGCGGAGGAGGTGCAGGCCATCACGGAACATCCAACCATGGACAAGGCGGTGGCGGTGGTGGAGAAGTAGCAAACCATGGTCACGCTCAAGCACAGTCAAACCAACATGCTGGGGGGCATCGTTGGGATGCTGGATCTGCTGGTCAGATTGCTTGGCAGTTCCAAGGAGGGTTTGGAGGAGCATCATCTTATACTGGCGGTGGCGGTGGTGGATGGTATGGTGGTCCAGGAGGAACACATCATTCATCTCATCATAATGGTGGTGGAGGAGGATCTGGACATATTCTTCCAAATACAACTGGAGAAAGACCAAACTATTGGATTAAAGAACAATACCCAAATATCGTTGTAAATGCTGGAACAACAACAGCACCAGGTGTTCATCAGAATCATAATCCAGCAGCAGCAGGAACGTCAGACGTTGATTATACGAACTACGTTGGGTATGGGGCAGGAAATAGTACAACATACACACCAAGTACTAACAGGGGAAATAACGGTCGTGTTATGATTAGATTTAATGGGATCGGTGGAGAATAATGGGAATATCTAAAGGTAAATATTCAGAAAAAAATCTTGGAGTAGCCTCATATTCTTTGATATCCCCCAGCGGTGTTGAAAGAGAAGAAAACGTTGATTTAGGAAGTCATTGGAGTGGTGCATATTGGTCATATTCTAATGGGGAAAAAAGAAATGCAGAACTTTTTCATGTAGGTGGTGGAAATCCCTACGATACTGAAACTGAATTTGTTTATGACTACGGAACTTATACCCTTAGACCAAATAATGACTTTATTGCTAGAGTAGATATGTGGGGCGGAGGTGGAGGAAACTATCACACTGGAAATAGTAGCGTAAGGGCTGGTGGTGGAGGATTCACTAATGGAGTTATGATCTTTAAATCTGGAGTTGATTATGCGTTAACCGTTGGTCAAGCAGGAAGACAAGGAGCAACCGTTGGTGCTTATGTTACCAATCACGGTGGTGGCGGCGGAGCAGGACATACTGGACCAGGACAAGGTGGGGGTCTTACTGGAATCTTCTATAACTCAAGTCATAGGGGGCAGGCTGTTTGGAACCACAACCCTCCATTTACACAGTCTCAGGCAATGCTAATCGCTGGAGGCGGTGGAGGAGTGGGACATCATTCAACGAGTAACCACGGCTCAGGCGGCGGTGGAGGTGGATTTACTGCTCGCTACGGTCACAACTCTGGTGGAGGTTCACAATATTATGGTGGATACTACAACAGTTATCAAAACAGAGATCTTGCCAGCGGAACACCTCTTCATGGAGGCAGGGCTTCTACTCAAAACACTTGGACTGGCGGAGGCGGCAGTGGCTGGTGGGGCGGCGGTGGAGGAGCACACTCAAGCAGTCATTACAATGGCGGTGGCGGTGGCTCTGGTCATCATGCACAAAATCAAACAACGGACCTATTCCCAAATGCTTCTCTTGCACAATATATAATTTACGCAAACACAGAAACAGCATCAGGGTATCAAGATAACCCTAGACAGTATTCGGCAAATTATAAGACACCTCTTGCATACAGAACATCTGGTCAAGCAAATGGAGAATATGATGGACTTTATGCTGGTAAAGGTGGTTTAGGAAATACAGAAATTTCTGGAACAAATGCTAGAAGCACAGGAAGGCATGGTAAAATTGTACTAACTATGATGCCGCAATTATTTGATCCACAATACTTTAGAGACATGGGTGTTTCAGAACCCAATGGATCGGAATGGGTAAACCAAGATGGCTATACAAAGAACTAACAAAGAATCCTCTAAAGGAGGGTTGGCATCTCTTTTTAATAACGTTACTGGATCTCACTCATCTCTTAATTCACAAAGATATGAAGAACCAATAGTTAATATTGGTGGTGGATTTGGAGCAAGGGGTGATGGCGACGGTCCAGCAACGTATGACTCCAATCCAGGTGAAGTAGACCACTGGAACAGAAACCCAGGCTTTGGAAGTACTTTTGGGGAATGGACAATAATTCCTAACAGAGACTTTGTTGCTGAAGTAAAACTATGGGGAGCAGGAGGGGGCAGTCACGGTCATGGTGGTAATTCATATGCTGGAGGTGGAGGCTATGCAAAAGGAGACGTTGTTTTTCTTGAAGGAAAGCCTTACACTTTTTGGGTAGGCCAAGGTGGATTTTATTCACAAGCACGATATGGCACAAATGGAAATAGATATAACTATAGAACTGCTGGAACCTTTGGAAATGGTGGCGGTGGAGGACATAACTCTGGATCTGGTGGAGGAATGTCTGGAATATTCTTTAACACTTTAGGCTTTGAAAGCCAAGGTGCTGGACATGGTGGTACTGGACATAGCAATAACACTGAAATTGGTGGAGTTAATACTTGGTTTAGAACTCCTTCACAAAACAACGCCCTTCTTATTGCAGGAGGTGGAGGTGGAGCAGGACATAGCAGTACTAGCCATCACGGTCAAGGTGGCGGTGGTGGTGGAGCCATAGGAAATGCTGGTCACAATGCTGGTGGAGGAACCCAGACTGCTGGAGGAGCAAACTGGACCAATGGATCTCAAGCAGGATATGCTTTTCATGGGGGTCATGGAGGGGTAAGCACTCACGCAGGCGGCGGCGGTGGTGGATGGTTTGGAGGTTCTGGTGGATCTCACACATCAAGCCATTACAATGGTGGTGGAGGTGGCTCTGGTCATTCACTAGAACTTAACTCTGTAGCAGGATACAGAAACTATTGGATTAAAGAAAATGTGTCAAACATTGTCACAAACTCATATTTAGAGGTATCCCCTTCTGTTCACGGAACATATGTGAATATGGCTGCTGGAAGAACAAATTCAGATTGGGGATATGCTGGCGTTGGTGCAGGCTCAGCCAATCACAACAGCAATAGCAATGATCGTAAATGGCTTGGATTTTATCAAGGATGGCGTTCAGGAACTAATGGTAGAATTGTAGTGAGGGTTAAAGAATAATGGCTATTTATGAATCAAAATCACAGACAAGTTCTTACGGGATAGACTATACCCTTATTGACCCCAATGGTGGAAGATCAGAGTATTTTGTGAATCAGCAAACACATTGGGATGAATCACCAACTGCTAGAAGAGGAGAACTCTTTAACGTTGGTGGAGGATCTGTTTATGAGTCCTACCCAGTAAAACAAAATGGATTTGGATCTCATGTTTTTACCCCAAAGCAAAACTTTATCGGTCTTGTTCATATGTGGGGTGCAGGAGGGGGAGCCTATCATAATTCTGGAGGCAGATTCGCTGGTGGCGGTGGATATTCACAGGCACTTATTAGGTTTATTGCAGATACCCCATATACTTTTGTCGTAGGACAGGCTGGAAATCACAACAACATTGCTTCTCATGGAGGTGGTGGAAGAGGACATAGTTCTGGAGGTGGAGGAGGAGGTCTCTCTGGAATCTTTATGAATTCAGAGCATTACGGTACTGCTTCTTGGGGACACACAACGCCACCATTAAGCCAAGCAAACGCTTTGATAATTGCAGGAGGTGGAGGTGGTGGAGGCCATCATACACAATCTAGCCATTATGGAAACGCTGGCGGTGGCGGAGGCTGGGTAGGAAAACGCGCTCATAACGGAACTCCAGGAACTCAGACTGGAGGAGGAAATGCAGGTTACTCTAACTCAAGTGCTGGATCTGCTCTTCATGGGGGACATTCAGCAACAAACTCTTCTTGGCTAGGTGGCGGAGGATCAGGATGGTTTGGAGGCGGAGGCGGAGGTCACTCTGGAGGCCACCACGATGGAGGAAACGGTGGCTCTGGTCACATTGCATATCCTTCAGACATTATTTCTCAACCAAATAACAGTTTGTCTGCTTATATCATTCAAGGATTTATGGAAAAGGCTCCTGGTAGTTTTAACTATTCAGAAAATCGCCCTGCAAACTTCGTTAATCCACTAAATATTACTGCTGGTCGTCACGCTGGACAAGGTGGACATGGAGAAGGTGGCACTAGTCATGGACCAACTTATGGATCTAATCATGGGAAGATTGTTCTTACCTTAGTTCCAGAATTCTTTGACAAGTTGCAGTTCCCAACACACACAAACAGTGAAACTGGCAGTGGTTGGACACAGACATACTAACGTGATATAATTCTTGTATTAGTGGGTGGATCACTATTAGAACGGAACTATTATGTCAATCGAAAAGATTGTTGTAGTTGGTGGAGGCTCTGCTGGTTGGATGACCGCAGCAACACTTATCACAGCATTTCCAAACAAGGATGTTTCAGTAATTGAGTCAAAAGATATTCCCTTGGTTGGAGTAGGGGAGTCTACTCTTGGCGGTATTCGTAGATGGACTAGGTTTATTGGTCTTCAAGAAGAAGACTTTTTTAAGGCAACTGACGCTTCATATAAGATGAGCATTAAGTTTACTGACTTCTACAAGAAAGATGCTGGTGGATTCCAATACCCATTCGGCAAGCCACTTATTGACGGAGAAAGAAACCCCTTTTACGACTGGCATGTAAAGAAGTTTTTTTATCCAGACACACCAGTAACAGACTTTGTAGAATGCTTGTTTCCAGCATCTGCACTTTATGAGCAAAACAAATATGCAGAAAACGAATTTGGGGATTTTGATAACTATGATCCAAGAAATGATGTAGCCTACCACTTTGATGCAGTAAAGTTTGGGCATTGGCTAAGGGACTCTATCTGTTTGCCAAGAGGGGTAAAGCATATTCCAGCAATGGTTACCCATGTTGAAGGGGATTCCGAACGTGGTGTTGAATACCTTACCCTAGATAACGGATACACGGTAAATGCAGACCTCTTTATTGATTGCACAGGATTCCGTAGCCTATTGCTAGATAAGACCTTAAAAGAGCCTTTTAAGTCCTTCAACGATATAATTCCAAACAATGGTGCTTGGGCTACTAGAATTGAATACAAGGATAAGGAAAGAGAAATTGAACCGTTCACCAACTCTACCGCAATTGGAAACGGTTGGTGTTGGAATATTCCACTATATTCTCGTCTAGGAGCAGGCTATGTTCATTCAACCAAGTTTATTACAAAGGAAGAGGCTTTAGAAGAATTTAAGCAATACCTTATGTCAGACAAGATGGTAGTTCCCAGAACTCAAGAAGAAGTAGACGAACTTGAGTTTAGATACATTGATATGAGGATTGGAATTCACGACAGAACATTCGTAAAGAATGTATGCGCTATTGGTCTTGCTGCTGGGTTTATTGAGCCACTTGAATCTAACGGTCTTTATAGTGTTCACGAATTCCTTTTCAAGTTAATAGATATTCTTGAAAGGGATGACATCAGTCAGTTTGACAGAGACATGTATAATTCGTCAACCCGTGCAATGTTTGAAGGATTCTCAAGATTTGTATCCCTTCACTACCTTCTTTCCCACAGAGATGATACTGAATACTGGAGGGACATTAAGAATGGCTCCCTTGCTGACAATCCAAGCGAAATGTATAGCCCCTATGTCTTTAAGGCTCAGGGATTTTACGATCTAGCCTATAGATATCTTGATAACTGGTCTCATCCAGTAGGTCAGGCTGGAATTACATATATTGCAACTGGAATGAATCTCAACATGATGAATAAGTCTAGGATTCAGCAAGACTCTTTTAATGGAAATATAGATCCCTATGCTGTTGCTAATCAGGCTGCATCTATTTGGGAATTCCGCAAGGCAAAGTGGAGAAGAAATGCAGAGAATGCACCATCGCTATACAAGTATCTTACAGATAGATTCTTTAAGGATCGTGACTAATATGGTAGAATATAGAAAGGTGATTACAGAATGCTAAACAAGAAATACTTCAGAGTAAAGAAAGACAGCGGAGCCATTTTTGAGTTTTCTTCAATTAATCCAAACTTTGAAGAAAACCTAGATGAAAATGGAGACGTTATTGCTCCAGAAGATTCAGATCACTCATATTGGGTTAACTATGACGAAGAGTATACTGAGTATGAAGAGGATAGCGTTCAAAAGGCCATGTGGACATTCTCTATTAAGGGAACAAACTATGGAGATCTTGAATCATTAAAGATTGGCGCTATCTATCGCCCATCTGTACCACGTTTGTTGCCAAACGTTGACTTTGGGACAGAAAATCCCAACTATTATGTATTCGACTTTGAGTTAAATGAATGGAAGTCTCCAATATTTGACTTAGACGGTATCAAGATTTGGGATATCGAAAAGAAAGAATACGTTCCTCTATCCTCTAATTAAGGAATCTTATGATCAATGTCGATAAACATCGACACTTTGCTTGGGCAATTGCATTAAAGTCAATGTTTGAGAAAAGTTATTGGAATGCTGCAAACACTGTAGAGTTTTTTGCTTTTGTAATTAAAGCAATTATCATTATTCCAGGATTACTTTTCGATACTCAAATTTGGTGGCTATACGTTCTAGCACTTCTGTCCAGCCTATCTTTAATTTGGTCGTCTACCGTAAAAACAATACCAACTCTTATTTGGTTTAATATTTTGTGGTCCATTCTTGCAATTACCGCAATTGCCAAACACTTTTTGGGATAGTCATGGGTCATTGGGGAGGTCCAGTAAAGTTATTAGATTTATCAAGAGCAACACCTCATATTGTATTAAACTCATCAGAAAAGAAGTCAATAATAAAAGAACTTGATTACAAGATAAATGAAAAAGACTTAGAAACACTGTTCTCCTACCTTGAATTGAGAGAAATAGTAGACATCGACTTTGACGATAAGTGATATAATTTAATTATGGCAACTAGAATAAAGTTACGCAGGGGGACAGCACTTCAGTGGGCCTCAGCAAACCCAGTTCTTAGCCTAGGTGAGTTCGGGTATGAGTCAAATACTACGAGATTTAAAATCGGTGATGGTGCAACTGACTGGAACAGTCTAGACTACAATGAACAAATTATTACTCTTTCTGGAGATGTTTCTGGATCTGGAAACGGATTGATTCAGGTAACGGTAAATGACGATAGTCACAATCACACTACCGCCACTCTTCCAAACTTCACTGAAGATGTTCAGGACGTTGTTGGAGGAATGGTTGAGTCAAATAGTGAGAGCGGAATTTCTGTAACCTATGACGACGAAAATGGAAAACTTAATTTTGATGTAAACGATCCAATAATTACTCTTGAGGGTGATGTTGCTGGATCTGCTACCATAACAAATCTTGGCAATACTACCATCAACGTAACAATACAGCCAGACAGCGTTTCTTTAGGAACAGATACAACTGGTGACTATATTGAAACAATAACTGGTACAGAAAATCAGGTAGTCGTTACTGGAGAAGGAACAGAGGGAAGAGACGTAATATTGTCTTTGCCACAAGATATACACTTTGGGGCAGTACCTCAGTTTGCAGGGTTAAGATTACCAGAATCTCTAACAGCCACAAGTTCAGCAAACTTAATGATGAACAGTGTTCCAATCGTTGTAGATTCTTTTGATGCAGATGAATTTACAACAGTTGACTACATTGTTCAGATAAGTCAAGGAACAAAAAATACCTCATTTAAGATGATGGTTACTTGGGATGGAGCAGACATCCATGTAAATGAATATTCAATAATTGACGGAACACTTGGTGCAGCAAATGCTACTTTAACCCCATCTATTGATGAAAACAACGTTATAAGCATTGAGGCAGAATCTACAGACGCTGGATCAAATCCAGTAACTATTAAGTCTGCCATTACTCGCGTATCCGTCTAGGATGGTATAATTTAGATATGGCATTTCCAGCGACTCACAATATTAATTATTATAAGGGCGACACCTACGAGATGCTCATTAAACCAAGAACTTCCGCTGGTAGCGCATTCATTGTAACCGATACACTTTACTCAGTTACTTTTAAATTGGCTCCACAAAGAGGTGGTCCTGCTGGAGAGACTGTGTATGGATCATCATCTATTCTTTCAGAAAATTCAGTTCTTGCACAAATAACCCCAAGCGTGGCAGCACAACTGGATTCTACAAAGACATATTTTTATGATATCAGGATCACATCACTTTCTGACCCCAACATTGTGTACACTCTATTGAACGGATCGGTATCCATTGTTGAAGGTGTAACCTGATGAATGTTTTTGACATCGTTCTTGATGCAGAAGATCTTCTTGTCCTTGGCCCAGTAGCAAACGTAGAACTTCAGACAGACATCGGTCCAACAGGAAATCGTGGATCAAAGTTTTTTGTTGGATCTGGAGATCCCAATAATTTTGGAGTAATCCCAGCAACTGAACAGATACAGATTGGTGATTTTTTCATCAACTCTTCAACATCCTCTAAGTATGGATGGCTATATGTTTATCAGTCTGGTCAAAATAACGTTGTTTCTTGGAAAGAAGCAGTTAGGCTTCAGCCAGCAATATATTCCAACAATATTCAGATAGAGTTTCAAAATGGTCTTTCAACAACATCAATTCCAATACAAGAAATAACCCCTGATAGTTCTGTTATTGATGCAAACAAATATGTGATTCAACTTACACCAATTAGTTCAGACCCACTTTTAATTAACTTGCAGCAAAAAGCAATTCCTTCTCCAGATTATAATCAATTGGTCCTTGACACAAGAGCGGTAAGATTTTTGCTTGGTTCTTGGGTTCCACTTACAGGCATTGTAACGGTAGGAATTACCATTTCCGTGCTATAATCGTTATTGGTGAAGATGATATGCCTCAAGAAATTGGACAGATATACAAGACGTTAATTCCATCCCTTTCTGACGATGCTTCTATTGAAGAAGCACTTCAAATGTATCACTATGGAACAGCAGCATACAATGGAAACAACCTACAGCCTCAAAGCATAGAGAAGCATATAATTGACCTTAACGAGGATGTTTCTCGTATAGACGGAACTATTTCTAGTTTAGCAAACGTATATATTGAAGAAACTTCCTCCACCATAAGACCAAATACCATTGTCTCTCAAGAAGCAGTGGTAGTTCCTTTGACAATTAGAGGTGTTGTAAACCAAACTGCCGCATTACAAAAATGGCAAAAAAATACTGGAACAGTATCAGACGTAGCGCTTATAAATAATGCTGGATCGGCAGCGTTTTCTGGATACCTTTCGGTTGGATCAGCAACAATATCAACATCAACAGCGCTCCCTATAACTCTTAGCGGAAATAACAAAGGTATAACTGTCCGAGGTGTATCTGGTCAGACAGAAAATTTACAAGAATGGCAAAATAATATTGGAACAGCGTTGTCATACGTTGATAATCTTGGAAATTTGAATATTTCTGAAATAACTGCTCAAAACGTGGGTATCACTGGACAAGCAACAATAAACGCTTTAGTCATGGAAAGTAATTTAACCGCAGAAGAAATAACTGCTTCTAAAATAACTCTTTCTGGAGTTACTGGATTAATAGTGCAAAATGATTCATCTCTTGAGGGAGATGTAGACATTTTGGGTACAACCACAACAAAGAATATTTCTGCTGATGGAACCATAGATGCTACTGGAAATATTGAGACAACAGCAGATATAACTGCTCAGGGTGATCTTAATGGAGCAAACCTAAATCTTAGTCAAAGCATGACCACAACTGGAAACATTACTGCAAATGGAATAATTAAAGCAAAATCCCCAAACCAAGGTTCTACTGGTGGGGTAAAAATTCTTGGCGACGTAGATGGAAACTCTTACTTACAGTTTGTTGATGCTGGAGACACCTTGGAGTTTGGAAATATTAAGGGGTCTTCTGCTGGAATAACTGTTTCAGGAGGGCTAACTGTAACCTCCCCCTCAGCAACTGGTAGCGTTGGAGTAAGACAAATTTATATTTCCACTGGAGACCCAACAGGTGCTGACGGAGCAGACGGCGACCTTTGGGTAAAGTATATCTAAATGTCTGGGGCAAGGATAGGCGGGGAATGGAAAACCCCTTCAATCGTATATACAAAAATAGGTGGGCAATGGAAAATTGTTGGTCAATCATTCACAAAAGTTAGCGGTACATGGAGAACCACAACATTTGGAAGTCCACCACCGCCTCCCGTAATGTCTTACGTTTCAACTGGTGTATTTGCCATATCAAACTATGATCCGACATTGACGTACACAGCAACACTTGTAAGTGGTTCAGGAACGGCAACGCTTAACGCTGTTAATGGAAGATACACCTTGAGTGGAGTAAATTCTAGATTTTCAGTAACATCAAGTTATGCACTTGGCGCTCCACAGTCAGATCCTGATTTTATGGAAAGAAAAGCATATACATATTACACCGAAACATACACTTACACAGGAACTTGTTCTGGTACAAGGACCGTATATTATGACTGCTCTTATAACGAATACTATTATTGCTGTGGAGACCCATGTACCTCTACTTTCCAATGTCCTCCACAGGATGGTTGGGAATGTACTGGGTTTTTTGTCTGCTGTACACCTCTTTGTGTAAGAAGAGTTCAACAAACTTGCTCATACCAAGAAAACTATACCTTCTCTTGTGAACAAACTGGGACAAGGCAGGTAAGGAACGCAACACCATCAGGATATAGCGATTCTGGGGTTGAATGGTACAAGATTTCATGATACAATTCTTATCATGAAAAAAGACCTACACATAATTATTGGACAACCATTTGAAGAAGAGTGGCAAACAGAAGAATACAGTCTTTTTGACAAAGATCAGATAAATTCTGAAATCCCCTTTATTTTTAAAAATAGTGACGGAGAAGTTGTTCTTGACCTAACGATGCAAAAAGGGCTAACAGTTGCTCAATTTGAAGGTGAAGAAACTTGCAGGGTAGTGCTTTCCATCTATGAAACAGAAGTTCTTGAGGCTGGAGAATACACTTACGAGTATTATGCAGCAACTCTAGGTGGTAAAAAGATAATTGACCTAGAAGGATCTGTTTTGGTTGAGGAAAATGTCAACTTAGACACAAAAAAGGAAAGAGCGGTTAGACCATGGGATCTTCTGAGAAGTAGCAAGACTCCCGAAGGAGCAAGGGTTAGCGAAGAAATTCATCAAGAAAGGTATGATATCTGCAAATCATGCCCAGAATTTATTAGTCTTACAAAGCAATGCAAACTATGCGGCTGTCTAATGAATCAAAAGACAAAACTTTCTGCTGCATCATGTCCCATAGAAAAATGGCTCCCAGTAATCTAGTCAATGATATAATAAGATTATGGCTTCTGGCGCAACCAATACTTATACTATTCCCTATCCTCTTCCAAACGATGGGGTAGATGTTGCTAATGATATTAAACTTGTTGCCCTTAGGGTTGATGATCTTTTAAGTACGGTTCCAGCAGTAATTGCGGAACAAACAACAAATGCGCTTTTCCAGATCATTCCGCTAGATGATATGAGTTATTATTTTGACGGAGTTCAGGATACATTTGAGCCAACGTATGATGCAACAAAGGTTTCTGTAACAAATCCATATCGTGTAATGATGACAATCAACGGATTGGTTCAGGCTACTAACTTTGAAGATTATGTAAATTTAGCACCACCAGTTATGCAACATGGATTTGTACTTACTGCAAATGGAGATTTTAAATTTTTATCAATACCTCAGGCTGGAGATAAATTTGATGCTAGAATTATGCCTGGGGCACAGATTAACGAAAAGGAAAGAAAATATCCTTTTGACGCTTTAGACATTGTACTGGGAGGAGACTAGTTAAATGGCAAGAAAAGTTTTGGAGGGCACTCAATACACATTTACCCCCTCTACAAGAACAATCACTATCAACGAGTATGTCCCTAGGGAGCGACTTGTTCTCGTTACAAACGTTACAGCAAACAGAGTAATCTACAACTTTTCAGACGCTCAACTAAAGGCGACATCTTATACAGCAGAAGTAGATGGAAACCTTTCTTCTACTATCATAGTCCTTTCCTTTGACACATCCTCTATGTCCTCATCAGATCAATTAATGATAACTATTGATGAATATGCAGACACCTTTGTTCCAGCAGAAACTTTTAGAGATCCAGTAGACAAGTTAAGGGTATCAAACCCACAGTCCCTTATTGATACAGACTTTGAATATGGTACACAGACAACTAAGTGGGAAAACTTGGGGATGGTAAACTATCGACCATTTGCTTATGCAAAGCAGGCTCCAGTAGCAGACGTAACCGATGTCAGTATGCCTACCAATTCTAGAGTAGTAACTATTACAACATCTTCCGCACACGGACTTGAAGTAGGCACAGCCATCTCAGTTCTTGACACATATCTTTCTATCGCTAATGGTAATTATATTGTAGAAAGTGTAACAACTTCTTCACCACATACATTTACTTATACAGCATCCTCAACTAACAAGACATCAATTACTTCAATTTTTGATTTAAATAAAACACTTGTTTATTCTGGTGGAATTTATAGCAATGCTCAAATTGGGTCAGATCCAACTATAACCTATTCTGGAAAAGAGATTACCGTAGTTACAACGGTTCCACATGGATTGGCTCTTGGAAACGAAATTGCTGTAACTGGAACAACAGCAGACACAAATGCACCAAATGGATCTTTTAATGTTAGTACTATTGTTAGCGCAACATCATTTAAGTATTACGTCCAAAACGCTCCAACAGGAACCATTGCGACAACTGGTGCTTCAATTTATGTTAGACCACAAGCATTGTTCCTTCATAGACCATTTGATGGTGGGGTTGTGTTTACAACAAACTCTTTGTCAAATTTTCAGCAATCAATTAGGCAAACAAGAAGGTATTTCAGATATCAGTCAGGTAAGGGAATGCAAATTTCCTCTGGAACTGTATTAAAGCCAAACATGCAGGTTGATTCAATTACCCATGATTCAGGAACAGTTACTGTTCAAACAAAAGAATCTCATAACGTAAGTCCAGGAGTAGAGATTACTGTTTCTGGAGCGAATGAAACAGCATACAATGGTACTTTTACGGTACAGAGTGTTATTAATTATAACGCCTTCACTTATGCAATTACTCCACCACCAGTTCTTCCATCACCAGCATCAGGAGACTACTCTATAGCAATTTCTGGTTGGTACGGATGCAAGAATAGACTTGGAATATTTGATGACCAAAATGGAATGTTTTTTGAATTCGATGGTCAAGATATTTGGGCTGTTCGTAGAACTTCAACCTTTCAGTTATCTGGAAAAGTAACGGCAACTTATGGGTCTAACGTAATAACTCAAACAAATGCTGCCTTTCCAACATTTCTTTCTCGTCAACTAAACATTGGCGAATATATTGTAATTCGTGGACAATCATATAGAGTGGTAGACATAGACTCAGACACACAGTTAACGATTAGCCCATCTTATCGTGGCGCTACAACAAACTATGCAGTTGTTTCTAAAACAACAGACATAAAGTGGTCTCAATCTGAATGGAATCTTGACAGAATGGATGGAACAGGACCATCTGGATATGAATTAAACCTAACAAAGATGCAAATGTTCTATATTGATTACACTTGGTATGGAGCAGGATACATTCGTTGGGGTTTGCGTGGATCAAATGGAGATGTTACATATTTCCACAAGATCGCTAATAATAACGTAAATAATGAAGCGTATATGCGTTCAGGAAACCTTCCTGCGCGATATGAAACAAACACTATTCCAATGACAACTAAGTTGGAAGAAACTTTTCTAAACACTGCAACAACAATGACAGTAACTAGCACATCAGAGTTCCCAGAAAGTGGAACAATTGTTGTTAGAGATAACAATGCTTATGAGTACATTAATTATTCTTCAAAAACACCAACAACATTTGATGGTTTGACTAGGGCAAGGGCTGGAGACAATGCGCTTCCAGTTACAATTGCTGCTGGCTCAAGCGAAGGCACTGTTGCAGATATCAGTTCATTGCAGGTTGGGATGAGGATTGCTAGCCCAGAATTCCCAGAGAATACTTTTATTTCAGAATTGCTTGCTGGAGGAACTCCAACAATTAAATTTAGCAAAGCAGCGCTTTCTTCAAACCCAACAGTAATTGTCGCTCCAATGGGAGCCCCAGTTGCACAAACATTCACATATTCTGCAACCAATCCAATAGCGGTTGAGTATGCCTTCCCAGACTACTCATCATATATTTCTCATTGGGGAACTGCGGTAATTATGGATGGAAGATTTGATACAGACAGATCCCTGCTCTTTACCTATGGTCAAGAAACAACAACAACCATTGGCGCAGGAGAAACTGCATCTCTTTTTTCAGTCAGACTTGCCCCATCTGTTGACAACGGTGTTGGAGCGGTTTTTGGAGCAAGAGAAATCATTAATCGTATGCAGTTGATTACACAAGAACTTGATGTTACACTTGGAAGCAATACAGGAAACGTTTTAGTAACCGCTGTTCTTAATGGAATTCCTAGTACAAATGGGACTTGGTTCGGGGCTTCAGGGTCTGATGGAAAGATTGCAACATCATCTTTGGCTCAGATTGTTGACTATTCTCAAACACCAACGACAACTGAAGGCGGAGAAAAGGTTGCAGGATTTTTTGTTAATTCAAATTCAAAAACCTTAAGTCTTACTGGACTAAGAGATCTAGGAAATTCAATTCTAGGTGGAGGAACATCTGACACAGATTCACACGTTTATCCAGACGGCCCAGACGTTCTTACCATCAATGTAACTAACCTAGATGACACCGAATCGGTAGATGTTCTTGGTCGTTTGACTTGGACAGAAGCCCAGGCTTAAGATTAATCAAATTGTTATATTTGTCACCAAAAACCTCCCCTATATATAGTGGATATAAGTTGCAGACATAGCAATAAGTTGATACAATGTAACTTCATAATTTCACACAAAGGAGAGTGCTTATATGTCATTCATTGACGAAAACGGATCTATAACAGATCCATACAGAAACTTCATTCACGTTTCAAGATACTCAAGATGGCTTGAGGAAAAGGGTAGGAGGGAAACATGGGTAGAGACTGTAGATCGTTACATGGATTTCATGAAAAACCATCTAGTCAAGAACTATAATTACAAGGAAGATGACTCAAACTTCAGCACTGTTCGTGAAGCAATCATCAACCACAGGGTAATGCCTTCCATGCGTGCTATGATGACCGCAGGGCCAGCATTAGAGAGAGATAATATCGCAGCATACAATTGTTCTTTTATCGCCGTAGACTCGCTTAGAGCCTTTGATGAGGCTATGTATATTTTGATGAATGGAACAGGAGTTGGCTTCTCTGTTGAACAAAAGTATGTTGCCAACCTTCCCGTCATTGCAGAAGAACTTTATCCAACAAACACAACTATAGTTGTTGAGGATTCAAAGTTGGGTTGGGCAAAGTCATTTAAGGAACTAATTGGACTCCTCGTTACTGGTCAGATTCCAGAGTGGGATATGTCAAAGGTTCGTCCAGCAGGAGCACGATTAAAGACATTCGGAGGAAGAGCATCAGGACCAGAGCCACTAAATGATTTGTTTAAGTTTACTGTTGAGCAATTTAAGATTGCCAAGGGGCGCAGGCTAAAGCCAATTGAGGCACATGACCTTATGTGCAAGATTGGTGAAGTTGTTGTGGTTGGTGGAGTACGCCGTTCAGCACTTATTTCTTTGTCTAATCTTGATGATTTCGAGATGGCTAAGGCAAAGAGCGGTCAGTGGTGGGAGACAGAGCCACAGCGTTCTCTTGCCAACAATTCAGCGGTATACAACATGAAGCCAAATACGGCTCAGTTCCTCCGCGAGTGGAGAAATCTATACGAATCAAAGTCGGGGGAGCGAGGTATCTATAACCTAGATGCCGTTCGTAAGCATATCGATAAGTTTGATCGTAGAGACTCTTCAAAGGTTGCTGGAACAAACCCATGTGGGGAGATCCTTTTGCGTGCTAATCAATTCTGTAATTTGACAGAGGTGGTTATTGATGCAGAAGATACTGTTGAGACTCTTTCAGAAAAGGTTCGTATTGCAACAATTCTTGGAACATGGCAGTCAACATTGAGCAACTTTAAGTACATCCGTAAGACTTGGCAATCAAATACAGAAGAAGAACGTCTTCTTGGGGTATCTTTAACAGGTATTTTTGGAAATAAATTGACGGGAACACTTAATAAAAATCTTCCAAACCTACTTGATTCTCTAAGAGAGATTGCCGTTGGAGAAAATGCAGTTGAGGCAGATAGATTGGGTATCAATCATTCCACCGCTATTACAACCGTAAAGCCTTCAGGAACAGTGTCTCAGTTAACTGGAGTATCTTCTGGCATTCATCCGTGGTACTCAGAATACTATATTAGATCAGTTCGTGCAGACAATAAAGATCCAATGACGGCATTTCTTAAGGATTTTGGTGTACCAAATGAGCCTGATGTAATGAAGCCAGATGCCACTACGGTATTCTACTTTCCAATAAAGGCTCCAAAGGGTGCAACAGTAACCAAGGATATGTCAGCAATTGATCACCTAGAAGTTTGGAAGATATATCGTACACATTGGACTGAGCACAATCCTTCTGTAACAATTAACGTTGCAGAGGATGAATGGCTAGATGTAGGCGCTTGGGTGTTTAAGAATTTTGATTCAATTGGTGGTGTTTCTTTTCTACCACTTTCTGAGCATTCTTACAAGCAGGCTCCGTACCAAGAGGTAACCAAGGAAGAATACGATGAGGCTGTATCCAATATGCCAAATAGAATTCCTTGGGAATCATTGCCACTTTATGAACTAGAAGATACCACGACTGGATCACAAGAACTTGCCTGTACAGCAGGATCTTGCGACACGGTAGACTTGGTTTCTGCGTAAATAGGTTGGTTGCGAAGCGGGGTAGTCATTTGACTGCCCCGCCTTTGCTATAATTAACAAGGAGAACTGTATGGCTATTACACTTAATGAATATGCGACCAAAGCCTTTTCAGAGCACCCTATTGCCCTATGGTCTTTAGATGACGATGCATACTTCACTTCCTTGATAGAAAATAATGCAATAAGGCTTTTTGATGCTGGCATGTGGCAAGTTTCAGAAAACTGTATTGTAGAAGATTATCCAAATGAACCAAACGTAGATCCAGCACCATTTATTGATGGGGTGACATCAATGTTTTATACAGTTGAACCATCTAATGAAGATTTTGTACAGTTGATTAGTCCAGAAATATTTACTATAGAAAAAATAAATACAAATCTTAAAAGTTTTTGCACTAACTTTTGGCTATACCAAAGAACTGTTGGGGTTATAAGATATGAGGTTGGGTATATATATCTAAATGATAATTCAGAAGAAGTTGAAGTAATTGATGTAATCCCTGCGATTGAGTCTGGAAGAGACAAGTGGATTAACTTTAACTCAACAAACCCAATTCCAACAAATATAAATGAAAATTCTTGGTTCAAAATTGTTATACGGGCAGTTCTTAGTGAACCAGTAAGCCCAACACAAGAATACAAGTTTATACTAAATGGTTTATCGGTTGGTCAATGGTCTGAAACATCTTGCTATAAAAATTTAGGATCAAATCCCATAGTTTTAGATCAATTTAACTTTAACGGATCTGTAAAAGGAATAACGGCAGATCAGTACGGAATATTAAGTGAAAATGCTTACTACCTAGTTGAAGATAACACAGTTCTAGCAGACAACAATGGTCTTTCGTTAGTCTATGGATCAGAAAACTCAACAAACATATATCCATCAGCATATGGAAACCCATCCTTTGTTTTTCCTGGAAAAGATATGCTTCACGAAATGGGAAGGTATAAACAATTTACCTTGGAAATGTGGATGACAATAGACGTTTCTACTGATCAATCGTTAAGAATCTTGGGTCCAATAGATAACGACTTTGGAATTTATGTTAAAAAAGGAGTGATGTCTTTGGTTGTAGGAAACAGAATAGCATCACATCCAATTGCTGAGTGGTATAGACCACTTCTAATTCATTTATTGATTGAAGAAACATCGGTCTCTTTGCTTATTAATGGAGAACTGGTTGCCTCAGTCCCCTTTGACAGACAGAGTATTGATTTGCCAGACACTTTGAATTGGTGGGGTGTATATTCTCATAATGAAGTTTCTCATTTTAAAATAGACTGTATTTCGGTATATCCTTACATAATGCCAACACAAATATCAAAAAAGAGATTTGTTTGGGGTCAAGGAGTAGACACTATTCAGTTTATCGATGGACAGTTTTCTGGAACTACAGCAGCAATGGACTTCACCACATCCAACTACGATGTTAATCAAATTTATCCAGACCTTGGAAGGTGGGATGCTGGATACTTTGATAATCTATCTGTTACTTCAACAGCAATTTCTCTTCCAGATTACTCTTTACCAGAAAGGTATTTGGGTGGCGCAGAAGGCTCCTTGACTGCAAGAAACATAGATGATTGGTATAACGCAAACAAAGTAGTAAACTTGCATGAGGGTGGAGAAACTTTTATTACATTTAGACCAAACGTTGGAGAAAGGTTTAACTACTTTTACAAGCCATCTGTAGAAACGTTAAAGTGGCTAGATTATGGAACATCTTCTGGAAACTTTTCTACAGAGTATTCTTTTGTTGGAAGCACAAGTCTTGAAATTGTTCTTGGTGGAGAGGATACAACCATTAGCGCTCCACACGGATTTGATGATTTTGAAATTCCAACTACTGGGACATACTGGGCTAGCGCATACTTTTATGTACCAGAAGACCCTCTGCAAGAACTTGATGACAAAACAATAACCCTTTCCCTTGAAGATGGGTGGGGAGGTGCAGAAGTTTTAGAAACAACTGTTGCAACATTAAATCTTGGTCAATGGGTAAGGGCTTCAATTAAAATTTCTGTAACTGATACAGTCTATCTTGGAAGAATTGTTGCAAGAATTTCAGAAAATATAAATGGTCAAAAACTTTATACGGATGCTTGGATGATTGAAAAAGCAGAAAATATAGGTACATACTTTGATGGATCTACTACGGAGTATTCAAATTGGGTTGGAACACCACATTCCGCAATATCAAGGCTAGAAATATGGAACCCAGAAGGATCTGATTGGACAGAAAGATCTTACTTCTATTTTGACTGGATGAACATGTTTAATTATCCAGTAAACTCTATGTATGGGGTATTTGAAATAAATGAAATACTAGAAACGGAAAGACCTCTTATTCATTTGGTAAATGGAGAAAATAGGTTAGAGATAAATTTGTTTGGAGATGAAGTTCAATATAGGTTTAATTCAGATCAACCCTTTGTATCAGACATAATAACAGTTAATCAAAAGTTTGTAGTTGGCTTTAATATAGAAAAACTTTCTCAGTATTTTGGAAGCACCGTAATGCCATTCTTTTCTTCAACAGGATCTATGAAAATGTATATCGGCGGCAGCGGTCCAAATGGAATTAACCAGAACACCTTTGAAGGCAAAATTTTCAAGATAAGTGTGATGAATGAATCAAACTATCAGAACTTTATTTCTTCACCTAGCGTAAATGACATTGACAATGAATGGTCCTACACAGAATTCTTTGAATCAACTATAGAGGGGGGATATCCAGACTCATACTTTGAAACAGAAATTGATGCTGGAACATCAATAGACTTTCCATCAACAAAATTTAATGATTATGGAATAGTTGAGCAGTCCTACACCCAAGACTTTCACAACCTATACACAATGTATTCTTTAATACCAATGTTTACCTATAATAGGGTTTTTCTTGATATTGAATTGGCTTCAGAATGGGAAGAATATTATCCTTTATCATTTTTTGCAACATATGCAAAAGATTCAAACATGAAGCCATATTATGACTTAGACTCTATGCAAATAAACATTGGCTATGCATCAAGGAGAGATTATACAACTATTGCCAGCCAACAAGAATTCTGGGACTATGGAGCATCTGAAGAGAATCAATCATTAGATACCTTATACAATGATTACCATTACCCAACAATAAAAACATATTCTGCTCTAGATAATGAAATAATCACAAACTACGAATCATATGAAAATTTAAAAACAAAAGCAGAGATTCAAAAGGTATTTGATTTTTCTAGATCATCCTTTGTTGGTTATATAACTTTTCAATTCTTGTCTGATGGATCAAATTATCCAATCTCTAACTATATAAATGATAAAAGTTTAGATCAATCAAAAGTAATCGTTGCTGACGATGTAAATACTCCAACAGATAATCTTCTTTGCTTTAAGACAAAATTTCAGTTTACAGACAACTGCGTTGTCTATCCACCAAAAACACAAACTTTAGATGGAGCAGACCTTTCCCTAGAAAATATGTCTATGGTCGTACACCTTTCCATTCATCACAAGGGATTAATTAGTAATCCACTATCAATAAGAGACTTTGAGATTTGTTCAAGAACAAGCAATGAAACCGTTCCAACAGAAATTGGAACAAAGTATGGAACATCCATGTATACATATGTAAAAGATTCAGGAACGTATAAGTATAAAGACTTTAATCCAATAACTGTTTATAAGAAAAATACTCCATATCTATATACAACTTCAAGATCTGGAATTAAAGTGGGAAACATTTCTGTTGGAGAAAGACAGTATGGAGTTACTGTACCAATTAATGATTCTGAAGCACAGGGTTTTGAGGTTGGCGCAATACAATTCTGGCAAAAATACGATTTCTTAAAATTTGCTAAAAACGGAATGTCTATTATGGAAATAAACCACAAAGATGCGGTATATGAATTAATAGTTATAAAAGATTATTCAGAAAATAGAGGCTCAATTAAGACTATAAACAAAATAACTGGTCAAGAAATTACCGACGTTATGTACTATCAGAATGGAATATATGTTAGGTATCCAGTTATCAAAATAAACGAATGGAACTCAATAGGTATTTCATTTTCAAATGCACTAAACTTTGATCAATATTCTGGAGGAATAAATCTTTTAGCAGGCGCAACCTTCAACAACATATCTTATTACAAGCCAACTGGACTTGGAAGACTCAGCAACATCTTTACAAGACCATGGGTTAGAGTCTTGCAGGGAGATTTGTTTTCAGGAGAAAATCTTACTTGGGGCGACTGGTATTGGAAAGATGAAGAACTAAAAACGAATAAAACTTGGAAAGAAGTTCTGGTTCTTGAAGAATCTACATCATATACGAGTACTCCAGAAGACATTCATAAGGCTTATGTTGGAACAAATAAGTCAATTATTGGTGACGAGCAAACCTTTAGTTTCTCTAATGACGAATTCTCTATAATAAACGATGTATCTTGGTCAAGAATTAGCGGAAAACCAGTATAATCTGGTACAATAGTGTTCATGAGTAACAGGAAAAGACCAACAATTGGCAAAAGCAAAGTAACTGTTGAAAACGTAGGTGATGCACAAAAGAAGCATTTTGGTTATGCTTGGGGACTATACTTTTGGAGATTGCCAAGTGGTCACCTATTCAAGGATGATGAAAATAGACTTTTGAACATTCCTTCAGTTGAGGGAGATTTGTCAAATATGGCAAAATTGATGAAGGCTGCGGCTCATTATGGTCAGCCAGAAGGAACCCCTTGGTTCTATGCTGGAGCAAACAGATCCACAGATGATGAATATCAGGAGCAACTGGACAGACTTGATCAAGGTCTAATCCCATCACTAAATGACATTGGTGCGGTAGCCGCAGCCAAGAAATCACTTGAACTTTATGGAGATGCTGAATGATGCAGGAAATTTTCGTTGATGCAAAAATGGCAGATCAAATTATTCAAGATGAATGGGCAAATTCAGACCCATTTGGAAAAAGTTGGGAAAGTCTTTCAGAATTAAATGGAATAGAGAAAAACTTTAAGCGCCGCGCCGCTCGTATGGAAAAGGCGAATACGGTAATTAACAACGTTCCTAGAGGAGCAGATGGAAAGATTAGTCCACAGTACTTGTCCGAAGCCAAGGCTATCGGTCAGTCAGACTCAGGAGATGCAAACTCAAAGAGAATTAATCCTGGTCAGGTATATCGTAATGGATATGGAATCTTTGATCTAATTACTCCACCATACAATTTGTACGAACTTTCTGCATTTTATGACACATCGTTTGCCAATCATGCGGCGGTAGATACAAAGGTCTCTAACAGCGTTGGACTTGGATACAAGTTTGATATGACGGCAGATACCATGATGAGACTTGAGGCAATGACCGATGACAAGAAGAGGTCAAACTCAAAGCGTAAGATTGAAAGACTTAAGATGCAGTTGGGGTCATGGCTTGAGTCTTGCAACGATGACGAAAGCATCACCAAGGTTCTTGAAAAGGTTGTAACAGATATGCAGGCAACTGGAAATGGATACATTGAAGTTGGTCGAACTGTTGCAGGACAGATTGGTTACATTGGTCACATTCCAGCAACAACAATGAGAGTACGCCGTCTAAGAGATGGCTACATTCAAATTATTGCAGGAACAATCACATACTTCCGAAACTTTGGAGCAACAAACTCAAACCCAGTAACAACAGATCCAAGACCAAACGAAATTATACATCTCAAGGAATACTCCCCATTAAATACATTTTATGGCGTTCCAGACATTGTTGCTGCTATGACATCTTTGCGAGGAGATCAAATGGCACAGCAATATAACATTGATTACTTTGAGAATAAGGCTGTACCTCGTTATATTATTACTGTTAAGGGGGCTAAACTAACTCCAGAGGCAGAGGATAAGTTGTTCCGCTTCTTCCAAACAGGACTTAAGGGTCAGTCACACAGAACGTTATATATTCCACTTCCTGGTGATCAAGAAGGACAAAAGATTGAGTTTGAGATGCACCCAGTTGAAAATGGTGTGCAGGAGGCATCATTTAATCAATATCGTCAAAGAAATAGAGACGACATCCTTATGGCTCACCAAGTTCCGTTGTCCAAACTGGGCGGAATTGATGCTGGACTTGCTGCCGCTATGACTCAGGATCGCACCTTTAGGGATCAAGTAGCAAAGCCATTGCAGGAATATGTTGCGAAGGCTGTTAACAAGATTGTTCGTGAGAAGACAGACATTGTTGAACTTAACTTTAATGAGGTTA
>Ga0196901_1000281_pt1 | contig 27484 bp, 26 predicted proteins | sample CB_VirMetaG_FD_169099 | JGI IMG/M metagenome (GOLD analysis project Ga0196901, IMG submission 169099) | Freshwater to marine saline gradient viral communities from Chesapeake Bay - CB_1504_1 Viral MetaG (v3) (version 3) | ecosystem: Environmental > Aquatic > Marine > Coastal | place: USA... | reverse complement strand
CCTTTGGGCCAATGTACATGACTAAAGGAATCTGTTTCTACACGTTCAAACTCAAACGCTGTCTGATATTCTCGTTGATCATCTACAGCAACATCATAGTTGTACTCAGCAAGTACAGGTACAATATCCGGAAGCAAATTAACATATGTGCTGCCACCAAGCTGGAAGAATGCTACTTTACCGTCCCAGCGTCCTAATCTTACTGCTGGCAAGTAGCGTGCGTGGGGCACAACATACTTAAACTTATTAACCAATGCTTTGCGCACCGGTAAATCCAGTCCTTCGATCTTAACGTTTACTTCGTCTTTAATTATTAGGCGTGCTAGTTTCATTTTGTACTACTGTAATTACCTTCTTAGCAATGTTAGATAATGCATCAAACGGAAACGATACATCGGGCATAAACACCACACAATCAACTCCGTGGTCTAGTGTATAGTTATCTGTGTCTTTACTGTACACATAATAGTCACCTAACCCTTTGTTGTGCGCTCTAAAATCTGCCAAACTAACAAACTTTGTTGGCGTAAGTGTTTCTTGTTCTTCATTTGCGGTTGCGTCTGTATACTGTTGATACTGTCTATGATAAACAACTAGTCGATGATCGGTACGTTTAAAATATTCTTTAAGTGTGTTGATATCATCTACCATTACGGTTGCTGTTCGCTGACATGCAATGCGACCTAGTTGAACCCCGTATTTCTGTGCTACACGACTCTGCATTGCATCACTGATTGTAACTTTTAGTCCAACAAGTTCACGTACTGTATCAAGTGTAATCTCGTTTGCGGGTAATGCTCGTAGTAAACCTGCACTTAAATTACTCACCATGTAGCCGTCGCCGTGTAGTTCTGCAACTGGACACCAATCAAACTCGTCGCCAGATACCGAATCTACAATTTCTTTTACGCTTGCATCAATTGCAAACTCGTGATCAAGTGCAAACTCTGTTAAATCTCGGATTAGTGTTGCGTATGCAGTACCGTGCCAAATGCGTTGTTGTTTGTCCCAACTAAAATACTGATCCGGATGAACATATGATATTAGTCCGTAGTCGTGTCCGGTATCCTGTAGCATTCTGCGTAGGTCTGCTACTGTGTCTTTGTTATAGGGAAAGCGCAAACAGATGTGATCGTCTTTGATCCATAATAATGGAGCATATTCAGGATCAAACTCTACAACAGGATTAGTCCATTGTTTGTCTAAAATAAGTTCGTCTGTGATTGTGCCGTTTGATTCTGAAAATATCTGCTTGCGATACTTGTGTACAATCTTTTCCCACAAGTCATTTTGTTTGACTGTGAGCGAACGTCCTCGATCGATATAGCGTGCAACATTTTCCACAAAGTTAATGTCGTAGCGACTGAAGCGCAAGTTTTCACGCATCCACAAATGTGCCGAATCTCGATCTATGACTTTTCTTATCATACACTTATTATAACACAAGATAAAAAAAAGCGCAAGAGTATTTCATCTTGCGCCAAAAAACTAAGAAACTTGGGAGTTCAACTTGAATGTGTTTCTTAGCTACTTTTTAACCAAAGAACGTAGGAGTTCAACATAGCATATTGTGTTCTCTGATTAAAAACTTGTCTTCATGCAAGTTACTTCGGCCATGTCCTTCCAACGAGTAGGACTGACCTTAATTAAGTCTGCCAGCTTGAGCGCCATGCGCAAACTCATTTCACGCAGTTTATTTTGATTCTCTTCCATAAAAGTAATTACCTGTTCTCCCTCATTACCTTGAAAAAAGTAGTGTTCAAACAGGTCACCCTTGCGATGAATTTGTTTGATGCGCAATAAACGGTCACGCATGGTGTCTAGAGTTAGATCAATATAGTGGCAACGACTCTGAAGTGCTTCCAAGTGATCCTGCAACTTCTTGCTGCGCACATGGTCAAACTTCAGGTTAGTAATAAAAATTACTGCGCCGTGGAAGTCAAAGCGGTCTGGGATACCTTCACGACGCAGCAGCGAACTGTCCGCATTCCAGTGGATAGTGCGCTTCTTCCCAGAATCAAGGGCCGCTTTAAGCAAATTCAGTGATAAATCGTCGAGCAAGATGCTGTCGCAATCGTCAAACACAAGCACATTGCCTTTATCGGCATGGTTGTAAAGTGTGGCATATAACCCGATTGGGGTCATAGCACCTTTAACAACTTCATACTTGACCTTGCTGCCTGCCAGACGATCAAACATAGAACTTTTTTCAAGTTGTGCTTGTACTCCATAACTTTTACCCACACCCGGCGGACCCACCACAATCATTGCTCGAACATTACTGTTGATTGCTGCTCGTGTCATCTCTTCCAGAACATTGAACCGTGTTTCAATGCGGTCCATGACTTGATCATCAGTTTCTGTAAGTTGTGCAGTCGTTGGCGACAGAAGTGGTGCATCCAGATATTCAAGATCTTGTTCTTGAATTTTTACCCGGATTTTATCTCGCTGTGATTTAACTGTGTCATTGGCACGCACAGTAATGTATGCTCCCTTTTTGCCGTGTTTAACAGGAGCAATTGCCTCAAAAATTTGATCGTGTACTTCTTGTACAGACCCGTTGTCTGCACGATATGTACCATAAGAAATACGCACATTCATATCTAACTCCTACGTTTACTATGTTGTTGAATGAGTGTTTATTATAGTTACTTTTGTAGTGATTGTCAATTACTATTTTTGTTGTATTTTTACAACAAATTTATTGATCTATGTATATATTATAGGCAAAAAAATGGGGTCTGTCTAGACCCCATTAATAAATTCTTCTTGTAATATTAAAGAATTTTTTATTCTGTCGGTACTTCCAGAATTTCTAGACTTGGATCAATGTAATAATCACACGTAAATGTAGATCCGTCTGGAATTCTGTAATGCCAATCCCCATAATAGGTATTATCTAGTGGTTCGCGTGTAACAGTTGCACCGTTTAATGGTTCGATACTTACGTTGGATTTGCCGTCGCTTTCTGCTGTGTTATTGTTTAAATCTCTATAGAAATCTCCTGGAGCGACTGTTACTTCTAACGGAAACACAAGAGTTCCATCTTCTCTGCGTGTTGCTTCAAACCCAGAATAGTTTCCATTAAGCAAACCAAAGTATGCCGTTCCGCCACTAACTGCAATACTAACCGGAATGTTTCCAGAAACGCTACTGTCTATGTCAAAAGTAAACATTTCATAAAGGTCATCTGTGTTTTCAGTCCCAGTTGGTGTTTTCGTTGTTACTGTGCTGTTATGTACCTGATTTCCATTAATATTAACTTCGAGGCTGACATCTCCTGATTCTGAGTATGCCTTACCTAGAAATTTAATTGTACGTGTTGCCATTGTTATTTCTCCAAAAACGTTTTTGTGTTAACACCAGTATTTATGAATAATTGCATCATTTACATCGTGTATTTTTGGTTTTCCATGAAAAACCATGACTCTGGTTGGAGTTGTAATTTTAGTACCAGAACCGGGATTGCGATGTCGTCTGGTTTTGACGTCATAACCACCATCCAACAGTTGCCAACGCCAGCTCTTTATTAAGTCTTCATCAAAAAACTTTTTATCAGTGGGCGGTATCGCGCGATCAATAAAATCCTGATCTCCGTGTAATCGTCTCATATGCTCATCAGGATTAGACAAAAATTGCTGCCACACATAATTAAATTTTTGTGTATCAAAATACATGATGCTGCTGTTTAGATTGCGCCGTGTTTTATTAAACAAGTATCTAAAATCTCTGATTCCCCAAAAACAATCAGTGGAAAGTTCAGTAAAAAAATCAATGTTGTCTACAATAACGACATCAAGATCTAAATATAACAGTTGACCAGAAAACTGAGTGCTGTCAAACAGTTGTGTTTTGTACCACCAGCTTTTTTTGGGTCCCTCAACACCTAGATTTTTTAGTGGATGATGAATGTATGGCCCCGGCACAATGCGTTCTGCTTCGGTATAAACATGCAAACGCACTGGTTTGGATAAGTTACGGCATAATCCATTGTACAATTTGTGTACATAATCAAATGAATAATATGATCCGTGAATCACACAGGCGCAATCAACAGGTGCGCCTGTTTTATTCTGAGGCACACTGGGCGGGTCTGGAACCAGTGGTGCTTCTAGAGCTTTTCTGCTAGCCTTTTTAGACATAAGCCTTGTCTGAGTTCTTCTCGGGTGTATTCCGTGTGTGCAATACTTATCAACCATTCATCGCGTGGTGTATAAACAGGATTTTCCAGTGTGGTTGAAACTGGATATGCCAGACTGGAATCATTAACTATAACATGACACCCATTGAGAGCTCCCTGAATGCCCGGACCACTGTTGTAGTTTACAATAGCATACCAATCATATTCTAAATCAAATTTATCATAGCTGTTGGCAATTTTAACTGGTTTTTGTATTTCCACACCCACTGGCAAATGATATACGTCAAGATTACATCTGGGGTGAGGACGTATTACAACTGGCCGATCAGTAATTGACGTAATTTTATTGTACATCTGAATGACCCATTGTTCAATATTAACATCTTTGACTTGTTGGCTTCTGCGGTGCTGCGTGGCAATTAATATTTTGCCGTTATTATGTGTTTGCGTTCGTAAACTGATGCCCAGTTTTTTTGGACGATCTGGATCCAAATCCAGTTCGTGGCCATAATAACCATGTGCATTGATGTTGTTGAGGGCTACTTTCCAGGTAACTTCGCGGTGTAATGCACCCACATCTATAACAAACACTGGTTTATTGAAATGTCTATAATGTTCATACACACGCTGATTTGCCGCCATTCTGCCGTTCCACAACACAGACCATATCACAGCATAGTCAGCATCCATGCTATTCTCCACAGGCACCATGCCATGTTTGGTTGCGCCTTTTAAAAAGTCTTTGAGAACATCAGAACCGTTGAGTGCGACCTGTTTTGGAAAGTATGCTATGCTCTTTTGTGCCATATAAATATTAATTATGCAATATACAGTAGTCACTACATTTAACAAAAACGGATATGATCTGTACGGAAAACGCATGGTCGAATCATTCCTGAAGAATTGGCCATCTGAAATTAATCTTTATGTTTATGCCGAAGACTGTGAAGTCGCAGAATCCGCACCCAATCTGGTAGTCAGAGATCTAAAACAAAGCAGCCCCAAAATGCTGGCATTCAAAGAACGCTGGAAAAACGATCCACGTGCCAGTGGTGACATTTCAGCAGATCCTGAAAAAAGCAAACGCAAAGATGCCAGAAAAGCATTTAAGTGGGATGCCATTCGTTTTGCACACAAAGTTTATTCAATTTTTGCCTGTGCTCAGGAAGTGGAATCAGGCACGTTAATTTGGATGGACGGTGATGTATATTGCCATAGTCCTATTAGTATCGATAAAATTAAACAGTTGATGCCTGAACAATATGATGTGTGCTTTTTGGGTCGTGGTAGAAAATATCCAGAATGTGGACTGTATTCCTTGAATCTGGAACATCAGAATACCAAAAACTTCCTGGAAAAATTCGAGCGTTATTACGAAGACGCTGAACATGGAATTTTTACTCTCAAAGAATGGCACGACAGTTATGTGTTTAAATCGGTACTGGATTCATTACCCATGAACAATCTGGACATGGCACAAGATCTGTTTAACGGAGAAGGTCATCCATTAATTAATACAGAATGGGGTGCATATTTGGATCATCTCAAAGGTAGCAGAAAACGCGAAGGGCGCAGCAGGGCCAAGGACCTCAGATTTCAGAGATCAGAATATTATTGGAGATGATTATCTGATTGGAGTCGTCGGTGTTCTGGGTGCATCTGGGATACGTTCTTTAATAAAATTCCAAGCATAACCCGAGTTTATTTCTTGATCGTTAAAATGGCTCTGACTGATTGTATGATAAAATAGAGTTCTGTCAGGCATTGGCGGAGCACCTACTTGACGCAAATCAGCACTCGCCCAGGGATAAGCCTGACTTTTATCTGATTCAGGATCCGTAACAAATGCTGGAACTCCCCATAATAGGCTGGCTACCCCAGGGCTTGAGTTATATGTTACTGTACACCAGGCCTGGTTAAAATCATCACGTATGTCTGCTTCAGACGACCATCTCCAATTATTATCGTTGATTTTTAGTGACCGTGGAGTTTTGTGATCCCCGGGGTGTGGGCGCAAAACAATAGTACGACTAGTATGTTGTCTGATAACTGGTATAATATTATCTAGCCATTGTTGGATACTTATTTGTTGCCCCATACTCCAGCCGTGATTTCTTTGCAAAGTGAGTAGTACATTTGCCCCCTGGCGCCAAGGGCGTTCTGAAAATCCATAATTTTGTTTAATAGATTCCCAACGAGATTCATCAACCCGTGTATCAAAATAGTATCCGGTGTTTGGAAAAATTCCGTTTAAACTATAACACAAGTAACGATCTCGATTAGCAGGATCTAAAAATCCAAATAAATTACGATCAATAATAAGTGTATGTTTACCGTGTTTTCTTTGATGGTTGATAACTGTTTCTCTTAACTGTAAGTGTGCGCCGGATTTCATGCCAATCCATCCCTGAATCACAGCAACATCACAATCAGCAACCTTAAATCCATCCACACGCTCCACAGGATCACCTGTCTGGGTGACACCTCGCGCAAACCTTTCAAGCAATTCTCGCTTTTCTGAATGTTTGGTTTTAGCAGGGACTCCGCTCAAATAAACAGCCGCTTTCATGATTTTCCAGTTAACATTGACCAGGCATAACCATTGCGGAGTTCATCCACTGTGAACTGATGATATGCCAGACACTTCATTAATGCATATACTTCGTCTTGTGTGGGCATGAATGGATTTTCAATATCAGATAAATCATGGTTACTCAAATGATGTGCAGCATTTGGTCCCATGGTAAATGCTGGTTTTCCGTTCATGAGTGATTCAATTGCAGCAATACTATTAAATGTAACCAGACAATGAACATCATCAGACAGAGCTTGCTCCATGGTATTGGTTGTGATGCGTTCGGCACGTGTTGGTTTGGTACGGATTACGATTTCTCGATCTGTATTTTCTCGAATCGTATCAATGGTTTGTTCTAGCCAGTCACTTAAATCCAGATCCCAGTATTTGAGTGCTTTTTGGCTGGGCGGACACAATAATATTTTGCTTCCAGTGGTGTATTTTTTAATTTTTTCTCCGGTAGCTTCAAAACGATCTGCTGGGCGATCTTCGATAGGACCTAACCATTGCATTGCATTTTTGGTTACACGATGATATTTCTTACTTTTTCCATTTCCAAAATATCCAGTGTCAATATAATAAAAATCTCTGCCAGATTCCAAACAGGCATGCATTTGCTTGCGTTTGGCTATGCTGCGCAATGCAATCGGATTTTTTAAATGTTCAGCATCGCCATCCCAGGTGGTAATGCGGCCAGCCGCACCAATAATAAAGTTCTCTACAATCGGATCCATGGTAAGTCCTTTGCGTTTTGCATTTTCCGTTACATCACCATCTTCACTTAAACCAATTAATTGGGCGTCAGATGTGTTGTTGATTCGACCGACGATTTTTTCTAATGACACACCATTGCCATATTGTCCTGCTGGATCGGTCATGTATTTTACAATATCTTTAAACAATTCTTTATATTCGTGAGCATACTTTAGGTCATCGATATCAAACTCTGCTTGGTTGGATTCGATCTGTCTGGCAAGCTCTTCCATTTTTGCCAATCGAGCCTGTGCCTTGGCTTCTTTCTTTTTTTCTTTTTCTGTTAAATGTTCAATCTCGACCTGAATATTGTCGGCACTAACATCAACGAAACCAGCATTTCTCTCCACATTCCAAGCAACCGCAGTCTGAAGATTATCCGAAGGTTTGTTATCATTAATCACAATGCGCTCGCCATGAGGTACACCAAAAATAGCGTGATTGTATCTTAACCCATGATTATCTAGAAACTCAAGTGTCATATCCTTGTATTTGGATTGTCTTGCACTTATTATGAATATCACATCTTTTTCTGGAATAGAATCCCACATCTCTTTTACACCCGGCAAGAGCTCATCGCCGTTTTTTAGATATCCATTGTGCTTTAGAATGGTACCATCAACATCTATTAACCACAGATGTTTGAGATTTTTTGATAGATTAAACGGAATCATAGTGCTATTTACGATAAGCCATCTTCTAGCCAATATAAACCGTTATAAAAACTTCCGATAATACTATCAATGTCGTCGCGAACATACCCAGATAATGCTAGCCAGATCAATCCATGTAAAATTTTAATCTTACGTAATTGTTTTGGGAAGAACTCTTTGAATAACTCGACGGCAACCTTGCAAGTTTCAGGTTCAGATTGAATAATTTCTACGGTTTCATCGTCAATATATAACTTAAACTTTCTTCGATTAAACGCATCATAACCACCAACTGCACTATAATACACTTTGGCAAAATCATAATCTGGATCTCCCCAGATGCCAGGATCAACAAAGTATCCACGAGGATCGATGAACCAGGTTTTTAAGTTATGATCAATTAGTGTGTTACTAAATGTTGGATCTCCGTGTGTTGGGGTAAACTTTTCTGCGTGTGTGAATTGAATAATTTGATCCCATAACTGCTGGTGCTTGGAATGAAATACGTTGCGGCATTTGCGTCCGTTTACAGTAATTTCAGAACGATCAAAGTTGGGTATTAGATCTTGTACACTTGCAACACGTTTTTTAGTTTTTTCAATATAGACTTCACGCACCTGTTCCTGATTAGCGATGGTTTCGCCGCGACTGTGTAGATTATGTAAACTATCTAAATAATCTGCCAGTAAACTGCGCTGTTCGCGTTCAGTTAAATCAGTGACTTCCCATATGTGTTTGCCCGGAATACGTTGCATTTCCAAAGGATTTAGATTATATAATTTAGGAATACGATTAAATCCCAGTTTTAGAACTTCTTTATACCAAGCAATTTCTCCGTCTATTAAATGAGCATAATCATCATCAACTGCGGTTTTAACTACTGTATTGTCCTTAACTTCTACACGATTAAAGAACCTACAAAACTGTGAATCATTGTTTGCTTCGATTGTAGAAAAATCTCCAAGTTCTTCTAAATCATTGGCTAGCACCACAGTATAACTCAGAATGTTTTCTGAAAACCAACGCACAAATTCTCCGGAAGATGGTACATTGCTCAAAAACTTTTTGTTCTTAAATAAAAATACTCCTGGAATACCATTAACATTACTGGGTCGTTCTTGTAATTTTCCATCAGTGATGCTCCAACGGCAAGTAAACGCATCAGTTGTATATACTGCAACAGGATGCGCACTGTCGTTGTTTTCTGGTAACTCTCCAACTATTAGATCACTCCATGTCAACAGCACAGAATCACTATTATTAATTGCTTCGAGAGCCTCTCGTATTCCTGCTGAGGTTCCTTTTTGTTTGGTTTGTATTAATTGATACTTGACTCCAGGATCATTGTTTTTTAGATACGCTTCTAACTTATCAAATGCGTAATCACCAATTATATAAAATGTATCATCCGGAAAACGATCAAACAATTGATATAAAATTGGACGACCACGAACGCTTACCAAGCACTTGGGTTTATTCCAGGTATGGTGGCGTAATCTACTACCACGCCCGCCTGCTTGTACAATAATGTTCATAAGACAACTACATCTTCCTGTAATGGTTTATCCCAGAGTTTTCCACGATGCCAGACATAGACACCGTGTGGCATTTCTGGATAGTTGTTTTCCTGATGCTGAAACGCTGTTCTGTCGAAAACAAAATTTTTTAAATTAAAGGTTTCTCGTCGACGTAGGATATCAAACACTGTGTCAATATTTCTAGCAAAACCAGTTTCGCGAATTTCTTCGTCTGAGATGTCTTTAATGATCTTCCAATTTAAGTCAGACCGTAACAAACAGACGCCGAATGTCCAACAGTCATTTAAGTTACGATAAAAATCTAAACTGAAACCATCCAGTTTGTTGGCAAACAAATAATCTTCTGCGGCACGCAATTTATCGCGAATCAACTTTAAGTTTCTGGTTAAAAACAAAGTATCGTCGGCATCGATCATCCAGAATGCATCTGCATTTGTAATTGTAAATGGTGTTAGATTTGCAGAAGCCATACCGCGTTTGGCGCCTTTGAGATTTCTGCAATATTTTTCTCCAATCGAATAATCACTGTTTAAAACTGGTACAGGATAATCTTCCAGAACAGTTTTTAAATAATCAGGAGTTTCTTGTGTGGCTGGATCATACCGATCACACAGAATTACAGTGTCGTGGTTACGAAAAACTTCTAACCAATGGCGCAAGCATAATTGTGCTGCTGCGTCTGTTCTGTGAAATTTTAAAAAAACTTGTGTCATGCTGACTGTTCCTTTAAAATGTGTTGTATGTGTTCTTTGGAATATCCATCCTTTGATCTTCCTTTGTGGTGCGAAACATATTCACCCAACCACGATCTGTTTAGAGGTGTCTGTGTTTTGTTTGTGTTACGATGTTTGCTTAAATCTTCTACCTGATCTAAAAATTTACAAGCAGCTACCAAACAAATTTCACCGTCGTATCGTTTCCACAACGCCGGGTGCTGTTCCACTGATGTGTACAGGGATCGATAATTTTTTACATATTCATCGTAGTGTGTGTTATGTTTGTTTATGATCACAAACCCGCTTTCTGCTGCCATTCTGCCTCGAGACTCACAATCAGTATATTGTTCTGTGGTATAATCTGGGTTTTCCTGGTAGTAACAATCAAATAACGCAATTAGTTTATCGTTTGGCAACAATGACTCTAGAAGTGATTCTGACATTTGTTTATAAAATAATAAATCACTGTCCAACCAAACTAAATTGTTGGCAGTTTCGTTTTCTAAAAAATGCAGAAAGCTAAAGCCTTTTTTAGCAAATCGTGAAGTTCTTTTATCTCTGGTGACATTAGTTCTAAAATTGTGGTAATCTTCGCTGCAATGTTCATGCCAGTCCAACACACGAATTCTGGAATCCTGTTGTTTGATATCAACATTTTCAGCGTATATGGTTAACTGTGATTCTGCGGGCCAGCATCTCAACCAGGTATCAATCATGTGAGAACCCAGATGATTATAGATATTGGATGTTTGTGATGTTACACAAGAATATATCATAAATTATGTTGTTCGCAATATTCAGTTAGAATACGTTCGCGGTGCCATTCACTACCCATGGGGGTGTCAGCAAATTCATGGAAACTTGGTGTACCCAGGGTATAATGCAACAATTTAGCATCGGGATTAGGTCCGTATTCATCAGGCAACCAGTTCCATTCTGGTGGTAATTCGCCAATTCTTTCATCTTTTATCCAGGTAAATCTGTGTAGCTCTGCACCAGTTGATTCCTGAACAAATTTTGGTGTAACCTTTCTGTTAGGATGACTGTTGCAATTCCAGAGTATGACACTGGACCAATTTTTTCGAGGATAATTTTCGTTCTTAGCACCCAGATACTTGGTTTGCATTTTTGTTTCATAATCGTGCTTAACTACCATTACATCTTTATCCATTTCACGCAGTTCCCAGAGCTTAACAATATCGTCACGCACAATCATATCTCCGTCCATAAAAATAGCCCATCCGAGGTAGTCCATTAAATGCGGAACCAGAAAGCGACTGTAGATAAAATGGTTGCTTCCGTCAGTGTGTGTTTCACTATAATCATCAAACAAATTTAGTGCTAGCGGAATAATACTTACTGGTTTACTCGCATGCCTGATAATACTGTTGGCACAGGTGTGGAAAGCGATAGCTTCTCTGGGATCATACCCAATGAAAATTGGAATTGGTTTCATTTGTAATGCCTCGAAATTATGTTTCAAACAGTATTTAGTTAACTACGTAGTTAATTAATTTACTTGGGCATACATGCTTTAAGCAATCCCCATACATACCCATCGGTCATTTCAAAACCCTGCCACTGATGAAATGCTATGCGTTTGCACCAGTTAGATCTATCAGCATCGTGCGTGGTTTCAATATCTTCGAGTGAGTGTTGTGATACTGGCCAGGCCACAGCACTGGGATCTAGTGTAATTGTTGGTGTCCCATACAGCGAAGATTCTACTGCACTGGTGCTGTTATATGTAACCATGCACCAGGATCGATCCAGGTCGTCATAGAATCGGCGGCCTTCGGAATATTCAACATCAGGAATATGTTGTTTGAAATATTCAGTCATGCCTGGCTCAGTGGGATGACCTCGAACAATTACAGGACGATCAGATATAGTTTTAATTTTTTTAATTATATCGATCATATAATCCTGGTATTCAATGCCGTTATATGTTAGTCTGTTAGTTGCACTGTCGGTTGGTACTTGTAGATTAACCAGCACGGCATCGCCGCGACGCTGCCATTCTCTGACTTGCAAATCGAAACGTTTTGATAAATCTGCCCAGCGATCATATGCAGGATCATATGGAAATATTCCTTCGTCCATGAAAAAGCTGTTCCAACACAATTTACCCCAGCGTGATTCAAATGGCACGCGAGACCCGGTATTAGTACTGCCAATGGTGCCCATGTTGCGCAAAGACGATGCTTCTCGTAACAATATAGGTTTGTTTTGTGTTATGCTAAGTTGCTCAACAGCTTCATAATGTGCATTGTTGGATCGGATCTTTTTCTTTAACCCGTTTTGCACAAAAAAATCGAAATCTAACGTATCAATATTTTCAAACTCAACAATGCACATTTGATCTTGTTTAGTTGATTCAACAACTCTCGCAACCCATTGGGTCTTTTTCCATTTTCCTGATTTAACCAGAAGACCTATCATTTACCAGTTCCATTCATCAATATCGCCATTGAATCTTTCTGTACAAAAATCTGGTAACCAGGGTTTCAAACGATCGATATCACCAGTATCATAATGCAAATCAGGCAATTCAAATGTGTGTGCCTGGGCAATGACTGATATATTATACTTGTATTTTTTAATTCGTGCATTTTTGCAATCAAACCCGGCAAGTACAAGATTATACAACAATAATCCGGCATTCCACAAACTGACATGCCCTCCCACAATGGAATGTTTTAGTGGAGGCACTGTAATACAGGTATATCCACCATCTCGTGTTTCTGATCTAACTTTTTTTAAAAATTCATTTATGTTTAGCTGATGTTCCAGTACATGGCTGGCCCAGGTAATATCGTGTGGTTCAAACTTTAAATCTTGATAAAAACCACGTATTGCATCAGGATAAAAATCTGCAATATCAGTTGCAGTAACACATTTGCCTGCATTACGAAATATTTCTGAATGTTTACCAAAACCGCAACCAATGTCTAACACGGATTCAAACTTATAATCAGCGAGTAACTTTTCAACTGCAAGAAAAGCTGTTAATTTAGACACTATATTGTTCCCAGAGTTTTAAATCTGCTTCGTGAGTTCGTAATATTAAATCATCAACACCAGATGTATCAATTGTAACCGTTGACGGTGCCGTATTTTTATTAATATAATATAGATTTAGACCAATCCCTTGCTGATTTAATCGTTCAATGCCTTGTGCATATTGTTCGGTAGTAAAGAAAAAAGTTTGTGTGTTGAAAAAATCTTTTACAAACCAATGCTGAGATCTAAAATGTATATTTCTATCTTCTTCGGAGTAAGCAGTAAAAAAGTCAACAAAGTACCTAAAGTTTTGTCTGCGTCTTGCTTCGTTAAATTCTCGAATAAATGATTTTGAACCTTTAGGACGTGTATCTTTTTTAAATCCAAAAATAAAATCCTTATATAGAGATACTGTTCTGCTTATTGGATGCCTAAAATGGCTAATGTTCAATAGCTTGTTATTAATTGCAATGTCAGGTTTGACATATACTAGAGATTTTTTAGCAATTCTAAACCAGGTACTAGGTTGATTTTTAATATTGTCTTCAGTGATTATATTGGTAGCAATATAACACGCAGTCTTAAAAGAACTTGATCCGGTTTTGGGTATGGCTATGTAGTTAAATCCCAGTGTGGGATATGTGATTACACTATATTCTTTTACACGCATTGTGTATTTAATCTTCGCCGAACCAATGAGCAGATCTGTCCAACCATTCCAACACTAAATCTTGTTGTCGCAAATACCCAAACCTGTTGATGCTTGCCACTGCTGATTCGGGTAATAGACCAGTTTCAGCCAAGTGGTACCAGCGTGTGGTTCTGGGATCCATGGGCTCAATATTAGACTTATATGCTACTACTTTAATCCAGGGATCGCCAGGATGTTTTTGCATAAACGCACATTCAAACCCGGTCAGTGACAGCATGTGTAACAGGTTAACTGTGGTGTAATGGTGATATACATATTCTGGTTGCGTGATCGCAACACGATGATATTCCACCTCAGTGGTACTGGGCACAACCATTGCTAGCATGCCACCATCGCTGAGTATGTTTCTCCAGTGCTTCAGAGTATTCAACGGGTTTAGTGCATACTGGAAACTGTTGTTTGCCCAGATAACATCAAATGGGCGTTGATTTTTTTGTAACTGAATGGTTTCAAAATCAGTCCTGTAATAGGTTGCATTTTTTAGTTGACGTACTGATTGCACACTCTCAATTAAATCCACAGCCACACAACGAATATTCAAAGGAATCTGATTTCCATCATCGTCTTCAAGAGAACGAGTGGCCCACCATTCAATGTCGTGGCCTTCCATACCACACCCCATGTCTGCCACCGATTCAACGCTTTCCATGAAAGAATCGTAACTGCCGAGCAAGTCTAAAACCTGTTGTCCTGGGCTAGACTGAAACATCTTCCATTCCTGCGGTGCGCAATTTAACAATATGGCCCATTTGCCACTGTTTGGTCTCTAAACCTTTCATGATGCCCAACCAGCGGTTACGCAATAGTGCTACTTCGTTGATGATGAGTTCCATGTCCACAACTTCTGCTTCTCCGTCTACATATTTTTCAGCATCCCGGCTAGTTAATGCACGTGCATAACCTTCCAGATATTTTTGAAAATGGCGACGTCTAATTTTACGCAGCTCAATGTTAAGATAGTTTAATACAGCTTCAATTTCCTGAAGCTGGTTAAATCTGTGTTCAGTAACGCCGGGCAATAATTTGATGTTGGTTTCTACATTTCCACCGATGCGAACTTCTCGTTTGGCTTCCTGCAACTCATCATTATAATAATCGATGAATTGAGGAAGCTGGCTCAGATCCTGTGTTACTTTGTTATACCACATGTATATTATATATTTTATTTTATTTTATTTTCAAAGTCAACTAACCATGGAAAGACATCTCTCCAATTTGTATTTCTGCGTCTATCTTTTTCATCAAGAAAAATAAACAGATCATTAACTAGGTTAGGAACTATACCGGTTAAATACGTTTCTTTATAGATACCTTCCATATACTTTTTAGCTAACTGATCTTCGTTGCTGTTATCTGGCATTAGATATAAAATTTCGTTAAAGTCTTGATCAAATATATCACCGCCGAGGACATTAACTTTTAAATAATCAGGTTGCGGGGATACTCCAGAAAACCAATGACCTATTTTTCTTTTTTGTCTCCACTCATGCAGCTTTCTTAAAAGTTCAGGCATAGTCTTAATTGTTAATGGTGATATTGTTTGGTTAATATTTAATGTCAGCCATTTTTGTGTTATCAAATAATTAAAATTCTCTTCCCATTGGTGCAAATCCATTCCGTATCTAACATATTCTTGTTCTGGCCCCCAACAATCAATACTGCATGTAATATCAACACGTCTTATGTGCCTATTTTTAAGCAATGTTCTAAATATCTGTACAATTTTTTCTAATTGTATCTTTGAAATTTTAAGATTTGTTACTACATTAAGTTCGCATTCTGGCATTGGATTAGCTGTTAAATACTCAAGCAAAGTATTAAACTCTTGTTGGAAAAAAGGTTCTCCTCCTAAAATGTTTAATCTATACAAGTTTTGACCGTTCTTATCTAACCATTTCCAAAACAACGGCAGTAACTTCTGATATTGATTTGAATGATTAACTAATTTAACCGTTCCTTTTAAAAAATCACCAAATTTTGTATTTTCGGCCTCAATGACTGAGCTCAACTGCGAGGTACAATACAGGCACCCCATATTACAAACATTGCTAAAATATACTTCTAGTACTGTTGGAGTGACTGATATTGCAGTTGGGTTTTTTTCTAGTTCTTGAGGAACTTTATACGGTATCGACCATTGGCGTATACGATCGCTTACACTGCCTTGATTTTCGAGCTGTCGGCAATATGAACAACTTCGTGTAGGCCATTCCCCGTTAAGCATATTTTTTCTATCTGAAAGTAATACCAAAGTATTATGGAAATCATCAAAATTATCTTCTGTAAGAACGGTACCACCGGTGCGATGACAAGAAAAACTTTTACCAGAGTTTAAATATAATGTGTTCCAAACCCATTTTAATTGACAAGAAGTTTTTGTTTTAATTGGAAACTTGACTTCCATTATTAATAATCGTCGTTATCGTCGTCGTAAAAATCGTACTCTTCATCGTCTTCGTCATATACAATATCTTCTTCATCTGCATATTCAGCAAGACTCTTAATAACATAACTATCTTGCGCAGCTTCGGCAATCTCGCCGGCATTCATGCCATTTTCAATTAACACAGCAGCAAAATCATCTGCTGCTTGTTGAAAGCCGCCACTAATATGTGGACGTAGTGCTTCCCAAATTTCCATAGCCATATCAGGACTCATATTCTTCTTCTGCTCCTAGTGAATCAGCAACATCCTCAACAACATCATCTGCAACATTGCCTGTGGTGTTTACTTCTTGGTTACTTATCTGCTCTTCCAAAAAAGTAAAGTCTTGCATGAGTCGATTAAGAATACCATCATCATTATTTTCCCAGGCCTTGCGGAAAGCAAGAATTTCTTCACCTGTTGAACGTTCAACAAAACGTAACCGATTGCCTGATTTAGTTAGCAATCCTTTCTTCTCTGCAAGATCTACAAGTCCAGAATATGGATTCATTCCAGTTTCGTACGGGATCTTAACCTGTACAGCTTCGAACGGTTTAGCGTAGCGTGTTTTCATTACCTTACAGGCTGCACGAATACCTTGTACTTCAGAAGTCTTATTACCATCTTCATCTTCTTTGAGCTTGAGCTTGCGCATTGCTACAACAATAGAGCTTGCGTAAATAAAGCCTTGACCACCTGAAATCTTATCATCTGGGTCAAACATATCCTGACTAGCATATGTATGATTAGTCGCTACAAGACCTACATTGTATGCACCGATCATGTTAACTGTATTACGAACAAGTGCAGTTAGTGCCTTAGGTTTACGACCCAAATCGCCCTTCATGTCGCCTTTTTCAAACTGGTCAACATCAGTTGGGGTCAATAACATGCCCAGTGAGTCGATGATAAACAATACCTTAGGACGTTCCTCTTCGGGCATACCTTTATAATCTTTCATAAACATCGAAATTGTTTTGGCAACGTCGTCGATCATGCTCATACTAAGTTTTAATAGTTTGTCTTCGGATGTATCAACGCCCAGCGCATGCAACCATGCTTCATCAAGTGCATTTTCTGAGTCAATCATTACAACAAAGATACCTTGTTGTTGTGCGTGTTTAGCGATATTGCCAGATACAAAGTAGGATTTACCCGCACCTGATTCGCCAGCAAACACAGTAACCTTACCCATGGGAACACCTTTATGGAAGTCTCCCGAGATAAGGTAGTTGAGTGCATAATTGCCTGTTGATACCCAGTCAGTTGGATCATTAAAGCCAATGCTTAATCCGTCAATAGACTTTGTAATGTCTTTGCGGAACTTGCTTACATCAAATGGTTTAGCCATTATAAATTCTCCTGTTTATATATTATTATAGAACACAAATTTGTGTCATACGAATGAAACATCATCTATTAATTGGTAATCGCAGTAATACATTTTCTGGATTTCATTAATTTTATTATACCCTAGTAGTAATTGTTTAATATAGTTATATTCATCCAAGTTAGTTTTATCATTTGCAAAATTGTTTGGTAAACGATCTAGGTTTTGATGATATGCTATTTTATCGTATACGTCTGTATCTTGGTAATAAAACTTAATTTTAGAAATATCTAATCCGTTAATGTAAACTATTTGCGGTAATGTGTGTACATCAAAGATAACTTGGTCAAACAAAATTTCTTTCACTAATTTATTATCGAGATAATCGCAGATATTTTTAAATTTTAATTTACCATAATTACCCATTAAGTATTCTATCACTCCACTAATCCATCTTTCTACTGGATCCCGAATGATAACTATGTACTCATCTGGTGTAAAGGTATTAAAGTTTGATTTTAAAAAATTATTATAACTATAAAATTTATTTCCACTAGAACTAGCATTTTTAGGAATGCCAACCGCAAACACTTTATTGTCTGGAGAGATATGCCCTTGACCAAATGTGTGGCCTAAAAAGATTTCTTCTGAATAATTAATACAACCAGCATTATTAATATATGTAAATATACTATTCATGTTGACCTTTTTAAAGTTATATTATATACGATTTACTCGAACTGTGCAAGATGTTTTTTATATGCACCGCTGAAATAATGATCGTAATTGTATTCAATATTGTCTTGTTCTAAATGATACAAATCCCGCCAATCGTCCGACGATAATGAAGAAAATTTTGATATCATTTCTATTAATTTTATTAAACGTTTAACTGGATTTTGAATGTCGTCAAATGAATAATCAAAAATAGTGTTGTACAGTTTAAATCCGTAATATTTTTCAATATGTCTGTGCCAACCCGGGTGTGCATACGCTAAGAATAAACCTCTAGTAACAATACTGTATAAGAACTTTTCTGTTACAAACGGATAATAACTAGTAGCCATTGTTTCAGATACAATATGCACAAAACTCTGGGTTAATTTGTTTTCTAAGTTGTATATATTAGTTTTATGGTCATATTGTACATGCCCAAATGAATAGATTGTGTTATTAAACTCATCATCATTAACAAAAAACTTAGAATATAGATGAATCTCAGTATCTGTTAAATCTAAATTATATAAATGTGATGTAATCCAGTTATTATCGTATGCAAAATTTTTACTAGAATAGTCTTTGTTGAAATAACCTTGATTGTTTAGTATAGACGATAGTAATTGTCTAGAGACATGACCGCTGCCATTAAAACTACAGACAAAATTTCGATAGTTGATATAAGGATGCATATGATACTCACGCATTTCCTCCCATCCGTATCCGCCAACTAAACACTCTTTATATTTTAGATTTTGAAAATTATATTTCTTTTTCAATTCGTCAGAGAACACATAAGCAGTATATATGTATTTTATTTTTTGCGTTTTTGCCTGATTTATTACATCGTTTAATACTTCTGAGTTTAGATTTTTATCAAACCCTCCAAGATGATCGCTAAGTAATATTGGAAAAACGTTCATTTATTTAAAAAAGTTTTACATTCACCTATCCGGTCGAGATCATTTGTGATACAATGAATGCCAGCATCCCAAAAATACTTATGGCGGAATGGTGATACATGTACTTCAACACCGTGTCTAGCACAAGCCTCTTCAACTTGATCATTATGTGCCGAGACTATAACATTTTTGTCATCAATTGTTAACATATTAACATCAAATACAGTTTCGTGAACTTCGCCTACCCACTCGTCAAAGTAGTGATCGACCATGTGCATCATATTAGCATCCTTTTCAAACCCTGGAAAGAACCAACGCCCTTTATTGCGCTTCATAGAAAACTCAAATTCGCGCATATGAGCATAGTTTGAATCCGGCAAATATACAACTTCCCAGTCTGGAAAAGTATCTTTGTATGTTGGAATATCATGCAAGCTAATAATTAACCCGGGAGTTACCGGACAGTATACAGCATCACCATGACCACCAGCATTAACAATACGATTTCGAGTTGTCGGAAAGTATTCATTGACTTGTTCTAGTAATGCATGCTTGTCGTCGTGAAATGTTTGCGTTGCAAAAAATAAATCTTCTCCAAGTCTACTAACAAAACATCCGTTAATAAAATCCAAATCTGTATATTTAATTTCATTCCCATTAGCACGAATGTCATCTAAGATGTGATCATAAAACTTTAACTTAGCATCCAAATGGTGTTGATCAAACTTTTGGAACTGCTCAAACTTAGTACGAATTTCGTCTGCAAACTGCGGCCAACTGTCGTAAAAATCCGTTGGACGAACATAGTCTGGCCAGTATGGCTGTTTGTTTTGTCGGTAAAATACACTCCACGCATGACTACCATTTGGAATTTCCGGCACCCAGAACTTATCTTGAATCATAATAAAGTAATCTCGCGGTGCAGTTGGTGGTTGCACCCATTTGCCGTCGATGTATAATTCATTAATATCTTCAGGAAACTCCGGGCGAACTGTACGCACACCAAACTTATTTTCAAGTAAACTAATTAAGTTTTGGTAATCTTCTTCTGTTTCTTCTGCTAGTTTTTCAAACGTGTTTCGTGTTTGCGTATTCTGAATCCACGAATAAAACTCTGGAGGGTATGATCTGCCTACAATGCAATACTTTAACAGATCCCAATGTTGGTATACTGAATACATTCTCATCCTTTTTTAAACATATAAAATATATTGCCTGCTACTGCAAAGCCAATGATAGTTAGTAGTTCTAGCATAGTAGGCTCCAAAAAATAAAAAGACTCAACACCCGGGAGATCCCGGGTGTGAGTTTTAGTCCTTAACGATTAAGAGGACTGCCGTGCACGAATCATAGCAAGGATATCTTGTGCCTTGTCTGCGCTCGCTACTGGTGCTGCTTCTGCTTTAGGTTCTTCCACAGGTGCTGCGGTCGGTGCTGCTTCTGTTACAGGTGCTTTTGGTGCCTCTACTGCTGGAGCAGATGTTGCTGCACGAGGTGTATCGTCGTTACCAAAGTTCATACCTGCTGGTTTAAAATAAGAAGACCACTTGTCCGGATCGTATGCCTTGCCATCAACAGATGCTTCAAACATCTCCTGAATGACCTTCATTTCAACATCACCTGGACGATTAGGCAAGAACGATTTAAGATCAAACAATCCATACTGTTCAATCGCTGCCTGCTCATCTGCGTTTAGTGCAGATTCCTTGCGTGCCCAACTTGAAGTTGAATAATCAGCATACCCGCCCTTTGTGGTTTTGGTAATGCGGAAGTCAAGTCCATTATTGAAATCAGTTGGCAATTCTTCCATATCAGGATCCATTAATGATGACTTAATAGTGGTAAAGATTTGCGGTGAAATAATGAACCGACGGATTGGATTTTCAGGGGTCTTGTCATCATCAAGTGGATTAGTGTGTACAAAACCCTGGAACAGATAACTACGCTTCTTCCAGTATTTGCGGCCCATGTCTTCCAGCGACGGGTCCTTGAACCAAGCACGAACTTCCGATAAAATCGGACACGTTTCATTCCACATTTCAACGCAGGGTACTGTCACAACAACCTGCTTGTTGTCTCCGCCTACCACGCCGTTGAATGGCAGTCGAATCATTTGGCGTTCAACCCAAAAGAACGGATTAGATGTGTCACCATCTGGAAGGAAGCGAACAGTTGCGGTTTCGCCTTCTGCAATATTCCAGTGTGGGTAAATGGCGTTATCGCCTTGGAATGTAGAGCCTGCGCTCTTGTTTTCTTGTGCTGCTAGACGAGCACGAATATCTGCTAAAGATGCCATAGTATTTTCTCCTTATGCCTTATGCCTATGTTTTTTACCTTATGCCTAAGTGTATGCCTAGAATGTTTTTTCTAAAACAAACAAAACTATTGCTACACTTACCCGGTAAGTATAACACAAAAGTATTTAGTACGTCAACTCAAAAATGGCAAATTATGTGCGAGAAATTTCTAAAACCTTTTTCCATGCATCCGCAGGTACCTGCAAGCCCTGATTTTCAAAGTATTCCTGAGAAAAGTCCCGATCTGTGCCAAAAAAGGTTTTTAACCGTGATACTGGTACGTTTTTTCTGGGAGCAGCGCCGTCATCTAATATCCAATACCGATATTTTGGCTGTTGTTCGTCAATAAGAATCCGCCAGGTTTCCAGCAAATCCCATTCAGTCATGCTCAAGTGCTCTGGAGTAGGTCCATATCCAATAATACGTTCTTTACGCATCAAGTTAAAGTGAGCAATATTGGCATCATTCTGATTAACATCTGAAACATGTCTATATAAACTGTGCAAATCATCTCTGGTCACCCATCGAACTGGAATATGATGTGTGTAAATGTCTTCTCCGTTAAGTTGTAGTTTTTGATTGATTCCCAACATATGTTTGATGTACATGTGCTGTTGTGCGTTGATTAAAGGATTGTGCGTGGTTTGATAATTATAGGGTATTTCGTTTGCGCCAATTAATCGTTCACAAATAATATCGCCATCGGTTACATACCACAGGTCACCGGGTAAAAAACGATCCAAATTTAATTTTACCATTTGTTGTCGTAACCATCCGTCCCACACATAAGGAAACTTGAATTCTGAAAATAATGTATAAGTGGGATTTAATCCAGGAAAGTTTAGGTCGATTGCGTGCTTTAAGTCTTCCAGATAGTTGGGCCAACTAGCCCACTGTGGACCCAAATCATCCACAAAAATATACCAGGGCGGCCGCCATTCGGTTATTTCCAAAAAGTTTTTGATGGTACCCAGCGTGGATAAAAAATGACCAGGATAATTTATGAGTGCTGCTGCGTGCATATAGAGTATTTAACCAATAAAAAACGGGCCAATTAAGGCCCGTTGTATTTTAGCGTATATCGCTTGAGCTTAGTTGCCCATTCCCGCTAATCGTTTGATGTCTGCTAGTGCAGCATCAATTGACGCACTTAGTTCCATGCCCTTGTCAGCAATCTTGTCGCCAATGTTCTTTTCTTTGGGTTCTGCTGGTGCTACTGCGGAAATGTCAGTGGTACCAACTTCTTCTGGTTCTAGCATGCCCACTGGGTTTTCTGGTTTATCTAGTTGGCTAGTAGCAGTAATGCCGTGTCCTAGTTCCAGGTCTAAATCGTTTTCTAGTTCTGTTAAACTTTCATAAATTCCCTTGCCAAACATGTTTGATCCTCCAGTAGTTTCGCCTTCGCCTTCTTTGGCCATTTTGGTAGCAGTTGCGTACATGACTTCTTCGCCACGATCGCCGTAACGCTTTTTAAAGTCTGCTTTTGATTTTTTCATTCCCTTAACATACTTTTCTTTCTTTTTCTCTTCGCCTTTGGTTAGAGAACGTTCGTCAAGGTTTGATTCTTCTGCTACAGTTCTAATAATTTCAGCAATCCTTGCTGCTGTAGCATTTGGATATGTTTTAACTGCCCACTCAAATTCTTTTTCAATCATTTTCTCAACCGCTTCGGGATTGTTGCCGTATTTTACTAGTAATTTAGCTACGCTATCTTTGGTAACTTGTGATTCATCGTTGTTTTTCTTTTGCTGACTCTTCTTTTTTTGCATCATTGCAGCATAGTTTTTGGGTATTTTATAACCGGCTTCGTCAAGGTTGGATTCTTCACCAAAGAAAGCATCAACTTTCCTTTCGCCATATCTGTCATCAAGGACTTGTCTAATTGCACCTGCTTTATCATAACCCTTTAGGTCAACAACACGATGATTGCGTCCAATGATGTTGCGAAGATCAGCAATGGACTTTTTCTTAAGTGCTTCGTAGTCTTTATAGATTGGCGAAGACTTATCTAACTTAGCTTCATCAAGTTTCTCGTCCTGCATGCTTTCTTTGCCAGGAACAATCTGCTCTGGATCTTCAATTTCGTTGTCTTGCTGACCAAACTTACCAGCGTTAGCTTCTTGTGTCTTCTTTGCTCCGGGAGCAATTGTTGGCTGCGGCTTAGTTGGCTTACGGTCATATCCGTAATTAGGATCGTCACGTGGGTCATCACGTTCTGGATCGTATGGTTCTGTGTCGCCTGGTGCAAACCAATCAACACCTTCTTTGCCTAGATCCTTGACATTTGTTTCTTTAACTTCACGATCGGCAAATAAACGACGGAAATCTGCAACTAATTCTTTAATCTCAGGATCTCTAGCAGCAGCAACACTAATTAGTTGTTGTGCTGTAAATGCTGGTTCTCCGTCTTCCCCATAATCTTCAAAATGCTCTACAACCCACTCTGCTGCATCAATAATACTCATGCCTTGGTCTAGATATTCTTTAAACATTTTAACAGCAGCAGACCAATCACTTGAACCCCAATCTTCTAAAATATCTTGTTCTAATTTAGCAGCACGTTCGTCTTCGGTCATTTCTAGTAAGCCTAGTTCGCGTGCTTGTTTTTCTAGTTTAATAATTGCATCTTGAATTGCCTGCATGCTTTCTGAATCTTTTAGGTTAGGATCCATCATCATGTTGTAAAGGTGCTTGCTTTTGGCTAGAAAATCTTCACGGTTCTTAATTTGTCCGCCTGTGCTTGGATCATCTAAATCACTGTATGCTTCCTGCACAGGCTCTTGGAATGCTGTAAAATCTTCATACACTTTTTCTGGCATTCCTGCTAGTTTGCGCCATGCGTTCATTTCCAACATAGAATCGCGTTCTGGTTTGCGTTGCTCTCTACCAGTATCAATGTCCAATTGTTCACCCACTGCTTCTTTGTTTAATTCGCCCTGTTGATAGGCTTTTAGCTCATCAATGGTATCAAATGGACCAGCAACAACTTTGCCGTCTTTGAGTGCAAAGAAACCTTGTGCGGTCTTAACAGCACTCATGCTGTGCTTGTTCATACCTCGTGATCCAAATTTAGAACCAAACTTGCCCTGAATAACATCTCCTTCGTCCAAATCTTGTTCAACATCAAGATCGTCTACGGATAAATCTTGATCTTCCTCGCTGTCACCATCACCAAAAACCTGATCAGCCAAATCTTCTAAACCAGGAAACAAAATGCCTTTGGTTCTGATCCAATCCTCAATCGCAGGTCTGGCATCTGCTTCTACACCTTGGTCTTTGTACAATTGATATAGTGCGCCTGCCAAATCATCGTCGTTGATGACCTCGCTTACCACAGCTTCTGCGTCATCACCGTGCATACCAACTGGAAGTGGTTCTGATAAAATTTCTTTTAGTCTGGCTACATCGGATTCTGTATCCGGGATTTTAACCGTACCTTCGGTTACATTTTCTGCCCAGTTGGCAAATTGATCAAATTCTTTCATGGTTGATTCCTTGGTTTGGGATGGTTGTAGGTTTTGTGCAATGTATGGCAATGCTTCTTCAATTTGTGTCGGTACTGTCTGTGTTATAAACGATCCTCTCAGGGCTTCCACAACAGCACTGTCTTGTTCTAACACAGCAGGGTCCCAGGATTCTTTATAAGTATGATAACCACGCTTTCCTGCCAGGCTTTTTAGTCTGTTACGCACTGTTTGGTAACGATCGCGACCAGCAGTAACGACTTCGTATTGTTCTGCATCATCTTCTGTAATAGTTTTAGTTGTGCGAACAAACTTACTCAGAATGTTTGCTTCGCGAACCAGTTCTGTGATATGTTGTCCAAATATATCATAGGGTGTACCACCTTCTGCAACATGACGGGCCATGGCACGTCCGCCCACCAGTGTGGTAAACGGCAGTTTGAATCTTTCACCTTCTGAGTTTTCCACAAACAGCTTATCGATAGCTCTCCAGCGTTGTTCACCTTCACCAATTTCTTTACTGTGTACAATTTTTAAGCGTGTTTTTCCCGCCTTGTCATTGTAACTAGTGTGCTTGGTTCCGTTCCAGCCCTCAAATAATCCTTCGTTAATTGCGGCCATGCCCTGCATGCTGTATTTTAACTTGTCTAAATTTTTCAGTGTAAACGTTAATAGGTTACGTGTGGCGAATGTTTTTAGTTGATTTAAAAAATCATACCAACTGTCTTTGTCGGCACCTTCCATGTTTTTGCCAACATTATCACCATAGTATACTTCAAAATTGCCTTCGTCGTCCAACAAAATAACCACTGTTCCGTAATTATTTCGAGTGGTCTCAAAATCAAACGAAAACATTTCAGCATCACCAGGATTGGTTTCTGGTTTGCCCTGGTTAGTCAGTGTTTTGACTGTATAGTCGCGACTTACAAGTAAATTAAAAAGATCGGTTGCTGTGCTATCCATTGTATTTCTTCATTAATGTGTTGTATTTATGTTAAAAAACGATAAAGGGCATGGGCTCTATGATTTCGTCAGCAAAGTCTTTGAGTTGATCGTTTAGATCAGCATGATAATTTTGTAGTACCTGCATCATTCTTACAGCAAGCACAGTTGCCATAACTAAATCGTCAGTTTCTCCAATCTTTGCAGCATAACTGGTACCGTGTGCCACAAATGTTTTGAATTCAGAAATTAAACTTTTGCTGTTGATTGTCATCTTGTGTGTTTCGACCAGATTTTTTAGTTTAGCGCAGGCTGCGATTTTAGTTTTGTTTGTAGTATTAAATCCTTTGCGATAGCGTCGACCAGTTCCTGATGATTTGGGTTCTGATAACATCATGCCAGGAAAGTTATCTTCGCCAAATTCAGCTAAACTAATCAGCGCCGCTTCGCCAATGGTATTGTTTTCAATGCTATAATAGATGCTGGTAGCATCTTGTGTTTTATCGTATATTGCCTTTACAATGTCATTTAGAATGCGTATCTGTGTTGGAATTGGCGTTTTGTTGTGTTTCCATTCTGCAACCTGCACAGTAGTATTAGCATCAAATACTTGAATCGCAGCAGGATCTCCGCCTGTGCCTAGGCTAGGGTCCAGCGCAACCACATATATGTGATTTTTCTTAACTTCGTCATACCAGCGAACTTGCCCTGTCTTGCGCACAGGTTCTGTTCCTTCTAAATCCACAAGAGTAGTTGCATTGATAAGTGTTTCATCGTTGATAATAAATTCACACTCATGCTCTCGGCGAAAACGCTCGTCACCAATTCTGCCTCGTTCTTCGGCAGCCCACTGTTCATCTCTGTCTGGGTGTTCGCTCCAGTGTGCTCTGTATGCACGAAATCCGTTAATACCAAGCTCGGTTTCATTTCCGAATTCGTCTTCGGTTTTGTTTGCTTGCTTCCAAATCAATGCAAACTGATCTTCGTCTGAGTTTGGTGTTGAAGTAATAATTGCTTTACCACCTGTTGCCAGGGTTGGTGAGATGGAAGTCCAGAATTCTTTCGCAATCGTGGGACGCACAAACGCGAATTCGTCTGCATAAAGTAGTGTAATACTCATACCACGTCCGGTATTTTCTGTGGTTGCTTGTGCTACAATACGTGATCCATTATCAAACTCAATGCTACCTTTGTTATAACTTGTTACGCCTGCACGTATGTGATCTGGGCACAATTCATATGCATACCGAATACGCTGCATGATTTCTTGTGCGCCGGCATATTTGTGTGCAGCAATAAGAATAGTCGAGTCTGGTT
>Ga0196901_1000279_pt1 | contig 27553 bp, 33 predicted proteins | sample CB_VirMetaG_FD_169099 | JGI IMG/M metagenome (GOLD analysis project Ga0196901, IMG submission 169099) | Freshwater to marine saline gradient viral communities from Chesapeake Bay - CB_1504_1 Viral MetaG (v3) (version 3) | ecosystem: Environmental > Aquatic > Marine > Coastal | place: USA... | reverse complement strand
CTTTTTCAGGTCGGGGTCATAACGACCGAGCGTCATCCGGCAGCGGCGGTTGACTTCACTTTTGGACACGCGGGCCACCGCTGCTCGCCTTGGAATGACTGGATATGCGTCTTTGTTCCACAATACCGCAAATGGACCGCGACATGCTTGACCTGCTGGCAGTGTTGGCTGACGAGTTCATCGACAAGCCGGGAATTCAGTTCCGGATCGGCGAGTTGATCCATCGTATTGAGCTACGGAATGTTGACGCGGGGACATACTCCGCTGAAGAACTGGAATGCATGGGTGCTGACGGCCTGTCGCTGTTGGCGGGTGCTGACGCGTAACGCCACAAGGTCAGCGGGCCGCCGCTGAGGAGAAACAATATGAGTGAAACGCCTTCCGGCGGCTCCGCTGCACCGCCTGGTTCTACTGCTTCGATCGAAGTACAGGCGGCGAAGATGCTGATTGAGCAGCTCGGAGTCGAACGGGCTGCGGACTTTATTGTGCGACCGCAAGAGGCTGTCGACGGGCTGTCGAGCAACAATAGGGCATTTGCTGAATCGTTTCAGATATTGCTGGCGAAGCAGTACAGATTGGAATCATCACTTCGCGAGCTGATTCAGGCGATGCACGATTACGAGATGAATGTTGATGTCGAACGACCAGCAAAGCACATCCGAATGATGGAACGGGCGGAACTGGCTTTGCAGTAGAACTCTTGATTCTCTGCCGCAGATATCACCACCGTGGATACCTGCAACAGATATCGCCGCTACCTACAAGCTGAATGAAGACACTGGCTGAGCACAAGGCAGACGGCACATTCCGTGCGGACAGGCATGGCGACTACGAGCCACCAGATGGCGTGCCTGTCGCTCCTGACTCAATGACTGATGCGGCTCGCGAGTTGTTTGAACAGCTCGCTGAGTCGCTGGCTGGTAGCGGTGCTGCGTGCGAGCAGGACTCGCGTGCACTCGCTGAGTTGTGCGAGCTGACGGTTGAGGTGGGGCGACTTCGCGACATCATTAACGATGAGGGCTACACGTTCGTGACGAACAACGGGAACGTGATCCAGCGTCCTGAAGTCGGGATTCTGAACCAGAAAACCGGCCACTACATCAAGCTGCTGCAACAGTTCGGGATGACTCCGAAGGGCCGTGTTGGCATCAAGTCGACTAAGACTGAGAGCGATCCGCTGGCCGAAGCGTTGAAGAAGCGAGGGGAGCAGGTCGGGTGAGTATACTCCTTACATCGATCCTGACCGTCAGCGTGTGGAACGCTGAGTTCCGATTCCGCTAGCTAATCCGCATGGCGAGGGATCACGGTTACTGCGTTGAGCAGTATTGCAGCGGCGTGCTCGACGGGTCGATCATTGCGAATCGATACGTGAGTCTCGCTGTGCAACGCCATCTCGCCGATCTTGAGCACGCTGATGCTCGCGGCTACTACTTCGACGAGCACATTGCGAGGCAGCACTGCGAGTTCGTCGAGAGCTGTTGTTGCCACGTTAAAGCCGAGTGGGCCGGCAGGCCGTATCTGCTCAGTCCATCGCAGCAGTTCATACTCTGGAACCTACAGGGCTGGCGACGCAAGGACGACGGCACGCGACGATTCCGCAAGGCGTATATCTGTTGCGGACGAAAATGGGGCAAGTCGCTGTTCGCGTCGGCGATGGCGGCTGACCTGATCGTTTTCGACACACCGATTGAGCCGGGTGCCGAAGGCTTCTCTCTCGCGACCACTGAGGAACAGGCTCACCTCGTTTACGACGCCTTTGCGGAGATGGTCAGTCGCTCGCCGTCGCTCGGCAAGCGGGCAACGGTCATCGGCAGCAAGACGACGTTCAAGGCTGAGCCGTGGTTTAACTCGTTCTTTCGTCCGCTCGGCAGCAACAGTAAGAGTAAGGATGGGCTCAATCCGCACTTCGTCGTATTGGACGAGCTGCACGAGTGGCGGAAGCACTATCGCAAGCTGTGGGAAAAGATGACATCAGGTAGCGGCTCACGACGGCAGCCGCTAACAATGATGATCACAACCGCTGGCGACGAGCTATCTGTCATATGGATAGAGCAGGACGAGGTAGCAACCAAGACTCTCGACGGAGTGGAGACAGGCGAGTATGGGATCAATGATGCACTGTTTGCGTTCGTGGCTCGGATTGATTCGGATGATGATCCGTATGACGAGTCGTGCTGGCCAAAGGCCAATCCCAATATGTTTGAGTGCTTCAGATGCGGCACGCCTGAATGGGCTAGTGGTATCGGCACCCCTAAGATTGGATATCTCCGTGAGCGATCCGACGAAGCTCGGCTCACCGCGAACGAACTCAACAGTTTCAAGCGGTACAATCTCAACGTTCGTGTCAGCAGCACAGAAAAGCCGATCACGGCAGCGGATTGGAAAAAGGGCGAGAGCGAAGTACCAGAGTTCTTCACTGAATCGTTCGGCGGCTTTGACCTCGGGCGATCTGACGACTGGGCAGCGGCTGCGATCCTGTCTAAGCGAGATGGAGTTGGTGAGGCGGCAACTTGGTATTTGCGAGCCAAGAGCTGGGTTGCCGAAAACGGAACAATCGACCTCAAGCTCTACCCATACCGCGATTGGGTGCGTGCCGGTCTGGTTGAGGTCTGCAGCGGTGACTCGATCGACTACGACCGTATTGAGGATTGGATTTGCTATGCCACACGAGAGCACAACGTAAGAACGTGGGACTATGATAACACGTTCGCGGAAGCGACGGCACAGCGGCTAAGTAATGAGCACGGGATTGAAGTGCATCCGTTTTATCAGCGGTGTGCGACATACAACGAGCCGATGCGTTACTTTCTCAAGGCGAATCGGCAGGGTCGTATCGTTCATGGTGGCGATCCGGTACTCGGTTGGCAGGCTCAGAACCTGGTGATTAAGCGAGATCAGCTTGACCGCTGGATGCCGGCAAAGGTTGAGTCAGAAGGCAAGATTGACGCGATAGTTGCATCGTTCATGGCGATGGGTGGTGCACTGTTTAATGAGTCGCAGCAAGGCGGATTGGTAGTCATTTAGTGGCGTCAGTTACTTACTACAATACGAAGGTTACTGGCAACACGTCGCGAGTTCACGGCAAGTGGGTCGGGTACAATACCGGCAATCGCTGGGACGCAATTGACGCACGGTTCGCCAACGATGGTTCCTCGTTCGGCTGGTCCGCCGGGCCAATGCGGTTTTACGCACCACAGTTTGCCAATGGTGTGGCAGTACTGGAAGCGAACAACAGGTACGACATCTTCAGTCGTTCGGCGATCACGACGCCGGCGATGGAGTTTGCGATCACGCCAGAGAACGTCAGTGCCGTTGCTGGCCGGATCGATGAGAATAACCCATCACAGGTTTGGTATGATAACGCGTGGGGTCCGGGCCTGAGTCTGCGATACACGGTCTGGCATGGTCGGGCTCCGCGAGTCACCCGTGAGGCCGTGATTGATCCGCAGCTATGCCCGCAGGGTCGCGATTTGCAGGCAAGTTGGCTTGTGCGTTCCCCGCGAGCACTCACATTGATCGACGGGGCTCGCCCGAAGAATCCGGACGGCAGCGACTGGACTGGCTCGCCGGGCGACACCGCCGAGATTCCGACGACGGGAGCGGCGATCCACTACTTCGACGGTCAGGCTGATCCCGTGCGAGGCAGCGGATTCAAACCGCCGAAAATCTGGTACTGGGATAACATCGACCCGGCAACCGGAATCGGAACGCTCGTCAGTCAGCCTGCCACTGTGACGGCCACGATCGTCACCGCAGACACGATCCGCCTGACCAAGACGATCCCGGCAGTACTTGTGCTCGCTGCCCGAACTGCTGGAAGCCTGCTGATCACTGACGATGTGCAGACGATCTATCCGGATCCGAATGTTGAAGTGACGACGTGGGATGGTCACGTTGGTGCTTACTCTGGCGATTGGGCGACTGTGATCAGTAAGTCTACAGTCTCAGCGTATTGTAATGACTATCAGGCAACAGCAGGCGTAACGTGGGATCCATCAGGTTCTGCCACTCATTACCGGTTTATCTCGCTATTCGACCTGGCTGCGGTTTCTGGGACGGTCTCTGCTGCTTCGTGGCACGCAATGCGAACAGGCGGCTATAACCGCTCGTGTAGGCTCACGGCAGCAACGACAGCAAGCAACACAGGATTTACTGCCAGTGATTATCAGAATACGTACCTCAATAACGATACGTCTCTGGCAGACGCGTTTCTGCTCGATTCGACTCCTGTGAGCTTGAACGCGACCGGAGTGGCTGCGGCACAGTCCGCTGTCGGCGGAATTCTGAAGCTCTCGTGCCGTGCTGCCGAGGATTACATTGGTGCAACAGTCGGGCCAGCTGGCGGCGACACGACGTATCTTTACACGGCAGACTCTGCAAACGATCCGTACATCGAAATCACGACAGCAGCGGCGGCATTGACGTGTCATTCGTCTGCATGTTCATTCCAATTTGGCATCTGTTTGAGGTGACGCATTGTCTGATACGTTTTCTGATTTCCCTGTGACTCCGTCATCTCCACCGGATGACGGCTTTTCGATAACGCCAAGTGACGATACCGATTTGACTATCGCAACTCGCGGCATCTATGTCGGAGTGTCTGGCGACCTGAAGGTGATCACGCTGAAGGGGACAACTCTCACATTTGTGGGCCTCGCTGCTGGCATTATTCATCCGCTGCGGGTGAAGCGTGTTGTCTCTACTGGTACAAGTGCCACTGACATTATCGGGGTTGTCTAATGAGCTGGCTGAGCCGGCTGTTCGGATTTCAGCCGACGCGAGAAGTCGACATCGTCAAGCTGCGTGACGAGTTCGGGTTGCCGGATCGCCGCGAGGTCACTGCCGAATCGTCGCTCGGCATCCCGCCGCTGTGGCGTGCGTTCAATATCATCTGCGAAGATGTGAGCGGTACACCGTTTCGTGTCTACAAGACGGTCGACGACGATAGTCGTGTGCGTGCTCCTGAGCATCCGTCTCATAAGCTGATTCATCAGCGGTCAGGTCGAACGCAAACGGCAAAGAGCTTGCTGTCATCGATGACGTTTCACGCGTTGCTGCACGGCAACGGTTACGCTCGCATCTGGCGAGACGTCTACAAGTCGCCGCGTGATCTGGAACTGCTCAGGCCGTGGCCGCACACGTATCCCGTTCTTGAGGGCTTTGGTGCGGCACGTCGGCTGTTCTACGTGACGACTCACTACGGCAACTCAGGCGAGATGAAGGCGATTCCTGCTGAGGATGTTCTGCATCTTCACGGTCTGAGCTACGACGGGCTCTGCGGACTGAGTGTGCTCGACATTCTCAACGCGGCGTTGGCTGGTGGCATCGCAACTCAAGAGTACGCAACGCTCTACTTCGAGAATGGTGGCAACGTCAAGGGCTACCTGCAGATGCCCGGCAACGTGCAGCCAGGACAGCAGGATGAGATTCGTCAGAACTGGCGTCGCATGACGACCGGGCAGGACAATCAGCATGGCGTCGCCCTGCTGACCGGCGGGATGGAGTACAAGCAGCTGTCGACCGATGCTGAGCAGTCTCAGTTGATTGACGCTCGAAAGTTTACGATCACTGACGTCGCCAACATCACTGGTGTTCGTCCGAAGGATCTCGGCGATCAGTCTGGAGCTGCGTACAACTCGCTTGAGTGGGAGTCTCGTTCGCATATTCGGCGTGCTATCGGGCCGTGGCTGACTCGGTGGGAAGACGAGTGTGACGACAAGCTGCTGACCGAGCGACAGAAGCGTGAAGACTCTCATCGCTGCAGATTCGATCGCGACTTTCTGATTGAGGTCGGACTCAGCGAACAAGCTGAAGCTGATCACAAATATCGAGAATGCGGAGTGTTGACTCCAAACGACATTCTGAGGCGAATGAACAAGCCCAGTGTTGCGAATGGCGATGTTCGCAACATTCCTCTGAACTGGCAGGATGCTGACAATCCTGTCGATCCAAATGCTGCTAAGCCAAACACGGGAGCAAATAATTGAAGACGATCAGTGCGAAGAAAAACGAAGACGGAACCGGAACTCTGACGATGTTCGGCGTTGTCGGCTGGGATGAGGGGCTGACGTCTAAGGATGTGGCGAATGCTCTCGATCAGGTCGACGGCACGAGCAAGCTGACGATCGTTGTCAATAGCAACGGCGGCGATGTGTTCGAGGGGTACGGCATTTACAATCTGCTCAATTCGTTTGATGCAACGAAGCGGGTTGAGATCGTCGGGGCCGCTATGTCTGCCATGTCAATCATCGCAATGGCTGGTGATGAGATCGCACTGGCCGACTCCGGCATGATCATGATTCATGATCCGTGGACGATTGCCGGCGGGAACGCTGAAGAAATGCTTAACACTGCTGAGAACCTTCAGGCTCATGAAGTTCTGATCGCGAAGATTTATCACGATCGGACCGGCATTGATGAGGCTCAGCTCCGGCAGTGGATGCACGATGAGACGTACTTCTCGACGACGGCAACAGGGAGCGTGCTAAGTGCGTTGGAGCATGGGTTCGCAACTGAGCGAATCGAGAACAAAAAAGCGGCGATGAACTTTGCTGATCCGCTGAAATACTGCCGCAACGCTCCGAAGGACGTTGCGTCACTGATTGAAAATAACGCTGCTGATGCGAGGATGTGGTCGAAGATTGAAAGAATGAAAGCGGAGCGACGGCGTCTCGCCGGATAGTTCTCACACTCAGTCGAGTGTGCCAATAACGTAAGCCGCTGGTGGTAAGCATCAGCGGCTTTTTCTATTGCTACATACACAGTGGGCCGGAAAGGCGATTTTTTTTCAATTCACGGGAGATATGTGCATTGGCACTGAGTATCAAAGAGGCACTGGAAAAACGCGGCGAAGTCGAGAACAAGATCGACGAGATTCTCGACCGTGCTGATCAGACTGGGAAGCTGTCTGCGGAAGACGAGCAGCTCTATTTTAGCCTGATGGACGAATCGAAAAGCCTGAAGGCTCACGCGGATCGACTGAAGGAACGTGAGGACGTCAAGGCTGACGTTGCCGATATCGTTGATGAGGCACGGTCTGTCGGGCTTAAGATTGCTGATGAAGACATTCAGGCCAGAGCTTTTGCGGCGTGGATGAAGTCGAACTCGCCGTCAGCAAGCGGGCTGCGTGGCACGATTAACGACGCTGATCGCAAGGCTGCGAAAGAGTGCGGCATCGCTCTTGATGAGACGGAAGCTCGATTCCCGCTGCTGTCTCGTGCTCAGGCTCGTGCCGCGATTGCACGTCATCGCAACGAGGTTCTCGGCCTGTCGCGGCAGACTGACGGCGGCGGCGGCATGTTCATCAGCGAGACGTTCATCGGGGCTCTTGAAGTTGCGATGCACGCCTATGGCGGCGTGCTGCAGGTTGCTGACGTCATCCGTACGCCTAACGCGAATCCGTTTTCGTGGCCGTCGTTTGACGATGAGTCAACGAAGGCGACTCGGACGAAGGAAGGTAAGGCGGTCGGCACTGCGACTGATCTGGCGTTCCAGAAGACTAGCTGGGGTGCTCACAAGTATGAGTCTGGCGTCCTGAAGGTGACGTACGAAACTCTGCGAGATGTGCCGCTCGATCTGCCGGCGTTGATTGGTGCTGCGTTTGGCGAGCGGTTTGGCCGCAAGCAGTCGACTGACATGACGACTGGCGACGGTGCGAATGGTCCGCAGGGGATCGTCACTGGTGCTGTTGCTTCTGGTATTACTACTGCCAGTGCGACTGACATCACCTTCGATGAGCTTGTTGACTTGATCCACTCAATCGATCCAGCGATTCGCGGCATGGGCTGCGGGTTTATGTTCAACGATGCGGTCGCGAAGATTCTTCGCAAGAAGAAAGACTCGACCGGGGCGTACACGATCTGGCAGCCGTCGACTGTCGCTGGTATGCCTGATGTGATCTTCAACTACCCGATCTACTACAACTACGACATGGAAGATCCTGCTGCTTCCAAGAAGTCGGTGTTGTTCGGCAAGTTGTCTGCGTACAAGGTGCGTCAGGTCGGTCAGGTGCGAAGCTACCGAGCTGATGAGCTGTACCTCGCGGAAGAGAAAGTCGGATTCATGGCCTTCCTTGAAGCGGATGGCGGCATTCTGAATCCGTCAAAGTCGGCTGCCGGTGCTCCGATTAAGTACCTGCTGCAGCACGCCTAAGCTGTGTTGTTTGTTTGTGGGGCGGCAGGGCGTTTTATCCTGCCGCGCCTTCTCTCTGGTTCCAATTCCACTCTTGGGGGTGATCTGTTTTGTCTGATCTTGTTGGTCTGCTGCGTGAGTCCGCTGTTCTCACGCGAGTGAGTAACGCTGTTGCCGCTGGCAATACGACTGTCAATTCCAGTTCTATCGACCTTGCGACGAATCGCACTGATGCGATTGCGTTTCTTGTGTGCGGCGGTGCTGTTGGTGCTGACGATTACACCGTTCAGATTCAGGGCTCGACTGACGATTCAACGTTTGTTGATATCGGCACGACTGTTGTTGTTGACACGGCGAATCATGACGCACTCGTTGAGGTCGTGAATCCAGGCTATCGCTATGTGCGAGCAGAAGTCGCACGCGGCGGAACGAGTGTCGTGCTGAATGGTATCTATGCGATTGAGACTCGCGTGAATGCCAAGACTCCGGCGACTCAGCCAGCGACTACGAATACGCTGGATGTTGTCAATCCGTAGTGATGCGGGGATGCAAACGCCCTAACTAATAGGCGGTGGTATGAGAAGACCACTCCGGATGCGTAACCGGAATCTATCCCGGTGTGGGTTGCTGGTAACCCAGTGGGGCTCATTCCCCCACGTTCGCAGGTTCGATTCCTGTCACCGGCACTTGGCTCCGTAGCCAGATTGGTGAGGGTACCGCTTGGGGTCACAGGTTAGAGTCCTGTCGGAGCCATGATTCATAATGACTGACTGGAACGAAACAAACCGAATATCAGTCGTCACGTCGCCAAGCAATCCGATCACGACGGCGAACGTCAAGACGTACGCTCAGATCGATTACGCGACTGACGACACGTTGATCGGTCAGCTTGCGACGCAGGCTCGCGAGTGGGTCGAATCGTACACGCGGCGGAAGCTAGGCGAGTACCAGCTAGCTCTGCGGCTCGACGAATTCCCTGCGAAGGGCATTGAGCTTCCATTTCCGCCACTGGCGAGCGTGGACTCGATCACGTACATCGACACTGACGGAGAGTCGCAGACGCTGGCGACCAGTGGATACCGAGTCGACTCGGTTGACGTGAATCGCACTGCTCGCATCGTCGAGGCGTACGGCGAGACATGGCCGGCAACGCGAGCGACAACCGGAGCTGTCACGGTGACGTTCACCTGTGGATGGTCGAGCATTCCGCAGACGGTGCTGAATTCTGTCTACGACTACACGCGGTCGCTGTATGACAATCACATGCCTGAGATTCCGAAGTTGGAACTCTGGCTGCAGCCGTACGTGAGCCACCGATGGGGATAAGGTATGAAGCATAAGCCAAGTGATCGCTATGAAGTTCGCGGTTATTACAGTGACTCTTACGAATGCGTGTGTCCTGTCGTTGTCGCTCCGGACGGAACGGAAGTCTGCAGGTTCGACAATAGCGTTGTAGGGTCATGTGAAGCAGAAGCACATTGCGACGAATTAAATCGTAAGCTGCGACGCAAATGTCGATAATGCAACGACGTGGCCGCTCATTGGTCGAGTTCCACAGTGTTTCGACAACACAGTCGGACAGCGGCGAATACGTGAAGACGTGGGCCGCGTACGCAACGCGGCGTTGTACGCTTGAGCTACAGCCGGGCAGCGAAAACTCGACTAGCGGCACTAATCAATCTGCGACTTCCGCGACCATCTCAGTCCGCTACGTCAATGGGCTGGACTCAACAATGCGGGCAGTTATTGGCGGTCGGACATTCGAGATTGAGTCGGTCACTCCTGTCGACAATCTTAAGCGTGAGCAGGCCGTTGAGCTGCGGGAGCTAGTATAGTGGCGACCGGCCTTGTCGGACTGTCGCTGATCGGTGAGAAGGCGTTGCAGCGAAGACTGAAACGACTGCCGGTCGATATCCGCCGCAAAGTCGTCCGCTCAATGATGCAGGGCGGCGGCACAGTGCTTGCCAAGTTTGCCCGGCGAGAGGCTCCGGTTGGTGCAGGAAAGAAACCGGATGGATCAACGCGACAGCATCTCAATCAGGTCATCATTCGCCGCGTCTCACGTAGCGGCCAGTCTGTAGCGGTCGGGCCGATCTACAAAGCGGCTCCGCACGATATTCTCGTTCACGATGGGACTAAGCCGCACTCGCTCGGCAAGATCAAAACGAAGCTGGTATTTGCACCCGGACGCGGTCGCAAAGGCGGCATGAAGAAACTGCGGATCGGTCAGGCTGACGGCACGCAGCATCCGGGATCAAAGCCGAATCCGTACATGCTCAGGGCTATGGATAAAGCACAGGCGGCAGTATTCGCGAAGGTCGCGAGTGTTGCAGAGAAACGGATTGCGAAGCTCACTGAATGATTCACCACGACCTGCGAACAAAGCTGCTCGCCGACTCAGACATCACTGATCTTGTCGGCACTCGAATCCTTCCGCTGCACGACAAGCAGTCATCTCCGTGGCCGAAGATTCTGTTTCGACTCGTCAGCGAGCAGAACGACTACACGACCGGCGGCAACACTGGACCGACTGAAGATGTGATTGAATTCGATTCACAAGCGGAATCGTACGACACAGCGAAGGCACTTGACGCACTTGTCGCCGCAAACCTTGACGCGTTTCGCGGGCAGACTGGCAGCTCATTCGTGCAGGGATGCTTCACGGAGAACGTCGCGGATGACGTTTACCAGATCGGCGAAGGCGGTGACAGCTACATATACACTGTCACGCGGCAGATGAAGGTTGTGCATGGCTGATTGCGTTGAATTGAAGTTCAAGAGTCAGTCAGGCGACGTTCACACGCTGCAGATTGCCGAGTTGCTTGAGGTTGATGGGTTGCCGTTTACTGGCGGCGAGATACAGCAGCAGCTCGATCGAATTGAAATGCAGCTCAGTCGGCTTTGTGTCGTTGTTGCTGATAACGAATCTGAATAGGAGAGCGTGCCGCTGAATGGCAGGTGGTCGTCTTGTTTTTGGTACTGACGCAAGTGATTCCTATCTGGCTGAGATTCTCAGTGTGAACTGGTCTGGGCTGTCTCGGCAGTCGATCGATCAGACGCACACTGGGACGGCAGATAACTACATGGTTTTCGATCCGTCGACTCTGGTTGATGGTGGTCAGATTGAGATTGAGGTCAATTTCGATCCTGACACTGAGCCGCCGATCGAGGATGCAAAGGGGACGCTGACGATTACGTTCCCGAAGGCGAGCGGCCAGACGACTGCTGGCACTTGGGCGGCCAGTGCTTTTCTTACGGAGTTCTCGTTTAACGGGACTGATCTGGCAGGAAAGTACACCGCGTCAACGACGTGGAAGATCAGCGGTCCGATTACGTTTACTGCCGGTAGCTAACTAATGCTCTGATGGTGGCGTGGGCGTGGAGCCGTCGTCGTTTTGGCGGCGGCTCTTTTTGTTTTAAAACGCAAGGGTGACTTATGGCTCTGTTGAGCAAAGATGCGATCCTGTCTGTTGACGACCGCGACTCAGTGACTGTTGATGTCGAAGAGTGGGGCGGTGAGGTTGTTTTGTGTGTGCCGTCAGCCGGCGATTTTGATGGCTGGAGTGCTCGACACAGTGGCGGCGATGGGAAGTTCAGTGTTACTTCAACGACTCGCACTGAGCTTGTGGCGATGTGCCTTGTTGATGCTGACGGAAAACGTATGTTTTCCAGCAAGGAACTTGAGCAGCTTGGCAGTAAGTCGCTCGCCGTTATTGCAGACCTGTTCGATCGGTGCAAGGAGTTGTGTGGTATCACCGAAGAGGACATCGAGGACACGGAAAAAAACTCCTAGACAGGCCGGATTCGCTCGACTGGTGCTTTCTGGCTTATAGGGTTCTCGGATGCACTGTGCCTGAGGCGAAGGCTCGCGTGAGTTATCGCGAGTTCCTTCGCTTTCGGCTCTACAAACAGATTCAGCCGTTTGGTGACGATTGGAAGCAGGCGGGCGTTATTGCGGCGACAGTGAGTAACTCAGCAATGCGAAAAGGGCGTGCGGCGAAGTGGCAGGACTTTTGTCCTCAGTATCGTCGACGTCCTCAGTCTGCTGAGGATCAGTGGGCTGCGTTGGAGATGTTCGCGAAGGTGCATAACGCGAGGATTAAGGGGTAACAGGCTGAATCGCTAGTCGAACGATCGGGCGTCTTGCTGTCCTGCTGACGGCAAACAGTGCTGGCATTCGTAAGGGTGTTGCTCAGGGTTCTCGTGATCTGATGGGGCTGCAATCAGTCGCCCAGAAGGTCACTCGGACACTGGCGTCTGTCGGTGCCGGACTCTCTGCCGGGCTCGCGATTCGCGGCGTGCTGCAGACTGGTGCGTCGTTCGAGAAAGTGATGAGCGAGGTTGCCGCTCGCACTAAGGCAACCACTGAAGAGTTTAAGTCGCTCACGTCACTGGCTGAGGAACTCGGTCGCTCGACGATCTTCGACAATGACGCGGCTGGCCGTGCGATGGTCGAGCTATCGAAGGCTGGATTCTCGGTTACTGAGATCATGTCGTCAGTGACTGAGGTTCTCGGGCTGGCCGCTGCCGACAACCTTGATCTTGCGGAAGCTGCGGCGATTACTGCCGGGGCGATCAAGAAGTTCGAGCTTGATGCTGCTGACGCTGGCCGTGTTGTTGACGTGCTGGCGAAGGGTGCCGGTTCTGCACTGACTGACGTCAGCTCGCTCGGCGAACAGCTCGCGTACGCTGCTGGTCCGGCTCGCGAGGCTGGATACTCAATTGAATCGACTGTCGCCGCACTCGCTGCGTTGAGCGACAAGGTTGATAAGTCGATGGCCGGTACCGGACTCCGGCAGGTGATCAGCGGTCTCGCGAAGCCGGCGGCTGAGGCACAGCAGACGCTCGATAAGCTCGGCATTACGGTGACAGATGCTGCTGGCAACTTTCGTCCGCTGGCCGATATCGTCGACGACTTCAACGCAGCTCTCGGCGGTATGGCGAGCGGCGACAAACTCCGCACGCTCTCGACGATCTTTGAGACGCGGACGGCAAACGCATTCGCGGGCCTGATGTCCGCTGGCGGTGATGAGCTGCGTCGATTGACTGGCGAGCTGGAGCGATCGCAGGGCGAGGCTGCCCGCCTTGCTGCTCAGATGACCGATAACGTGAGCGGTGCGTTCACGTCGATGATGTCAGCGATCAAAGGGGCTGCGACGGACTTTTTCCAGACGTTTGCTGAGCCGCTGAAAAACGGACTCAAGGGCGTTGCAGAGTTCATTACTGGTCCGTTCCGTGCGGCGTTCAACTACTTCGCGAACAACATCGACCTGACGCCTGCTGTTGGTGCTATCGCTGGCATTGTTGCCGCTGGTGCTGGATTGGCCAGTGTGTCGCTTGCATTCAAGGCGATGCAGGTTGCGGCCATTCCGCTGATCGCGATTGGCGGGCAGATCGGCAGGACATATGTTGCCGCGAGCCGATCGATATCGATCGCGTTTGCTGGAGTGCGGCAGATCGGCAGTGGAATTGATGTCATTTTTGTTGGTGCGTTCTCGCGAATCGTGGCGGCAGCATCGGCACTGAGGACTGCTGTTGTTGCTCGCTTTGTCGCCATGCGTGCTGCTGCCATTGTCTCGATAGGTCCAATCGGAGCCGCATTCGCGGCCATGTTTGCCGGCATCCGTATCGCTGCTGGCGGTGCTGCTACGGCTGTTCGCGGTATCGGCATGGCGGCAGCTCAGGTTGCCGCTGGAGTGTTCGGGCTGGCGTCAATTGTCGCCGCTCCGCTTGTGCTGATTGGCGGTGCGATCGCTGGCGTCATGCTGGCGAGTGAGAAGGGAGTCAGTGCACTGAAGGCCGGATGGGCGAGTGTCTCGGCAAACTTCGAGCACATTGCGATCCAGATTCAGAAGACGTTCACCGCTGCGTTTGATCTTGTCGTGCGTATTGGCGTCAAGGCGTTGAACGCACTTGGTATCCAGTTCGATACCAGTGGTAGCGACATCCTCGACAGCTTCAACGAGAAGATGCAGGGCCTCGGCGACTGGATTGAGGACGCACTCATTGATGTGCAGTTCTTCTTTGAGAACTTCGAGACTTACTTCGATCTTGGGATTGCGTATGTTGATAAGTGGGCTGCCGGAGTAACTGCCCGCATTTCCGAGCTATTTACTAAGGATTTGCCGACAGCAATCGCAAAAGGAATGATCCAGATTGCAGATACATTTGGCGGCAACTCGCTGTTTGAAAAGTTCCTCGGCGTTGACGCTGCAAGCATGAAACAAGGCGCTGAGCTGATTCTGCAGGCTCAGGCGATCGGTCGTGGATTCACTGGCGGGATGCGACCAATGTCTGACGCAGAGCGGGCGGCACAGGGACGCATCAACGAAATCTCAAAGGGACTCGGCGGTGATCTGGAAGCGTTCCGCTGGCAGCAGAAGATCGACACTGAATTCAAAGCTGCCATGAGCAGTATCGACGATGCCATTAAGAACGGCATCCCGACAGCGGGAGACATGGCCGCTGCTTCAGACGCTCCGAACACTGCCGCCGATTCTGCGTCAGGCATCCCGACTGGCGTGCAGGCTATGAATGAACGGCAGGGGCCGGGCGTTGCTTTGCGTGGCTCTCAGGATGCTTTTGATGTGATCAACCGGGCTATTCGTGGCAGCAAGCAGGATCAGCAGCACAAAGAGACGATCGGCGTGCTGAATCAGATTGCCGCTAAGGAGCCTGTTGTGCTGGAAGTGGCGGAGATTTAATGGCGACAGTTACGGCAGAGGTTCCGGGCAGTGATTCCGTCACGGAAGACGAAGGCGGGAACCGTGAGCTGACGCGTGTGTTCGCGGTGAAATGCAACACTGGCGAATACGCATACTCCGCCATGCGTGCATCCGGCATCCCGGCACGCTATGAGCAGCATCCGGAAGACCCTGATGCTTACGCTTACAAGGCGAGCGTCCGGTCGCAGGGCAACGAGCGTGGATACTACCACGTCACTATCACATACAGCACGCTGAAGCGACAAGATCCAGCAGACGAGCTGCCTGAGGTTTCGTGGGAAGATGAGGAGTTCGAGCGGACCGTTGAGAAAGACCGCAACGACGATGCGATCCTGAACGCTGCTGGCGACCGGTACGAAGAACCAGTCACGTTTACTGACTCGCGGCCAGTGCTACGCGTTTCTCGCAATGAGCCTGTTTTTGATCAGCTAGCGGCCTATCAGTACAACCGCTCCGTCAACTCAGACACGTTCTATGGCGCTGATCCCGGCACAATGCGTGTCAAGATTACTGGCAATATGAAATGGCGAGATGGAGTGCCGTATTGGAACGTCACCTACGTCTTTCGCTACAACCCTGACGGATGGCAACCTGAAGTTCTTGAGCAGGGACTTTATCAGATTGCCCAAGTTGATGACGGGGCAGGCGGGTTCACTGACGAGAAGATGCCGTGTACCGTAAAAGGGTTTCTACCGTATGACTCGGAGCCGGTCAGCTACGCTGTCCCTATCGATGAAAACGGACTGCAGATTCATCCTGACAACCTTCCGGCAGACGCGGTTTACACGAAGTGGGATATATTCAACGAGCTTCCATTTGCTAACCTGAATATCTACTTCTGATGGCAATTAAGCCGAAGCCGCGACAGGTTCGCCGGACAGCAGAGAACCGCCAGTCTCCATCAAAGCGAGGCTACGGTAGCAAGTGGGGTCGCGAATCCGCTCGCTGGATTCAGGCCTACCCAGCCTGCCGTGAGTGCGGATTGATCGACGTTCGCTCGCGGATGGTCGTCGACCATATCATACCGCATCGCGGCGACATGGATCTCTTCTGGCGGCGAAGCAACTGGCAGACTTTGTGCCGCAAGTGCCATAACCAGAAAACCGCGAGGGGTGAATGAGCGGCGTAGGTTTCACACAGGACGCAGCCAAGCGGATTGCAAAAGTTGTCCGTCGAGTTGAGCGGACATCGCAGGGAGATGGCGGACGATCGCAGCGGCCTTATTCGCTGGAAGGCGAAGTGATCATGCTGCTGGCTGATTCAGATTGCGATCCGGCTGATAATCCGTTTGACGGTGCTACATATGTGAAGGGAACGGTTCTTATACCAACAGCCGTTTCAGCGGACTGGTCGCCGACAAGCTACACGCCTCAGGAGCTGGGGCTTGGTGATCGCAAGGAGTGGATTGTAAATCGCTCCGTCGATGCTCAGTTCGTAGAAGACACATTGATAATTGCCAGACGCACATATGGCGAGTGGTTGCTGATCTGGCATGATTGCGGACCAACGGAAAGGCCCTGACAACGCTGAATGGCAAAGAAACTCTACGCGGCTGCCGCGTTGAAGCTGGTCACTGGTGATATTGATCTGGATGCGGACACGTTCAAGTGTCTTGCTGTAGCAAGTAACGGCGGGTTCGATCCGGGTGCTGCTGAGTATACGACTCTCACGGCGTTCCTGACTGCACTTGGCAGCAATGAATTTGACGGCTCTGGCTATAGTTCTGCAAGCCGACCGACGATTGACGGAGTCTCCGTTGCACTGACTGGCGGAACGCTTCCTGTTGTATTTGATGCAACTGACGAGACGATTACCAGCCTCTCTGCCGGGACGTATCCGATTGAAGGTTGGCTCATCTACGTCGATGGTGCCGACAATGACAACCGCTGGCCGCTGTTCTGGATGCCATACACGTCTGCCCAGACTCCTAATGGAAACAACTTTGTCATCCAGTGGAACTCAAACGGACTTTTTCGGCTGAGTCAGTCTGCCTGATTCTTCGTTGTGCGTGGTGTTGCGTTGCCCGGTCCGGCTAGTTCGGGCCGGGCTTTTCTGTTTGTGGATTGTGTATGACAGCTCCTGCGTATCAGTCAAAAAGCACTGCAACCGAGGACTACTTAACAAGCTTCACGCCTGCTGTTCCTTCAGGAACTGCAGATGGCGATCTGCTTGTTGCAGTGTGCTTTGGGACGTCGTACTGGAACACGCCGTCAGGGTGGACAAGCCGCCTGAGTCAATACAATGGCTCGGCCTATCTGCACGTCTTCACAAAGACGGCAGGTGCCGGTGAATCGGCAACGACATTCTCGCTGAACACGGACGGCTATGGCTATGTCGTCGTCTATCGCATTACCGGTGCAGATACGTCATCGCCAATCGATGCGTCTGGCTCTGCTACCAGCACACTGGCGTCGCCAAGCGTTACGACGACCGTTGATGATACGCTCGTTCTGCATCTGTTTGCCAGCGGCAGTGCGTACGGAACGGCACTTGTTCAGCCATCGGGCGACACTGCACTAGACCTGCCCTCGAACTACTATGCCGGGGCTGCGTCATCATATAAGACGCAGGCTTCTGCTGGGGCTACCGGGGCTGCGACGTGGGACGATTCGTCTGCTACGTCTGATCAGGTAACTGCTACGCTGGCGATTGCTCCGGCTGCTGCCGCCGGCGTTGCGTACGAGTCAATGTCGACGACTGGTCAAGTTGCATCGTCGTCTCTGTCTCCGTCAGTGCCGACCGGCACCGAACCCGGCGACCTGTTGATCGCCTTCGGAATCACCTACGGCACCAATACCTGGGACACGCCGTCCGGCTGGCTGGAAATTCAGGGACAGATCAACAATAAGGTCTGGGCGAGAATCGCAACAGCGAGCGAGTCGACGTACGCCTTCACGAAGTCCGGCAGTGAAGGCGCGACCGTGTCCGTCTATCGGTTCTCCGGCGTGTACCAGAATACGACGCTGTCCGGTATTCCAGCCGTCAACGTGTCCGGCATCGCGTCAGACACATCCCCCCCATTGATGACGTGCCCGGCAGTCACGAGTACCGCAGACGGCTGCCTGATCCTGCGATTATTGCGCAACAGTTTCGCGTCCGGGGCAACTGCGACCCCGACAGTGCCATCTGGCACAACACAGATCGAATCAGTGCAGTACGGCACGGGCAACGGCTACCGCATGGGCGCGGCGTACAGCACACAAAGCTCAGCAGGAACGACCGGAACTGCTGACTACTCGGTCGATGGCGGCGTCTCGGACTGTTACACGATCGCCATCCGGCCCGCGACTCAGCCGACAATCAGCAGCGGAGCGACGCTGCAGACTGACCTGGCTGTTCTCTGGGACGAATCCACATCCGCAACCGTCGGCTCCAACACACTGACGCAGGTCAATTCGAGCAACGGGACACTGGCCCTGACGACCGGAATCGTCGGACCGTGGGGATTCAGATCGTATCAATCCGGCGGCGAGATCGGTCTGTTCTACGTCAAGAACGGGACGGCATTCAGTCTGCAGGCTCCGTTCACAGTTGCCCTCTGGTCAGACCTGACCGGCGGGACCACTGCCGAGAACAAAACGATCACCCTGACCGGTTCCGGCGTCGACGATATCGAGATCGTACAGGCAGCTGGCTCCGGAGTGCGAGCCGTTGACCTGCAGGTCGGCTCGGTCAGCCGCGCGCAATACTCAAGCTGGAACGCAACCGTTCCGACGCTCTGGTTCATCCGTGCCGACGGCTACGGAAACCTCGAATTCCGAAAGAACGGCGACGCCTGGCAAAGCGGCATACACGACGCCGGCCAGACCTACACCGAAATTCGCGTCGGTCAGATCACCAGCGACGGAATGAGCTGGACGCAGGACGAAATCGCCATCTGGTCGCGTGCTCTGTCCGACGACGAAGCCGACATCCTCTACAACGGCGGAGCCGAAAATGCGTATCCTTGGCGAGAGCTTCCGTTGCTGGCGGCTGATGCGACACTGTACTCCGCTGATGCTGGCTCGTTGTTTACGACGGTTCCGTCTGTCGATTCAGACGCTGCGATCCAGCAGATATTGCCGAGTCCGTTTTTTACTGTTGTTGACGTTCTTGCTTCAGAGGCGTCTGTAGAGATTCCATCTCCCGGACCGCTGACAACTACTCCGCCGGCGATAGACAGCACTGCTGACTTGCCTGATATCGTTGAGCCAGTCGTTTACACGACGCTTGGCACGATTGACTCTGAAGGCGATGTGCTGACTCAGGTTCCCGGCGTACTGACAACGTCTGTCCCTCACATTGATGCAGAAGTCGAGCTTCGTCAGATCCCGCTCGCCGACTTCATTACGCACCTGGACACAATTGATTCGTCTGCCGCCATCTACTCGGCAGTGCCCGGCATCTTTACGACGACACTGACAACAATCGATTCGGAGATCGATCTGCAGCAGATCGCCAATGCTCCTTATGTGACGGTTGTTGGCGTTATCGATTCTGAAGGTGCTGTTGAGATCGCCGTTCCTGGAGTGCTCACAACATCGCCACCAGTCATCGATGCTGAAGGTGAGATCCCAGACGTACTCGATCCCGTCATCTACACGACGCTCGACGTGATCGATTGCGAGGGTGATGTCCAGTCGATGGTTGCTGGCATTCTCACAACCTCACTCGACACGGTTGACGCTGAGGTTGACCTGCAGGCGATTGTTCTTCCGCCATACATCACGACTGTTGATGTGATTGATGCTGAGTGCGATATCTATGCAGCAGTCCCCGGAATACTCACAACGACAGTCGGAACTGTCGAAGCTGAAGCCTACATCTTCTCTCCATTCATGCAGGCACTATCTGACGTGTATCGAGTTTACATCGCCAATCAGACACTGACAGCGAACGTTGGCACTTCTTCGCAGTTCATTCTCAATGAGCGAACGACGTCACCGTATACGGGCCAGCTTGTCGATGAAGGCGGCGACAGCATCACGAAGTCGGTTCTCGACGCCTGTCAGCTTGTCGTTTACGACAAGCGGACGCGAACGATCATCCGCGAGACTCGCGATGCGTTCGACACGATCGCAACCAACGGGACTGTCTCGTGGGAGATCACTCCTCTGGAGACGTCGATTGTCTCAACAACGATTCCGATGGGGCAGAACGAACCGCGAATTGCAACGTTTGAGTTCGCGTGGGGCTCGGAAGACTACGACGACTACTCACTGACGTTCGATTCAACGCTTGATAGTAAGGCGGTCACAGTAACACATGCAATGCACGGACTTGCGGTTGAGGATTACGTCGTTTTCAAAGACGCACCTGCTGTCGGTGGCCTTGAAATGGATGGCGTTTTTGTGGTGGGCTCTGTCGCTGATGCCAACACTTACACTGTGACTCACGTCAAGGCGGCGACATCTACGGCGAGCAGCAGCGGAACGGTCACAGTCTACCGCAGGCCGCAGGTCAGCAAGCATCAGTTTGAATTCCAAGTGAAAAAGGCTGAGGTTGAATAGTGGGCAGGCCTGGCAACTGCGGGTGCTGCTGTGCTGCTTGCGTGACGTCGATCGCTGAATCGACATCGCCGACGTACGATTCACAGTCCCGCACAACCCGGCTCTGGTTCGACGAAGATGCGTCTCACAGCTTCGCTCAGGAGACGCTGAGCCTGAACTGCTCGGCAACAATTGGCGTCAGTGCTTCAGGCAGTGGGCGACGACTGCAGATTGACGCCTCGCCATCGTCGGCACGCTGGATCGCAGCTCAGGTATTCTGGGATAACTCAGGTGCCGAATACGATCCTCATCAGGGCGGCTCGCTGTTCAGCCTGAGTGCATCTGCCTGTATTCGCTGGCGTAACTACAACCTGGCGACTCCTGCCGATTCTGACGGGCTGCCGTTGATCGCGTTCGGTCCGTGCGTTGAATGGCAGGGCAAGAAGTATTACTTCTGGCGAATCGGTGCTGGGCTGCCTGCGTTCGACAACTGCGGAACTAGATACTCTGCCGGGGCCGGCGACGCATCCAGCCGAAATGCGTACTGCTTTCGCCATCCACGGCCGTCAGAAGGGTGGATATCGATCGACGACGCGTCTCCGTGTTCTCGCGGTATTCTGCCGGACGTTCTTACGCAGGAGTACAATCCGAGACAGATGGGCCGCTCCGAAGACTGGCTATGTGCGATCGACGACGGCAGCGGAGAGTTCGATTTCGAGGATAGACCTGACCTGTCATGGCACGCGACCGACTCAAAGCCGATCGCGAAGTTTGGATTCTTCGTCGGCCTGTGCAGTTATCGCAGCGGCTATTCACTGGACACAGGCACTACTGATAGCAAATCGGCAGACCTGATTCTGAACAGTCCCGGAGCCGCATTCTCAACGTGGGGCATTCGCCAGCTACCGCCAACCGGCGACGCTCCTGAATGGCCAGTCAGCCAGCCGCAGCCGACTACTGAGCTGCTCAATGAATCACTGGCCACGATTCCGTCTGGCTGGCCTTCGTTCGCCCTGCGGCGATCTGACGGCAGCAGTCAGCCTGGTACATCATTCGCCGGTGGATTCGGCAGCTCGCCCGGTTATGTGTCGCTCACTACGATTGGAGCTGACGACGAATACCCGAACCAGTGCCTGCAAACAGACGTGACGCTGCCTAAGTCGTGGGGGGCATGGGCTGACGATAACTTTCTTCGCGTGTCCTGGACTCATCGGCAGTTCGAGCCCGACAAGTCTCAGTGCAACCCGCCTGACGGTCGCACGGCGAATAACTGGAGCTGCGGCGTCAGCCTATGGCCGTTCTGCCGGCTCACGCTACGCCGCGACGTTGCAAACATACTAAGTGGCGTTCCTGTGGATGGATTCAGTTACACAGATTGCGGTGCAAACAAGCTGCAGCTTGCCTTGAACACTGACGAGCAGCACGGCGACCGCACCGTCGACAGCTTTCTACATCTGCCGCCAATGTTCCCCGTTGCACTTGGCAGCACATTCGACGGTTACAATTACTCGCAACAGAGTCACTGGTCATTCATCGAGAGCATTGGATGCGGAAGCACACAGCAGCAATATGGATTGGCGTTCCCGTCTGACGGAGACCGTGTCGAGGTCACTGTTACGCGTAGATACACCGAAGCTGAAACTGCTGCACAGCTCGCACAATTCCAGTTGAACTACGACAACAGCGGCGGAACTCAACAACCTGCTGCGGTCGGTGCCTATCCGCAGTTTCGATATCTGGTCGCCGTGCAGATTCATGGCCGTCCTGTAACGTGGCTGCAGCAGACCTCAGGCAGTGGACTCCAGCATGGGATCTGGAGAGGTTGGATCTGTAATGCAAGCAGCTTGATTAGGCTCGCTCTCGTTGGCTGGGCTGGCGGCGGATGGTCTGACCTGAAAGTCGAATGGGGCGGCAGTGTCTGACGTATTCCCTGCTGGGCTTGAGCAGAGTCTGCAACGCGATGGCAACACGCTCAATTCTTATCACTGCGTCCATCTCGGCGAGTTCGATCAGCACGTTCAGTGCAGATGTCTTCGCGGCGGTGATGTTCCTGCGTTTGAGTGCAATCACTTTGGCTGCATCTGCACTGTCCAGAAGCAAGCTCGCGATCGCAATGTGAGGTGGTGTCAGACATGTCCCGGCTATCTAAGCAGGGATGAGCAGCAAGTTTGACATCTCTGATGCACTTAAGATGGCGTTGGCGTCGCAGATGTCATATGAGCCACTTCAGCCGGGCTGCATCAGAATTGAGGCTGAGAATCATTCAGTAGACCTGTGGAAGTGTAAAGACGAGTGCCTGATTGCTTTTCGAGGCACGAATGACGTTCGCGACTGGCTCGCCGATGCGGACATTGTTCGCGTCAAGCGGATCGGTTGCAAGGTGCATCGCGGCTTCGATCACGGCGAGCGGCTGCTTCATTATCGACTCACAAACGAGCTGCCTCAGTGCAGTCGTTATTGGATAACCGGCCACTCTCTGGGCGGTGCACTGGCCACTTTGTACGCAGTGCGGCTCGCAGATGCCGGTTTGAATGTTGCTGGACTCTATACGTTTGGGAGTCCTCGCGTTGGTTGTCGCTGCTTCGCTCAACACGCTGATTATGTGTTGAGCGATCGGCATTTCCGCGTCGTGCACGGCAACGACATCGTGCCTCGTGTTCCGCGTCCGATCAGATATCGGCACTGCGGCCAACTCTGTTATCTCGACCGCAACAATGCCGTGCGGTTCGATCCATCTTTTCTATCAGTCGAGATTGATCGACTGTTGGGATATCGGTTCGATCTTGTCCGTGATCATTTCATGGAGTCTTACTTTCGCTCGCTCTACAGTGTGAGGAACGCATGAGAACGCTGTTACTGTTCCTGCTGCTGTGTGGGTCCGTGAAGGCTGCCAACTTTGTTGGCGTTGCTGTCAATACGCCGCCTGAGTTTATTGAGGCTGCCGAGCGGGCACGCATTCATTCGGCAGAGTATTGGACCGGCGAGCGGATTCCCGACTGGCCTGAACCTTGTGTGATTCGCTGGCGTGAGACGGACGGAAATGGCGGCGGCACAACGTCGTTCGGACTGCCAGTGTCATCCGGAACAATGGTGTGCGAAGGCCGGCGAGAGGTTGTGTTGCGTGATGTGATACCGCATGAGGTCGATCATCTCGTGCGAGCAACAATCCTGAATCGGCGATTGCCGCGACTGCTCGACGAAGGTGCGGCCTGCATGTTCGAGCGTGGCAATGACTCGCTCGGCTATGTGAACATGCTGCAGCGGCGTGCGGATACGGTTGCCGCTTGGAACGCGATCGACGACATGGAATATCCGGACGAGTCGATCGGTGAGTTCTACGGGTTTGGCGTCTCGCTGGTCGATTATCTCGTCAGGACTCACGGCAAGCATAAGACGCTCAGGCTGATGGCTGGCAATCCGTCAGCTCGATGGGAAAGCGTGCTCGGTGAACGGCTCGACGAGACTCAATCTAAGTGGACCGTCTACTTTCGCGGGCAGATCAATAAGCCAGTCGTTGTCATGTATTCGGTCCCGTGGTGCGGTCCGTGTCAGCAATTCTGGCGAGACTACACGGCGAACGCTGACGGGCTCCCGTATGTTGTCGTCAAGGAGCCACCGCCACTGGTCGGTGGGCCACAAGGGTTGCCTGCGTTCGTCGCACCGAACGGCAACAAAGCGATCGGGTACGGTCGCGGCTGGCAGAATTGGGACCGATGGGCGAGAGAGCAGATACGAGGCTGGCGTCCAACCGCACAACCAGCGACTGAAGAGATAGCTGATCTGCCAAGCGTAGAAACAGTACCGGAGCCGTCGCCAGATACGGCGGCTCCAGCTGCACACACTCGCGAGGAAATACTGCAGGGGGCCGGCGAGCTGCTGGCCGATGCAGTAGCCGCGACAGCAGAGGGATCGCCTGTTGCTGACGGCGGGCTCGCTGAGATGCTGATTGGCGGTGCGACTGGTGGAACTAGCGTTGCCGTGATCTGGGGCCTGAAGTCTGCTGCGGCGTTCTATCGACGACGCAAGAAGCGGCAGGCGGGCCAGCTATCTACAGAGCAGCCGGCAGACGTCGTTGATGTTCCGGCTGTAGCTCAGCCAGTGGCTGGAGTGCCTGACAAGACGGCTGAGCTACAGGCGGAGATTGCTGGGCTGCGTGCTCAGTTGTCGCGTCCGCCGAAGTATGTTGAGGTGCCTGTCGACACGTGGAACGCCGCCTATGCATGGGCAAAAGAGCAGATGTCGACAGATCGCCCAAATTCGATAGTCGCTCACTCTGAGCGACTGGAATCACTGATGCGGCAGTACGTTGCCGCGAGGAAGGGTTGAAACGCAATGGCACGGACTTCTGATTCGATTCTCCATTACAACGTTGGTGACTTTGGCCGGGCTGGGTTCGCGATCGCGAATCCGGGCAATGACCGCGTTACGCTGAACGAGACGATCGGCGATCTGGTCTCGATGATCGGTAAGCAGATCCTCTCGATCAACACTCGTGCTGATCGCGATCTGGCGACGCCGCCGTCGATCAATACTGTCCGCGATCTGCATAAGCTCTACCTGAGGGCTCGGCAGATTGTCTCTGCACGCACGGTCGAGACGTCGGAGATGAGCTTCGAGGCAGACCATGTTTCGCCTGAGGCTCAACCGTTTCTTGTGTTCCCGACGCCGTATCGCGATATTCGCAACCGCTGGCTGAAGCGTTACACGCAGCTGATGCTGACGCTCTGCAGCAATCTGATGCAGCACAGTGAAAACCGCCGCGAGTTCGACATCTCACCAAAGGTGGCGAAGGTCGTCAAAGACACGATGGATCGTATGTACTACGACATCGCGACTGACCTGTTTCAGAAGTCGAAGGCTGACGCCAAGAAGCCGGAATTCATCCTGACGGAAGCTGATTTCGCGGCGTGGGACTGGACTGAATGGTTCATCGATACCGAGCGGATTGAGACGGTAGTTCACTCCGAGTGGGTATTCACTGAGGACGATCTGGACATCCTTGCTCGCGGCATCCCTGCGACGCACCTGCCGAAGCTGGAGCCGTTCCCCGGCACGGCGAATCCTGACGCCGGCTCGCTTGGCGAAGTGACTGATGCTGTCGCGACGGCTTCGACGGCTGCCACTGTTGCACCGTGGCCTGTCTAATCGCGAGAGGGTTGTAGATTGGTCGAAGTGATTGTTTCTGCCGTTGGGCTAAGCGGATCGATCCTGTACGCGGCGGTAATGACAGGCCGCAAACTCGGACGAATCGAAGGCTCGCTGGAGCGAATGGATGGCCATCTTAGCGAGCTTTCGTCGACTGTTCGGGCTGATCACGAGCGAATTGATTCGCATGAAATCCGCCTCAGTGTGCTGGAGTCTCAGCGGTGACTAGCTGGCGTGACATGGCCGACAGGCTGAGCGGTAAGGCTCCTGCTGGTGCCGAGCGATCGGCACGCTGGGGAGCAGTCCGCGACGCATTTCTCGACGGCAAGCGGTGTGCAGTGTGTGGTGGGTCGTCCGGACTCGTCGCACACCACATCGTGCCGTTCCATCTCGCCCCTGATCTGGAGCTTGAGCCGTCAAACCTCGTGCCGCTGTGTGAGGCGAAGCGTTACGGCGTCAACTGCCATCTGTTGTTCGGGCATCTCGGCAACTTCCAGCGGACGAACGTCAGCGTGCTGGCGGATTGTGCATACTGGCATCAGCGGCTGATTCTTGATCGGTGATCGACGCTCACGCTGTAATCCGTGGCAAGCGATGGCGAGTTCGCACGGCGGCACTGCGAACGAATCGCGGCGAGTGCGATCCACCGAACAAGCCGCACAAAGAGATTCGCATTGCTGCCGAAATGCACGGCGAGGAGCGGCTTGAGGTGCTGATTCACGAGATGCTGCACGCTGCCTATTGGGACCTCGACGAATCGGCGATTGAGGGTGCTGCTGCCGATGTTGCCCGCGTGCTCTGGCGGCTCGGCTATCGCTCGCCCGCTGACTGCTGAGCGAGCCACTGCTGGAACTCTGCCGAGTCCCTGACGGCCTGCTCAATGACGATCGCCGCCGACTGCTCGCGAGTGTCGAGGAACTCGCGAAGCGTCGGGGTGATTCGGATCGTCAGTGGCTGCTTTCGCTCGCCGTACTGTGCTGGTCTGCCGGGTGGCATTATGACGCCACTCCCATCAGCGATGTAATCCGATCGCGTGCAGCCTCAATCATTGATCGCATCTCTGACGATTTGTACGCAATCATTGCCTCTTCAAATGACTCAAACTGACGCCCGTTACCCCGCCACACTCTATGTGCCGCATTGAGGCAGCAGACCGTTACTGTTCCCCAGCTCGACAAGCTAACGAAAGCTGACTTCTTTTCGGTCGCCAGTTCTACGGAGACGCTGTATTCGCTGACGGTTTCGTGGCTGATCTGGATATTCATCGCGTTCCCTTTCGTGTTTTTAGTTCTCGTTGTGTGCTGCGACCAGACCGCGAGCGAGTTCGGCGGTCATCGCGGCCTTGCCAACGTCACGCCAGTTCGCCGCGTCGGCATCAACGCTGCTGGTGATTTCGTTGATCTTGCTCTGCAGCAGTTCGATTGCAGCCTGCATATCTGTGATCTGTCGGGCGATTGTTTCGGCGGCTGTCATTTGTCTCATTCCTGTCTCGTTTTGTTTGTTTGTCAGTCTGTCGCCCGCGAGTTCGGCGGGCCTTGCGGCCCGCCCCTTCTCGTTTGCCACTGCTGTTATTTGCCCATCATACGATTCCATAGTGCGTCTTTCTCTTCTTGCGACATGTTCAATATGTCGGCGGCAGCCTTTTGCTCCGCCTCTTCCATTTGTTCAATTTCGGCGTCTGTCAGTGGTCGTCTTGCACCATCCAGCCATGCAGAAGCGTTTCCAGCGGACCCTGCATTCCACTTCCTTCGAAGTTCACGAATTTCACCTTCGCTGCAGATGCTTGTCGTTGTCATGTCTTTCCCTTTGTTTTGTTTGTTGTGTCGCCCGCGTGATGGGGGAATGCTAATCTCTATCGGCCATAGTGCAAGACACAATCCAGCAAAAAGAAAAGATTTCACGGAACTGGCACCCAACATGGCACCCACAGCAGGCATTCGCGAGCCACGAGACCGCATTTGCCCAGCGAAAACGCGGCTATTTGAGGACTGCCGGCACTCAGCAGCGGCCCGCAGGTGTTTAGGAAACCGTCGCTCTATCCTACTGAGCTACGGGGGCAAAACCCTTTACGCCAATGACTTAAGG
>Ga0196901_1000277_pt1 | contig 27738 bp, 48 predicted proteins | sample CB_VirMetaG_FD_169099 | JGI IMG/M metagenome (GOLD analysis project Ga0196901, IMG submission 169099) | Freshwater to marine saline gradient viral communities from Chesapeake Bay - CB_1504_1 Viral MetaG (v3) (version 3) | ecosystem: Environmental > Aquatic > Marine > Coastal | place: USA... | reverse complement strand
GATCCCTTGTGGACGCTCACTACGTGCACGAATTGTGTCTTCGACAACTTGACGTTGGCGCTCAACACCAGTCGTTGGTACTGGCCGAGAAGGAGGGACAACATCTTTAGGTGCAATCTTTGCAGCAGCAGCGCGACGAATATTTTGTGCGCTTTCACCAGCAACTTTGCTCAGATCAAAGGTTGCACTTGTATTTTTGCCACCAGCTAACCGACGTCCTGCAACTACAGCACCCGCAGTTGCACCAGCAGCCAAAGCAATTTTGCCAATAGTGTCTAATAAATTGTCTTGACGGGGTTGACCTTCTGCTTCACGGCGTCTTTTATCTTCTTCTGCCAGATATGCTCCTGCAAGAGCCGTATTCATTGCGGAATTACTTGAATACATGCGCGTTGAAGCTTTATTGCTTGAGATTTTTACCTTCACACATTCTATTGTCCATGAATCCAGGGGATATGGGGGTTATTATTGAGAAATACATGGATTTGTGCCAGGAATGGACGCTGGAACACGTCAAAAACGGGTCGAAGCCTTAGAAGCTATTAAAAATGAAGCATTAAACCGGGCGCAAGCCGGTGAAGATTCCCTTGCTGTACGTGATTTTGTTACTTCAGCTAAAAAAGAACTGGCATATGAGCTTCCAGATGAAGAAGCATTTAAAAAAGCAATGAATGCAACCCTCGCATACAAGGCTAAGAAGGGAAAATAATAAATTTTTAAAACTTTGAACATCGCCGGGGAGAAAAACCCCGGCTTTTTTGTCTAAATTCTTGGGTAAAACACTATTTTTACCTACAAAAGTGCATTTATACCTTCAAAGTTAGGCCCCTTTATAGCTCCAAATAGGGGATAAAATTACCTGACTGATCTCACACCGCCCCACCGACTGGGAATGCGTAGGGAAAAAAAGAAATGCGGAGTGTTACCTATGATACAGCACCAAATCTACAGAGAAGAACGTCAGGAAATGCTAACAATTCCCCCTACTTCGCGCGGAACCCCCAAATCGCGCTCCCTGACTGGGTTTTCGAGAAGAAGACTGTTGTCTAAGGGAAGCTTGGGTTAATTCCGACGTAGAAGATCGGGATTTAGAGCAGTAACTGTCGTCGAGCTGGACGTTAAACGTAGCCGTTACTTCTGTGCACGTTAGCCACAGATCAGTGGAGAGATCCATGACAACCAACGCGCAAGTCTGGGTAGCTACAGGTTGGGAAGAGGAGTACCAACACCAACAGCTTTTTGCCAAGGAGGAAGATGCTTTGGCATGTGCTTCGAGGTGGAAGGATGACCTCTTCGAGTCTGTAGAAGTCAGGCTTGTTGACCTTTGGGAAGAGGACGTTCTTCCCTTCTGAGTACCAGGCGTGATGCCGGGGGAGTCGAATCCCCCACTCAGTCTTGCCTACAGCGGAGATAGGCACCGCAGACTGGAGATTCCTATGACTTGGGACCCTTCTCGAGACTCCCTTTGGGGAGTTTACGAAGGCAACAAATGCACATATGTGTATTGTTGCCGCATTGCCGCAACCCTGGCCGCTGAAGATATTGGCGGCCAGTTGCAAGAGATTCTTAATCAGGATCTTTCAAGCTTCTGGTTTGATAATCCAAACCTGAACTTGATTCGCTGAGCTGTAGTACTCCAGGAAACTGGAGGGCCAGGTGCAACTCCTGGTCTCAGCTATTACCCACAGCGGAGATGGGTACCGCACACCGGAGAGATCCATGTCCCGTCAAGCTTCTTTCTCTGCAGCACTGGTTTCATGCATTGCTATCCCATTGGTTATGTATGCATCATCTGCTGTTTATGTTCTCCCAAACCTGGAGAGAGCAACTGCCAAGCAATGTTTGGAGCATGACTGGCCTGCAGATAAGCATCAAGCTCATATGGCTTGGTGCGCAGCTAACGGTTACAAGAGCTGAGTCCGTAAAAGCGGCATGCCTGGATGCGAACTCCAGGCTCAGCTATTACCCACAGCGGAGATGGGTACCGCACACCGGAGAGATCCATGTCCATCCGCAAGAACATTGCTGCCGGTCTCATGGTTGCTGCCCATGTAGTGGCCAAGGACCAGAGCAAGGAGCGCATCCAGAAGTGGGTGCGTGACACCAGGGTGAAAGTCGCTAAGGCGATTGAGCCCAAAGACTGACCGTACTCAGGCGGTACCAGGGGTTCGACTCCCCTGGCAGTCATTGCCTTCCGTGGAGATAGGCACCACACACAACAGGAGATTCCTGTGGACATCCTCTACTTCACCCTGACGACTGAAGAAGCAATCTTCCAGTTCCAGGTGAACAAGTCAGAGAACTTGGTGCGTGTCACCAAGATGATCCTTAAGGCCAAGTGCCAAGGAGAGTGGCATCGTTCCACACTCATGTCGCTTGAGTCAGGACGGAAGCTCGTCAAGCAGCTTCAGGCCAGGTGAGTCATAGCTCCCATCCCGGTGCAATGCCGGGACTGGTCATTGCCTCCAGCGGAGATAGGCACCGCACACAACAGGAGATTCCTGTGGCTCGCAACAACACCCAGTGGAACATGGTCAACCACGACCGTGGCACTGGTTGCTGGAAGGTAGTGATGCCTGCAAATGGAGCATGTGCTCCAATCAAGACAGCGGCACTACGAGGAGCTTGGGCATGGCTCAAGCGAGGAGATAGGCGTCAGGTCACCATGAATTTGGTGGACGGGACGCTTTGGTGTGAACAGCAGTAGCACCATTGGCTGAGCCTACGTAAGTAGAGCGTGATGCTGGGGGTTCAAATCCCCTGCTCAGCTATTGCCTCCAGCGGAGATAGGCACCGCACACATGGAGAGATCCATGCACGTCTATATGCTCACCGAGTTCAACTCGAGGGCTTGCTGTGACGAGCCTCATGTCATTGGCTATTACGCATCTAAGCGTAAAGCTGAGGCCAAGGCGGTGGAGTTGTCTGCAAAGCAGGCCAAGGAAGAAGAGAAGGATTGGATAACCAGTCCTTGTGAGTGCGGTGATCGCAACTGCGATTATCGTGACCACTTCTTCAACGAGTGGAGGGTCGACAAGTTTGATCTTGCTGAGCTGTCAATGCGACAGCTTATGAAGATCGAGTTGGCAGACGCCGACCAGGACTGATCCGTTAAAGCGGGTGACCAGGTGCAAACCCTGGTCCAGTCATTGCCTCCAGCGGAGATAGGCACCGCACACAACAGGAGTTTCCTGTGGCTAACGTTGTCAGCACCTTGCACACTCTTCAGTTCACATCTGAAGAACTGCATCTGTTGATCAAGGCGTTGGAAGATCATTATCTTTCTCCTGCAGAGGAAGATGGACAAGAGGTTGATTCAGATCTCTTTGATCTTAGAGATACCTTGCGCAAGCCAGTTATGGCTGCTTATCAAGTCAAGTGGCTTGAGCGTAAGGTTGAATACCACAAGCGCGAGGTACTTAACCTTGAGAAGGCTGCTGCAAAACTGAGCGCTGCAAGCTGATCCGTCAAAGCGGGAGGCAGGGTGCAATCCCCTGCCCAGTTATTGCCACCCACTGAGGGTGGCTTACAGATCAACACCACACCATGATGATCTATCAACCTAAGTGCGAGAGTTTGTATCGCGTTACGTGGTACGGAGGCGAAAGCACCATGCTTCGCTTCGAGAAGAAGGTTGCAGGCGAATGGAAAGAACTATCTGTCCAGACGCTGATGCATGGTATTCCTTCCAGTGTTAAGGAGTTATACCAGGAGATGCAAGATGTTTACAACAATGGCATCACCCTGGAACACGACAACCTTATTGGGACAATCTTCTGATCATGCGTAACCACATCCCTGTTGAACCCTGTGTTGCTGTCTTACTTGGTACTGGCTTGGGTCTACTGCTATCTGTTGGAGCGCAGAAGCTTCTCAACAAGCACTACCAAGAGACGTGCAACGAAAGACCAGGACACAACCTGGTCCTAACCCAAGGCTTCTTGGGTGATACGTACTACTGCATCAACAGTAAGTACATGAACTGATCTCTGCACTTTCCCATCGATATCGATGGGTTTCTGCAGAGTTCTCTCTGCACTACACCACACGACACCAAGTTAGTTCCATGAACTACCAAGCTGTTGAACATCTCCTCACCCAGGATGCTCGTCTCCTGGCACGTAGAGATTCTCCTGTCATTGACCAAGAGATTGAAGCTGACCGTCAGGCAGCACTTGATCTCTTCTTCAAGTGGCAGGATGGTATGGCTCAGTTCCAAGACCTCATGCCTTTCTGCGTCATCCTCCAACGTAAGGTAGATCTCAACAGAGATCTGCTTCGTTGGGAACGCAGGCATGAAGACTGACTTCTGCACTGAGGGGCTTCGGCCCTTCTCTGCAGGACTCAATATCCTGCACACCAATCCATTGCAAATCACACAATGATTACCATTGGCAAAGAAGATCTTGATCGTCCAATTGAAATTTTCAAGATCGATGATTATTACATCAGTTGCAAACAGAATGTCTGCCACCTTCACTGGGTGGCACGCACAGAACAAGCACGTGAGTACATCGATGCATTTTATGAGTGTCTCGATGTATTGATCGATGGTGAGTGGATTGATACCTATGGTTCACACGAACAAGGTAACCCTGTGTCACTCCCTGACCAAGACTACATTGCTTGTCGTTACATTCTTGCAACGAACTAATGAAGACAATCTATTCAATGGGTAAGGGTAAGTATATCCACATGGATTCTTACCCTGAGTCTCATGAGACACGCGGAGGTAACATCTTTGTTGTCCTCCTCTCACTCCTCCTTGCGACCATCAGCGGAATGGCATTGGTGGGAGTGGATCCTACCAACATCAACCCTCAACCTAATCTTCAACAGAACAATGAAGCTCTACGTCGCACTGATGGCTGATGCTCGTGGCTATTATTGCCACGTCTATGGGAAAGCAAATGGCTGGCATGAGTTCCACAATCAACTCGAAGACTTAGGCGTTGAAGTTATCGAGAATCAAACCGATGACTATGACGACTGGGACGAAGAGGAAATCTATGAGGATCTCATTTCCATAGATAAGTTACGTACCCATACGGACTACGTACCATACGCCTGAACACCTGGGCATCCTTATTGAGAACTCTTCTCAATAGTGGTGTAAGTCCCAGGTTTATTGTCCACCTACCTCAATTCAAACCATGACTAACCTTGACAACAACTACAACGCAGACTTGTTAGACGCAATGGCTGATCAATTCGAAGAAGAACAAGAAGCCATGCGTGAGACTGATCCACAAGAATGGGAGGGCTACGATGACGAATCGTGATCACGAAGATGACATCATCTTGCATGTCATTGTAATTGCATCAATCCTTATTGAAATCCTCATCGACTTATGTCGTGGGCTGACACTATTGCTCTTCTCATTGAGCACTATCCAGATACCTGGAAAGACAAACTCACATTCAAACACTACCGAGAATCACAAATGTCTTACGTCTCTGAACTCCGCAAGTTCTACCCCAACACCTGGAAAGCACGACTCGCAATCCAGCGATATCAAGTCCACCAGGAGTGGGAGCACCAAGACCCAACGACTATCACCATCCACGAAACGACGCTCAACTACGGCGGTCCAGAAGAAGGTGGATGGTGGTACTACGCAGGACTCCCAGTCCTCACCCACTGCATCTTCTCCAAGAGGCAAGCGATCCAAGCCTTCATCCAGTACTACGACGAGTACGAGATCGCAGACCAGCCAAGCCTCGGGCAGTCGACGACGTACCACAACTACGAAGTCAACTTCTCCAACGACTACGCTAAGGTCTACCCCGAAACCAAACCACACTACTGCTGATGACACTAACGGCAACACCACCGATTGGATTGAGCATCAACCAACGGAACCTCTACATGTACTTCTTGAATCACAAGAAGAAGTACCCGAACACACCGTGTTATGTACCAAGGTGTCCAAGCACCCGATCAAGGATTGATCTATATCTCAATGCATTGATCAAGCTTGAGCAGTACGGTTTGATACGTGTAGACAGGAGCACAGATAACTACACAGGCTGGATCATGCTTGATCCTAAGTCAACGTAAGTGTTATATCATTATGCTGTCATTTGCTATTTGCAAATAGCGAACATCAAGTATTGAGTGGCACGTACAAAATGCCAATACATGCCAATACCTGGGCATCCACTACGCAAGTATGTGGTGTAAGTCCCAGGCTCACGTTAACCTCAACACCAAACCAACCATGGAACAAACTCAGAAGTACCCAGAGTATCCCTGGACCAGAAATGAGTACCATCAATTGCAGTTAGTGATTGATGCACTCAAAGCTATCTGTGCTCGCGAAGATAAGCGTCATCAAATGGATGAGCATCTCGATCCACACATGCGTAACATCGTCGAAGAGGTGATCGGCATGTTGGAAGATGAGGTCGACTACGATCCAACACCTAACGAACCTGGTGAACCTCCTATCACTGCAGCAGAAATGCATGCAGCTGCATGGAAAGAACACCAGGAGATGCATCGATAACATCAGGTAGTACACATGTATTCCCCCTGCACCCCCGAAAGGAGTACCAGGGGGGATCTTCTATAAGCATAAGTACTTCCTATGTATTACATCTCTTAATACACCAATCAATCCTTGACTACCCTGGTAGACTTCAACAGTTAATCAACTCAACTTCAATGACTAATCCCAACACTCCTCGTATCCCTGACTCCCTTGATATGGAGAGGTTACAAGCTATGCAACTTGTAGCCAAGATGAAAGAATCTGCTGAACGTCATGGCATTGGCTTCATTGGAGGCTTCATCTCTCCCAATGGAGAGAAGTTTGTCATGACAAATATGGAAGATCAAGATGACATCAATGCACTCATGCCAGAAGATCTGAAATGACACAAGAACTTTACGCAGACAGGATGCTGCGTTATGTATGTGCAGCAATTGCACATCCACATGAAACAATCACAGAGCACGACAGGCATCGTGCTCTTGAAATCATCAGGTTTTTATTTCCTGATGAACATATTGTTGAACATCTTTATTCACAAATGAATCAAGAAGATTTCAAACAAGTGAAGAGCATTCGTGAACACGCACGTAACGCAATCAAATGACTAAGCACAAATCCCCAATTAACTTTGACAAGACCATTGCTGGATTCAACATTACAGAAAATGGAATCAAGTCTTACACCAAATCAATTAAACTTGGTCCGTTCCAACTCACGCTCAATGCACGTGAGTCTGGTGTCCGTGGATCAATCAGTATCCCTGGCACAGGATTAAGCAAGCGAAACATTAAGATAATCTAAAGATCTGGGCGTCTGTACTCGTTGTGCAAACAGCACAGAAGGAGGCAGTGTAAGTCCCAGGTTGCTAACACTCACTCAACTCAAACCATGTCTCTTTACCTCGACGAACTTACCCTGTTTGATCGCATCAATCTTTCTGCCTGCGCTATGCGCAGGGCACAAGAGAACACGCTTGATTCACAACGTTTTCATGGCGAGTACTTTAGTGCACGTGCATGGAACAAGTACAAGTGTGTCATTGCCAAAACCTATTCTTACGTGGATGACAACTGATGACAGTTCTAGCTATTGAAAATACCTCATTCAGTGACACCCATGTCACAATTACAGCAATTGTGGACGAGATGCGTTTGCTCTATCGGGCAACTCATTTCGAACCTGAAGAGTGGGCTCCTGCTCTTTGTACAACAACTATTGAGCTGGATCCAGAGGAACCAATTCCTCTTGATGAAGATGGCTTCTGTGCCTATCTTGATCACCTCGATCCTCAATGGGAGCTACTCGACACTTCAGACGAATGATTGGCTTTATTAGTAATTACTCGACACCTCAGACGAATGATTGGCTTCTCAATTGAATTCAAACGCTGGTACTTTGTACTGCGTGGTCCCAAGGGTCGTGTCTACCTAGCAACTGGCTTTGCTAAACGCATGCCAGTCATGACACCGACCGGTACCTACACCATTGATCAGTACTTAGAACAGTAATGATTACGTCCTGGGCATGACGTTAAACTGCCTATACTCAACTCAACTCCAACCTCATCATGCATTTCCACCTGCCGTCTAACTTGCAACAAGAACTGCTGGCTTATGATCCAAAGCTCAAGGCTTTGGCTAAGCAAACAGAGAACAAGAAGCCTACCAAGAAAGCCAAGTACCCCCTTGGCAACATCCCTCACCTCATCCCTGAAGATGTGGTGCGCTCCAGCTATCAGCAGGATGCGATTGATTACATCAATGCACAGCTAGCGCCAGGGCGCTTCCAATTGTTTACCAAGCTTGTGGACGTAGCAACTTCACAAGCACGCACTGTACCTATTGCTATCCTCTATCACTTCGAGCAATGCTGGTACGCAGCATGGCTCCCACAGAAAGGCGAAGATTATCTCTATGGCTACGCCTATGCATTTAAGAACACCTCAGCTGCTGCCAAGGCTGTACCTCACAGCATCTGGAACAGCAAAGAGCAGTGCACTGAACACACCATTGGTCGTGGTTCACAGGTCTTTACTTACTCAGCAACAGTAACCAAGCAAGATATTATCAATGGCAAAGACGGTCGCAACTGGCGTGCCTTGGGTATCGCCAGTTACTACCAGAAGGCTCGTGATATCAACGAGGCAATCAATAGGTTTGAATCCCAGCTGATGACAACCGTTCCTCAATGGAGTGATTGCCGCAGCATCTTTGAACGTCTGCGTTGCAACAACATTGTTGATGCACTTGAGCTGCATGCATTCTTCAGCAAGACCATACCTGATAAGACCAAGTATCAATTAACAGTTGATAACTTGATTACAACATCTAAGTTACTGAAGAATGACTATGGCTATTCTTCTTACGGCACATGTTTAACCAATGTAGAAACAATTATTACTTCTCCATATATCAAGAAGCAACTTCAAGCAATGCTTGATCGTTCAATTGCTGAATACAACAATCCAGAGAATACACAACGCAAAGCTATCAAGTACGGCTTTAAGGAATTCCAGCAGACCTGTAACTCTATTGAGTTCATTAATCGTATCTGGCCCGACTGCCCTATCGATCATTACCGTACTTACTTTGATCAGCTCCGCACTGTCAACCTCAATAACTTGCGTTTCAACGAACAGTTAGTTGCTTGGTTGCGTAAACACATGAGTGTGACTTCATTCTTCAACATGATGTCTAAATATATTGAAGACGCCAAGAAGGATAATCGGGCTCTGTCTACCTTTAATGATCATGACTACGTTATTCACTCATGGTATGAGATGAACGATACGTTCTCTATGATCATGCGTGTACTAGAGCATGGCAAAGAACTGGATGCACCTAAGCGCTGGCGGATGCCTGACTTCCATGACTACGTGCAAGCCGAAGCATGGAAGGTAACTAACCGCAAGGAATCACTACACCAGGATCTGTTCCCTCAACCTATCAAGGTCAATGTTAACAACAGTGACTGGACATTCTTCCAGCCTGTTGATACACATCAACTGTCACAGTGGGGACAAGCAGTACGTAACTGTGTGGGTTCTGCAGGACGCTATGCAGAAGACATCAAGAAACGTAAGCACTTCATTGTGCTCTGCATGATTGATGGTAAGCCAACCTTTACGATCCAACTGGACGTATCCATGGGTGTCATGAACGTTGTTCAGATTGCTGGTGTTGCCAACCAACCCCTATCAGATGAAGAACGTGAGCAGTACTCCACGGCATTCAAGCGAGCCTTGCAATCCCGTGAATCTGAGCTAAGCTCTAAGAGCTGAATCCACAGCAGAGGCGTCCTATCCTCGTTAAAGGACGCCTCTTTATTTATGGAACACACTGATGAACAACTTCTTGCCATGGCTCTTGCCAATCTTGGCGAGTACATCCATCAGAACTCTCCTCATTACGAATTGATTGACGATCCACGTAATGAGGAAGACTATGATAGCTGGACTTACGGAATGGAAGTCCTACCTCAAGATCACACTTGGCAGTCAAGCTCAATTGACGTAAGCCCAAGTGAGGCCGACTAGCCCAACGGCAGAGGCAACGGATTTAAGCTCCGTCAAGTCTCGGTTCGAATCCGAGGTCGGCTACCAATCCAACTACTACTCAACACCATGCAAATCTTTGCTGCCTTCAAACACCTCATCCCTGAATTCCACGCTTACTCTGATGCAGACAAGCGTTACAACATTGGTGCAACCTGGACTGCTGCCGATGGTCTCCAGGACTTCCATAACCTAGAGCTGAGGTACGTCCGTAACTCTGAACGTCTTGCGCTCCAAGGTGATCCGCAGCCTGATGGAAGCTGGAAGTATGTCGAACCCAACGGCTGCGTCCACACCATCACAGCAGAGCGTGCGCAACACTTCATGGAGCAAACCCATGCCCATGCCAACATCATGTGTGCCATGCTCGACAAGCTCAAGGAAGCTGGCGTTATGGATCAAGTGGTAGACACACAAGCTCAAGTCGCCTAAGATCTCTGAGGAATGTTCGGCCCCTGCGCAAGCGGGGGTCTTTATCTATGTCAGATGAATCTCAACCTGGACTTGTTGATCTTGATTTGGTTGACAAAACCTATGCATTAATTCCTGCTAATACTTGGCCTGTGGTTACCAAGGGTGTTGTTTCTTACATCGTGGACAACATGCCAGGTACTGTACTTGAAAGCCTCACTGGTTCATACGATGGCTTTGAAGAAGCAGAGAACATCTTGTTGTCCTATTACCTTGGTGTAGACAACAAAGAACTTTTGGTTGATTCATTTAACATTCTTGGTGCAGAGAATGTCCTTTACTATTTGGACTCTATGCAACTAAACAAATTGTCTGAACATTTAAACAAATCTCCAGCAACTGAAGACCATGGCGCGTAAACCAAATCCTTTTCATGCTCGATGTCCTGAATGCAACCAAAACGGAATTCGCGTTATTGAATCTAGGGGGGCATCCAATGGTGCACGTAGGCGCATGCAATGTGATTGTTGCAGTTATCGCTTTACAACATACGAAGTATCTGCTGACTTTTATAACGAAGCACAGCAAAACCTCATCCTTATTTCTAAGCTCTACAGTTTATTAGGTGGCAACCCACTTGCATCAGAACCAGTGACAATCAAATGCAAAGACTGCTTGCATAATGAAGGCGGTCAATGTGCATTTGGTTTTCCTGAATACGACACAACTGATTCCTACGACTGCAATCACTATGCCAACTAAGCGCCAGTTTGATTACAAGATTGGTGATCGTGTTGCTGAACGTCCCAAGCCCCATGGGATTTACACAAACAACCAAGAAACCAGGCAACGAATTGCTCAGTACAGGAGTCAACGATATGGTGAAGTCGTTGGCATTAATTACAAAAAGAATTCATCTGGTGCCAAGCAAAGGTTCTTGCTAGTGCGGTGGGATCATTTGCCTAGTCCCACTGAACATGCCACAGCACGCATCTGTCCTGTGTCAGAGTTAGAACGTCTGACTAAAGAAGTTATTGTTCCAGGAGAATGAGATGACAGAACAACAGCTTTGTTTTCTTCGTGGGTGTTGTGCAACAATCCTTGCGTTTGCAGTTACTGGTTTGTTGGCTTCAATTTTTTTGGCATCAGATGAACCTAAAGACACTTCAAAGTTTGAAGTCTTGGATCACTACCAAGGTTGTTCAGTGATCCGGTACACTGATCCAACAAGCCGTTGGCATTACTTTCTTAAGTGCTCATGAATGTACAACTTGTTTGGGCTACGCCCAATGCAGAGGAAATGATCACACACATGGCACGTGTATCAGCTCCAAAAAATCAAGGGAACATGGAGACAGCTCCCAAGCTTCTCAAGTACCTCATCACACACAAGCACTGGTCGCCGTACGAGATGGCCAATATGTGTGTGGAAATCAACACAACGCGTGCTATTTCTGCACAGATCATTCGCCATCGATCCTTTAGCTTCCAGGAATTTAGTCAGCGTTATGCAGATACTAATGAGTTAGGTTCTGCTGCTATTCCTCATCTACGTAGGCAAGACCATAAGAACAGGCAGAACAGTATTGACGATCTGTCACCTGAACTTGTTGGTTCTTATTACAGGCGCATCAGTGAACTATATGAAAACTCTGAACATCTTTACCGTGAAATGGTAAGCAATGGTGTTGCCAAGGAATGTGCCAGGGCAATCCTGCCACTTTCGACACAGACACGCATTTATATGAACGGTACTCTTAGGTCGTTCATTCATTACCTAGACCTACGCTGCCATGAATCAACACAACTCGAGCACCAGCAAATTGCCCGAGAAATCAAGCGGATCTTCTGTGAACAATTCCCCATCATCGGAGAAGCAGCCTTCTCCGAAGGATGAGAAAACAAAAGATGATCTAAACAAATGGCGATCAAAAGGTCGCGGCGCTTTGTTTTTTTAATTCAGCAATGGCATGCTTGGACTCTACATCCTTGCGTGCCACTTTCTTTTTCTTATCTACCAGGTAGACAATCAATGCTTTGTTCATTTGATCAGGCCTCCAGTGACATATGGAAAGTAGCAGACGTTACGGTACTTCAGGCAGAGCCAGGGACGGTGGGCTAAGTTCCACCAGGCTTGGTCCTTCTTGGCTTGTTCTTCTTGGTTGTACTTGCAACCGCGATACACTAACGTCATTGCTTTAGTATCTATTGATACGGAAAGTATATGACGGTTTATGTATATGATGTCGTTCATTTTGTAACATTCCCGATCAGGAAGATGGACCTAAGCAAGTCCTTAAACTGTTGATTAGTTTTTATTATCATTCAACTCAACTCATGAAACTCCTCAAGTTTTCCACCGGTAACGGTAAGCTCAAGAATCGTTTGATCTTTAGCCTGCCTGCTGGGTATGCCTGCCCTCACGCAGGTGTATGCAAGACATTTGCTGATCGCACCACAGGTTTGATCACTGACCTACCTCAGTACACAGGTGTGACAGCAGAATGGGACTTCCGTTGCTTTGCTGCTATGGCAGAGACCAGGCCTACTGTTCGTGAAGCACGTTGGCACAACTGGGATTTGCTTCGTGAAGCTCTTCATTCCAATGGGAACCAAGCTGTGTTGATGCGTGATCTGATTGACCTTTCACTCTCAGCACAACCACCAAAAGATCTGGTGCGCATCCATGAGAGCGGTGACTTCTGGACTGAGAACTATCTCAAGGCTTGGATCATGGTTGCTCAAGGTCGCCCGCAACAAAAGTTCTACGCATTCACCAAGTCTCTTGGTATGTGGTACAACCTACGTGACCTGATTCCATCCAACTTTTATCTCACTGCATCTCACGGTGGGACACTCGACTACTTGATCGACAAGTATCCTGAGGTTTACACCAGGGTTGCTCACGTTGTCTACACAGAAGAACAAGCCGCAGAGCTTGGCCTCGAGGTAGACCACGATGACAGCCACTGCCTTGGCGATAAGTCCTTCGCACTTTTGGTCCATGGGTCCCAGAGGGCTGGATCGGATGCAGGCAAAGCCATCTCCCAACGCAAGAAGGAAGGTGGTTTCGTTGGCTACAACAAAAAGAATCGGAAATGATTCTGTAGACACTTGCGGATCAGGTGGAATCAGATATCATCTATCTGACTTTCATCTGATCCATGTCTTACATCATTGCTTGTTGGCGGTGGGGCGAACCTCACGCCGTTACCGCCAATAGTTCAACCAATCAATTTGAGTTGATCCCACTAGACTCTGAAGTGGCATTAAGCAAGATCTTTTCTCATCCGTATCGTGCGGGTGCACAGCAGATCTTGACGTGGATTAACAACAATGACGAAGACCTTGCCTGTAAAGAACTCCAAGTTTGCGATGAAGCCCAGTTCCGCAAATGACTGAAACAAAAGTTTGTTCTTTTTGTAAAAAGGAAAAATCTTTATCTTCTTTTTACAAACGCAGTGATTATGGTGGACATCGTAGTGACTGCAAAGATTGTATTCGAATTAAACAAGCTAAGCGCTGGTCTAGTAATCCTGAATTTAAAAAACGAGGGATTGCAAGGCAACGCCGTTGGCAACGTCAAAAATTTTACGGGCTTTCTCTGGAACAAGAATTAAATTTCTTGGAGTTTCAAAATAGTTGTTGCGCAATCTGTAAAGAACACTTTGAGACTGATGCGGATTACCATGTTGACCATTGTCATGACACAAATAAAATCCGTGGTCTTTTGTGCCCAGGTTGCAATAAGGGTTTAGGATTATTCAACGATAATCCCGAAGCATTAAGACAGGCAGCAATTTATGTTGAAAGTCAAGGAGTCTCGTTTTTCAATGAGCCCAAATCCAAATGAAACTTATTTGGTTTTTGATTTGGAAACGGATGGCTTGTATGAACAAGCTACAAAAGTTTTTTGTGTTGTAATTTATGACATCAACAAACAACAAACTTTTACTTATGGGCCTGATGCTATTGCTGATGCTCTTGCTCATCTGGCAACTGCCGATTCTCTTATAGGACATAACCTGATTTTCTACGACATTCCTGTTCTACAAAAGCTGCATTCATTTGACTGCAAAGCACGCATTATTGACACGCTTATCTGCACACGATTGATCTGGCCCAAGGAAAAACTCTATGACCTTGACATCGAACAATATCCGCAGGTTCCAGAGAACCTACGTGGATCCGCATCGCTTAAGGCTTGGGGATGGAGGATGGCCGATCATAAGATCGTCTTCAAAGACTTCTCGGAGTATTCGCAAGAAATGCTGGAATATTGTCAGCAAGACGTTGCGATTACTACGAAACTTTGGGGGCATATCACCAAGAAGAACTATCCGGAACCACCGCTCAAACTGGAGCACGACTTTGCTCTGGCCATTAACAAACAAATTAGAGCAGGTGTTCCTTTTGATGTGGATGCATGTCTTGATCTTGTGGATGGCTTGCGAGCAAGACAAGCAGAACTGGAGGCACAACTAAAAGAAATCTTTCCTCCAATCAAGCACAGTTCTTGGTTTACACCTAAGGTCAATAACAAAAATCGTGGCTATGTCAAAGGAGTTCCTTTTGAAAAGATTCGCCATGAAGAGTTCAATCCTGGATCTCGTCAGCAAATTGTTGATCGATTTAAGGCTAAGTACGGATGGGAACCAGAGAAAACAACTGCGAAAGGAAATCCAAGTATTGATGACGAAGTGCTAGAGCAGCTTCCGTTTCCAGAGGCTAAACCCCTGGCAGAATATATGCTCATCAAGAAACGCCTTGGTCAAATTGCTGATGGAAACAATGCTTGGCTCAAGTTGGTTAACAATGATACTGGTCGAATGCACGGTGACGTTGTTACTTCTGGTTGTATCACTGGTCGTTGTGCTCACCGCAACCCCAACATGGGTCAGGTTCCAGCGGGCTATTCACCTTATGGCAAGGAATGTCGGTCGTTGTTTCATGCGCCCCAAGGATGGGACATGATTGGTATTGATGCCAAAGCATTGGAGTTGCGTTGCCTTGCTGGTTACTTGGCGCTATGGGATAACGGTGAATACGCACGGGTTGTTACAGATCCAGACATTGATATCCATGTATACAACCAAGAACGATTTGGTGTAGAGACCAGGGACATCAGTAAGCGTTTGCTTTATGCAGTCCTCTATGGAGCTGGTCACCTTAAAGCTGGTAGCATTGTGGATCCGAATGAAAAAGATGAAGAAGTTCTGCGACAACTAGGAAAAACTGCAATCAATTCATTCATGAAAGGTGTGCCAGCTCTAAAGAAACTCAAGCAGCAGATCGATGACAACATCGTCACACGCAACTACTTGATTGGATTGGATCGGCGTACTCTTTATTGTCGTTCTGCATTTAAAGGCTTAAATGTGTTGTTGCAATCAGCAGGTGCAATTCTTATGAAACAAGTTGTCATTAACATTCATAACAACATTGAGTCTGCCCTGACTCTGCCCCATGGTCAGGGCTGGGAACAAGTTCTAATGATCCACGATGAGGTGCAGTTGGTTTGTGACCCCAAGTACACTGCGCAGATCCAAGAGCAGGCTATGCTTGCCTTCCCGCAAGCTGGTGAATTTTTTGGATTCCTTTGTCCTATTGAAGGGGATTCTCGGGTAGGATCCGACTGGAGCCAGACCCACTAACCATGGAACTTGAACCAAAAAACTTTATTAACATTCAACCATCAACATTAAAGATTGTATGCCCCAAGCATGGAGAACATACACAATATATTGAAAGCACAATCAAAGATCATGAAGGTTATTGGTGCATGATCTGTTGGCTTGAAAGTCTTGGTGATCCGCTTCCTGTTATAAAGGAATGATTGTCCGTCCTAAGCATGACGTTAAACTGCTTTAACACCTGACATTTGATCTCATGAATTACGTTGACGCCTGTGCAATCCTTAACGAAAATCCTCGTGAGGTTTACACCAGTGCAACTTCATCCAACCTTTGTGCAGAAGTAATTCTGCCTCCGGTTGGTAACAAAGCACCAACTCATCTCATTCTTCACATCTATGGTAAAGCCTGTGATAAGTTCAAAGATCTCAGCAAAGGAACCCGTGTGTACATTCACGGCTCAAAGCTGCGGCATGATCTTGACACAAAAACGCATTCGTTACATGGAGGAATTGTTGCTCCGGTTACAGAAGCATTCCCAGTCTTTAATGATGTCATCCTCACAGGACGCTGTGTAAAAGACATTGATCCAAGTGATCAACGTGCCTTTAAAACTACAGCAGAAGGTTTGATGATCTGTAATCAAACTCTTGCTGTTAACACTGGACGCAATCAATCTGATCTTTTTAACTTTTCTGCAATTAATACAGCGCAAGATAAGTTGAATCAAGCTGAATTGCTTGTGAACTTTACACGTAAAGGGACTGGTATTACAATTCGTGGTCGGCTTGTTACTGACGCATGGACTGATAAAGAAACAAAAGAAAAGAAAACAAATGTAAAGATCCAGCTTGTCCAGATGACCCTGGCACCAAAGACTGCAGTCGAGACCCAGGTTAAACCTCAAGGATCCAACACATCACCTGCATCTATCGAAGAAGGTGCTAGTCTTTGGGGTGGCAAGACCGTCGAAGAATCTTCTGATCCTTGGACTCAAGCCTCTGGTGGTGGGCTGCCTGATCTCCCTGGTCAATACGGCAGTGCACCCAACTTTGATTCCGACGAACCTCCATTCTGAGCACTATGCCAATCAACCTTGATTTTGATTCAAACGGAAATCTTACTTTGCTGGATGCAATTGCTTATGAATTTTTTATGGAACACATCAATGAGTACGTTGATGTGATTAATGAAGAAGATGAAGTTGATGTTCAACTTGCAAAGCTTGCACTAGCTTCTTTTCACGTGGGCGAAATCTTTGTTCTAGCTCGCGACAAATACTATGAACAAATCAATGACACCAACGCATGATCAATTCACTCTCCTCTATGAGGATGAGAACACCAAAGTTCTGCATGAATTTAAAAGTGTGGTTGCTGATGATGTGATACAACACCTTATAGATTTTCTTAAGGGTTGTGGCTACATGGAAGAAAGCATCTATGAGGTTATGAACGAGTACTCTCAGATGTACTTTGATGCGCGGAAAGTGCAAAGTTTTGTTATGAGTACTGGTCTCCAGGCTCAGCAACAAAGCATTGATCTAGACTGAGAATCCGTCCTGAGCATGACGTTAAACTGCTTGTCCTTGACTACGAACAAACCATGACCCAAGCTCCGCTTGACCCGGTAACTGATCAATGGATGAATCAATTTGAATCCGAAATTGCTACGCCTCCTTCCCTGAAAACTCTTAAGAAAATGACCACCAAGAAAACTGCTGCTCTTGCAACCAGGGGACTTGATTCCTTCCGGATGTTCCAGTCCAAAGAATTTGTGTCTGGCTACCAGAATCTTGTAACAATTCAACCTCTAAACAAATCTAAAGTACGCGGTTGGTTTGTACGCAAATCCGATCTGGATACCTGTGGTTGGACTGCAACCGAAGATGAGTTTGCTAAGGGTTCTGTGATCTGGGACTATAAGCAAACCTTTGGTATGGCACCAAACACTTCTATTGAAGAAGGCTTGAACTTTACCGAACCTCGTCTTCAGATCCTGTTGCGTTCTCCACTAATGGTGGAAGAAACTTCTGGTATGCGCCAAACGATTGGTACTTTTGAGGATCCAGAAGTCAAGCAGATGTTCGAGAATGATCGGCTTGCTGCTGATCTTGAGAACAGCAAAGGAAACATGTACAAGCGCAAGTACAGTGTTCGTACCAAGTATCTGGTCTACGTGCTGACCCAGGACAACAAGCGTGCCCATAAGATTCCGATGGTTCTTACTCTCAAGGGATTGAATGGCACTGATGTTAGCGACAAGGTTAAGCTGTATGAAAAGGAAATGTCTAAGTGTCTGAGCAAGGCGCTGGACTCTGAAGTTCCTTTGGCATTCAACGAAAAGTTTTATGCCACCACAGTGTTTGTGCCCGTCCTTGCTAACGAGATGCGTGGTGCAAATAACGTAGAGATTTGCGCGATTGAATCCTTTGAGATTCCTGACTACAGCTCTCAGGATGCAGCAGTTGAATCCCTTGGTCGTCTTTCGATTCCTGATGAAGATCGTGAATCAACCTGGAAGATGCAAGAGATGTTTGATGATTACATCAATCAACATGCACGGCAAGATGCACAAAAGCTTGGTGGTGCCTATGGCATCAAAGAGGGTGTGCAAATCCTGCCTGTTTCTCGTAACAGTGATTCGGTTGAGGTGAAGGCATTGCCTGCTCGTGATGAACTTACTGGAGAGGACCAGAGTCTTCTTTGAGGCGTGTAAGGATGTCATGGTCAACTTGATTACTCATCAAGTCCATGGCATCTTTTACTAATCCTTTAATTGCAACTTGACGCATTGTGGCAATCCTTACCAAAAGGGTTGCCATTTCTTTTAGCTCACTAATGGAATCACATTCATTAATGGAACGCATCATTTTTTCTTGCCAGAACATGTCTTCTGGTGACATTTCAAATTGCAACATGGTTATTTGATTGTCTAGGTTTATTTTACTTACCTAGTTAAAACCATTTCAAATCTTTGTGTTGTGTTAAGAATTACACACCATGACCAGGGCTCCTCCTTGTTGGTGCTATGCTTGCAACGTGAACAGGAAGCAAGCTTGCTTGATCACACTACACCACACCAACCATGTCAACTCAAACAGCACAAGAACTTACGCCAGCGCAAGCGGCGATCTACACGCGGACAAACATTGGGCGTGCGTACCAGGACTTTGATGACACCGAAGTTGCTGGGATTTATCTGCGAGATAATAATTGTCTTGTGGTGCGTCGCGATGGTAGTGAGCAAACTTATGACAGTGAATTAATTAAAGCGGCCTACAGCAGTTATACTCATCGTCTCAAGGATTTCTTTTCTTATCTTGGTCCTAATTACCGTGGCCCTAGTGTATGGCATAACAATGCTTACATTCTGTTTAAAGGCTGGAACTACTCACACGCACTCGGACACCTGACATCTAATGCAAAACTACAAGACCATTGGGCAGACAAATTTATACATGTATCAGACACCAACAAAGTCCTCCATCTCCTCCAATCCAATCAAACAGATCTTGGGCATTTGGTTGCACCAGACGGATTGCGGATTGCGAATCGGCCCATTGACCTTGACGGCGACATGGAGGCTGAACAATCCACAACTCTCATGGGTGAACCTTGGTGTTCGTGTGGGTCGTATCAGCGTCAGCTCAGCAACCTATCTGACTTTGCGTCCGAGATCCAAGGATTCAAACCCTGGTGCATCCATCTGACCTGGTTCAATAAATACAGGGAGCTGCTGTGCAAACGCACAGAAGCACGGAATGCTAGCCCTAGTGGTACGCCTGAAAAGTGTGTTGCCTGGTGGTATGCTCCTCCCGCTGACCACATCAGTGATGGACGCTTTGTACTTCTGTATACCAACTCAGGGGCACAAGCTCCACTGACGCATTGGCGTACCTACAAACCCAAGGAGATCTTTACGCAGCATGATGCGTGGGATCTGTTCTTTAATATGATGGAGGCAGGCTATGTTCCATTCCCTGGTACCGCACTACCACAACTCAAGTCTGCTGTTAAGAGACAATGATATCTGATGACCTTCGTGAATATGCTTTAGCATTGATAGCCAAACCACCTACAAAAAACATGATGCTTTCCAATGGCAAGTACGCCCTGCACCTAGAGATTGATGAAGACACTTACTGGACTCTTGTTAAACTAGGTGCAGAGATCAAAACTGATTGCGAAACTTATGCAGAAAATGTACTCGTCGGCCTCGTTGAAGCCGAACTCGATAAACAAACTCAAGATTGAAGTCATTGATGAAGAGGATGGTTCCGCTACCATTCATATCGAATGGAATGAGAACGATCCAGATCTTCAATGGTGGACTGACCTTGGTGAAGAAGGTCAAAAATCCTTTATGATTGATGCACTCTACGAAGCTTGCGCTTGTTATGTCGATTGACACTTACGGCCTTTCCTCCGAACAATACGATGAGTTCTTTGAGGACAACATTCGTTTTGCTGCCAAGCTTTATCTCAAGACTTCTCAAGTTTTGAGTGAAGTTGGTGCTGGTGCACTGGACTACAAAACCATCTTGGATATGTATCAGGAAACTGTGTATGCAACCAACGATGATTGTCGTAGGTACCAAAAAGCTAACAACCCTGAAGCACTCAAAGACACTGATCTTTTAGGCATCTATCCTTCCAGGGAGGAACTGTTGGCTGAAATCCAATCCGTCAACGTCAAGGTGGAAGCACTGGTTGACTACATCAGCCGGCTGGTCGAGACCACAACCAAAGGTCTAGAAGGCATTGCCGAAAACCTGGTAGACTGATCACGCATAACCCTTGCAAGGCCGCCGTCCTGGTCATGACGTAAAACTGACCACCTACCTCAACTCCATACCATGTTTGAATCCTTGCTTGCCGCCGTACTCCCGGTGATGAAAGATCTTCTATGGGCAGCGGCCGGTATGGCGCTGACCTACATGTTTAATAAAATTCAATCTTATTGTTCATGACTGCCAAAGACAGGTCACGAGAAATTATTGTTTTTGTTAAACGCTATGGTTTTAAATTAATCAGGAAGAAAAAACATTTAATTTTTGAGAACAAAGATGGTCTTAGGCTAGTAACCTCTAGGACTCCTAGTGATCATCGTGCATTTCAAAACATTGAAACAAACATCAAAAAACTTCTCAAGAACCATGACTCAAATCACACAAGCTAAACTGAATGAACTCAGTGTCATCAAACTCTACGAGCATTATGGTGCCCTGGAACGCTCTCTTCCTCTCCTCACTCCTGAGTCCCAAGAACTGGCAAAAGCTGAATTGGAAGCTTGTGCCAACCTACGCTCAGAGAAGGTTGATCGTATTTATTATGCAATGGCATCCCATGAAGATGCTTTGGAACGCATTAAAAAAGAAGGCGATCTAATTACGCAAGCCAAGCGACATCACGAAGCACAACTCCGTTCCCTCAAGGGCCTGCTAAATTATTTGCGTCGGGTCCTTCCTTTGGATTCGAACAAAATCACAGGCCGTAACTACCAGTTTACCCTTGTTAAAAAGAAAGACCTTACCGTCGAAGTCAACTCGGATCCAGAGTTTTGGCACACTGAAGAGCGAGCAAATTATTGCATTGAAGAAGAAGTCACAACTACCAAGCGAGTTGTGTTACGTTCAATGTCAGGAAAAGTTCTTTCCGAGAGAACAGAACCCAAAACAACAACCAAAGTCTTGCCAAACCTCGATGCAATACGCGATGCCTATCAAAACGGAAAACAACTCCCGCTCGGTGTCAGGGTCACACAAGAGTATTCCGTCCGCTCCAAGCGAATCTTTGGGGAGCCACGGATGGACATGGTTGCATCCGAGTATCCAGGACAGCTTCTACCAGAAGATTCCAGCACCGATTGATATCGAAGACGCACGTATCAAGATGAGCTGTCATGACCACGCTTTAAAAGACTTTGAGCTTCAACTAGAAATGAATTCTCTTCAAGCTGATATGCTCAAAGAAAATGGGCATGTTATTCCTTATCACATTGATGAGTATGAAGACCTTGAGCAAAAGAAGTTAAAGCTTCTGCTTGGCAAACGGTTCCACCAAAATGCATCCCATGCCTATTGGTACTATCTACAAAAAGAAAAGGGTGGTAAATAAACTGACTTACAATAGGTAAAAGGCAAGGGGTTCCCATGAACGGTGATGCAGCGTTAAACAAACTAATTGCTGGTTTCACCAATGATGGAACCCCTCTTTCTGCTATTGTTGGCTCCAAGATGGAGCACTCTGTAGTCGTGTTGACTGCAGCCATGCTTGCCAATGAAAACCTTGCGGCCTCCATGGACCCAACTGAAATGGTTGATGCGGCTATTAATTACTACCAAATTATCCAAGAACGTCTTGGTTACTACCAACAAAACCAAACACAGTCTTTAGAGCGTTTGATCAAAGGCTGACTACTGCTAAGGTGATCAAGTCTTTAATTTCATAGATGAAAACTGTTCCAGTGCCCAAGCTCACCGTATCTTTTGCGGTAGATGTCGAGGTTGCGTACAACTCTTTTAGCGGCAAAACTGCTGAAGAAATTTCAGAAAGTCTTCAGGATGAAATTCATGATCTTCTTTTTGAACTAGACCAGGTGACTGGCGTCTATACTTCCTGTACCTCCATCACAGGTGACGACTGACCATGATGAACACTGACTATTTGGCAGGATGGGATGTCAAGAAGGAGCAGCAAAAAGCTGACTTCATGGAGCACATGTATCAGTGTTCGGGTCGTGCCAACGGGGGGCCTGGTGTCGTTGGTCTTTACACTGGGTTGTGGGAACAGTTTTGTCTCAAGGAAGCAGGTCCTGTCATGCGTGACAAGTGGTTTGAAATGATGGAAGCTGTCCGTCTCTACGAAGAAGGAAAGCTTGAACCTGTGGTTATGTCTTAAGGTTTACACTGAACCTACTTTTGTGCTTGGACGTGCCACACTAGTGGTGCGTCCTTTTTGAATCCATGGACACCACACAAGAACCTATTGACACCATTAACGAATGGCAAGAGTGGTATCGAAAACATCGAATTGTTGCTCAGTTTGATCAACCACTTGTAACCAAAGACTCACGCGAAAACATGCACGACACTACCAACGTAACCGACACCATGGAAAACAATTCAACTAAAGACATGTGGATAGAAAAAGCAAAAGATCATTTTGCCGACACACTTGCTGAATACCAGTACGAATTATCTGGCAAAGACTTTTACAAAGCTTTCTACCAGGCTGCGTATGAAAATGCAGAACATGCACGTAAAGAATATGAACGTGCAAAAGAACTAGTTGACATGTTACGTTACCATCACCTTGGGCAGGATTGATGGCGCGTCATAAAGAAGCTGACTACCCCACCTGGATTTGCCATGGATGTGGTGAAGCCTATGGCGATTGGTATAAGCGTGGTAATTACGTTGGTCCTCCACATCACTGCGCTACTTATCACCAGGGGAAATGTGATGTATGTGAAGAAGAAGATGTTTTAGTAACTGAGCCAAGGGACTATGGACACCTCCGCTCTACATGGAGACGTGAGATAATGAAAGATAAGGAATCTAACTAGGTTAATCAGATGCCAGTTTATAGAGAATCAGGTGGAACAATTTTATATGACGTTGTAAAAGTACAAACGTGCAGTGGGCAGCCACTTGAGGTAACAACTAGTTCAGGTGATATTGCTTATATCCAAGCTGGTGGTACTAGCAGTGATGCCTTTGGTCGTTTTCGTGTATCAGAACCACTAACTTTATTTGATTCCAGTCATCGTTTTTCTACGAATGGAAACTGGAATACTGATACTGCAGTTAGTGGTACTGCAACATTCAATACAGATCAAGGTTTAATTGATCTTGATGTTGTCACCACATCAGGATCTAAGGTGTACCGTGAAACCAATAAAGTATTTTCTTATCAACCAGGGAAATCACTTTTGTTCATGGCAACTTTTGTCATGGCAGATGACCAAGAAAACCTGCGTCAGCGGGTTGGTTACTTTGGTACAAGTAATGGTATTTATTTTGAACAATCTGGAAGTACATATTCAATCGTTAAAAGATCTTCTGTTAGTGGGTCCACAGTTAATACCGCAGTCACACAAACAAATTGGAATGGTGATAAATTAAATGGCTCTGGAGAATCTGGATTTAATTTAGATCCAACGAAAGCACAAATCTTTTGGGCTGATTTTGAATGGCTAGGTGTTGGTACAGTCCGTACAGGATTTGTAATCAATGGTCAATTCATTGTTGCTCATTCATTCCACCACGCAAACACTATTGATAGTACCTACATCACAACAGCAACACTTCCTGTTCGTTATGAAATTGAAGCATTAGATACCCTTGCTTCTGGCGCAACATTAAAAGAGATTTGTACTACGGTCATTTCAGAGGGTGGTTACCAGATACGAGGACAATCACGTAGTGCTGGTACGTTGATTACTGCAGCTAAAACATTCACGAGTAGTGGTGTGGCTTATCCAGTGGTGTCGCTACGGTTAAAAACATCACCTAATCGTTTAGATGCTGTTGTTATTCCTAATGCCATCGCATTTATTGGACAAGGTAATAATGCTTTGTTTAATTGGGAGGTAGTGGCCGGAGGTACAACATCAGGCGGTACATGGGCCACAACAGATTCTGGATCTTCTGTCGAGTACAACATCAGCGGTACCTCATTCTCGGGAGGAACTGTTCTTGCACAAGGTTATGTCAGTGCTAATACCCAGGGACAAAATGCTTTAGCAGTAACAGCAGCTGACCTATTCAAATACCAGCTACAACGCAATTCTTTTACGTCAACTTCCACAGAAATTACTTTTGTTGTTAAGTCAAAAGTAGACGGTGATACTGGGTTTGGTTCTATTGATTGGGAAGAAATAACAACCTGATAAACTAGAAAAAGCGCAGTAAAACTATGTATACCCCTGGTCCTCAAACGCAACAACCACCCCAAATTGGGGTGGAACCACTCAATAATGGGGTGGCTCCAGTTCCACAGGCAAAGCCCAAAGCTCCGGGTAAATCAAAGAATGGTGATGTCGGGGCCTTTATCCAGCAGTGTATTTCCCTCTGCTCCTACCTCAAGGAACTTCAGACACAAGCCCATCTCATTCACCTGAACTACGAGGGGTCTAACTTCCTCGGGGTGCATGCCTTCCTTGGAGATCAATACGAGGCTCATCAGACTCAATTTGATACGCTTGGTGAATTCATCCGTAGCATGGACTACTTAATGCCCATGTGTGCCAGGGGACTGGCTGATGCTGGTCCTGGTATCCAGCATGTTACCAGCTACAAAGGAACCGATCAGCTCGCCACGTACTACAAAAACCTGGAGGAGCTAGGCATGAAGGCCAAAAAGTTGGAGCCTGTTGCTGCCAAGGCTGGTGCAATTGATATCCAAAACTACATGGCAGAGCTGTGTGGTGAAGCCTTTAAAGCTGCTTGGATGATTAAAGCTTCGTTGCGGAATGGTTGATGGAAACAAAAAAACTATCTGAACAACAAAAACGTGAACTTCGGGAAATTAAAGATGAGTTAAATAAACGTGGCCAAGCAGGACTTGGCGGATTTTTGGGATTAGCTGGACTTGCAGCACCTTTTGTTGAAGGTAAAAACTATTATTTAGCTAATCAAACTGAACGTGCAATGGCTCTTGCAGATGTAGGCGCCAATGAATTTGATCCTTTATTACGACAAACTTATATTGATCAGGGTCCTTATGCATTAATTACAAACGAAGCATTAAACAAAGTAAATGCTTATGTTCCTCCAGGTCAAACAGGATTTGTACCGGCTGATTTGACCATGGCAGGTAAATTCAATCAAATTTTTGAAGAACTTAAAAAAGATAATCCAGAAATTCGTCGCCAAATTACAGTTTCACCAGGGCCGCAGCCTGCTCGTTTCTCTTATACAGGTCTTACTGAAGAAGATTTAGGGAAGACTGGACAAAAAGGATACATATGGGCAAACCCAGAAAAGCCTCAATTTGGGTACGCTGTTGGTAATTACAATCGCGGAGTACAAAAAACTGGTAATCCTGCAATTAATTTGTTAGCAGTTAATATGCCAAGCGAACAAGAACGGGGTTTTAGAACAACTGGTGAAATAGTTCGAGATGATTCTTTTTCTACTAACCGTGGCTGGGGACAACGCAAATATGATGCTTATCATTTCAACGAAGATAGTGACGTAATGTTCCCAAAAGAAAATATTCTTGGAAGAGCAGAGGTTACAGCTGCAGATATATATACAAAAATGCAAGATTTAGGTTTATCTCCAAAGGTAGGCGACTTTATCAACACTCCTGCTACGGCATTTGAAGAATTAACACACGAATATGCTAAAGCAATAAAAACAGATCCTGTTACAGCTTTGCAAGAACTAGCTACACCAGTAACTCCTCTTGGTGTTACCCCACGGGAAACAGGTAAACTGCCAACCTATAAACAATTTTTAGTAGAGGAAGCAACACCTGAAGCAATCCGTCGTAGCGGGATTGGAAATGTGTATCTAAAAAAGGATAAACCATTGGCAGGAGTAGAACTACCTGAAAATCAACGAATGTTTCTTGAAACAACTACTGACAATGGTTGGAATGTTACTAGACATTTTGAGGTTAATCCTTCTCTTGTTAATCCAAAAAATAAAGCTGTTGATTTTCTGCGTAGACAAAGTGGCGCTGGAGTTATGACTGGTCTTGGACTTGCAATAGATCCACAAATTAATCAAGCACTTCAAAAAGGTGACTATGCAGAAGCAGCTTTGGTTGCTGGCACAGGTGTGGCTGGAGGGGTTGCTGGAGAAGCTGCCGTCAAACGTGGTCTTGCTGAACTTGCTAAGCGAGGAATAGCAGCACCACTACAAATAGCTAGTACAACTGCTGCACCTCTTGCTGCAATTCCATTGGCTGCTGCTGCTGAACGAAGCCAACCAATAACTAAAGCCCAACTACAAAAAGATCGCCAAGAAAATCCAGCAAGCTATGGCGCACAGGGACCAAGTGCTAATCTTCAGCTTTTAAAAGCTGAAACCGCACGTAGACGTGGTGGTAAATGGAAATTTCCAACTCCTTTTGGTACTTTTACCGTCCCAGAATTAGGTATTTCTGAAGCAGGTGGTTTGTTCTTCCGTTAACTAGACCAGTGCTCAAGCCTGTGGCAGTTGCAGCAAAGCGGAATGCACTTCTCGATCTCTGCTTCTACTCTGTTCCAGGCGTAGCCATGGTTGACCATGGATGAGATGTTGTTATCCTTATCACCTACATGGTGAAACTCAAGGACACGGTGATCATCCAACCCACACTTCTCGCATTGCAAAGTCTTCTTGTACTCCAGAAGCTTCTGTCGATTCTTATCGATACGTTTTTTGGCATCAGCCCAAGCCACGTATAATTTTTTGTCAGACGTAAATATAATTTATCAGTATTCTCGATAAATGTAGTTTATCGAGATTCTTGATAGCACCTGGGTAGGATTCGAACCTACATCGTCCTGCAGCGGCAGTAACCGTCTTATCCAATTAGCTCGGACCAGGTGATCGGAGATGCAGGATTTGAACCTGCGACCCATTGCTCCCAAAGCAATTGCGCTGCCAAACTGCGCTAATCCCCGAGTGACCCCCAGGTTTGTGCAT
>Ga0196901_1000273_pt1 | contig 27921 bp, 43 predicted proteins | sample CB_VirMetaG_FD_169099 | JGI IMG/M metagenome (GOLD analysis project Ga0196901, IMG submission 169099) | Freshwater to marine saline gradient viral communities from Chesapeake Bay - CB_1504_1 Viral MetaG (v3) (version 3) | ecosystem: Environmental > Aquatic > Marine > Coastal | place: USA... | reverse complement strand
ATGTCCTGATGCTCAGTTAGAAAACTACATGGATTATACGTCACAGACGTGTAGGAACACCTTTACACAAGGACAAGCGGAGAGGATGCGTGATGAAATTTGGAACTCGTGGAATGGGTTTACCCAAAGCCTCGGTTGCTTGCCTGTCGTCGATTTAGATGGCGGTATATCGGCTATGTCTATTGGCAATCCAAACTGCGAAACTACATTCGATGTAAGCGTTACCATTGCTAATTATGGGGTTCAAGATTTGACCAATCCGACCATCACATTTTCTTTTGGTTCAAACATTCAGAATTTCGACTTGGAACTCACGTTGGTGGCAGGTCAAACATATACCCAATCCTTTGAATTGACCTCCTTATCTTCAGCGACGATAGATGCCAATATCACATTTCAAGAAGATGAGGACTACCTCGCTAACAACACGGAAAGTGCGGAGTATATTTATGAGCAGGGCAACAGGCTTCGGGTAGAAATTTCACCTGACGTTTGGTCAAATGAAATAGATTGGGAACTACTTGATGAGAGTGGTGAGGTCATCGCTTATGGCGGTAACTACCCTATATCTTCGCAAGATTCAACGTTTGTTGAAGAGGTTTGCTTGTATGGGGCTTGCTATACTTTTGTGATGACTGATAGCGCAGGTGATGGTATGTGTCAATGGGATTTTAATGGTGATGGGATTTGCGATAGTTCTTCTGATGCCTTCGTAAAAATCTATCTGAACAACGAAATAATCTATGATTTAAGTAGTTTAGAAGAGATTGATTTTGGGTCGATGCTCACCTTTGAATTTTGCGACCAAATCGTAGATTGTCAAGGCGATGTCGATGGCGATAACCTCGTTGGCGTAAATGACCTATTGGCAGTTCTTGCCAACATTGGTTGTATATCAACGTCAGAGCCGTGCGAGGGCGACCTTGATGGGAACGGCACTACTGACAATACTGATTTACAAGCGGTACTTGGCAATTATGGGAATTTTTGTTCGGCAATTGCTCTTTCAGAAATAGTGAATGAAAAAGAGCCTATACTTATGCCAAAGGCTCTTGACTATGAAGCCCCTATCGGGTTGTACGATATAATGGGGCGAAAAGTGTCAAACGACAAATCAGTATTGCGTAGAGGCATCTACATTGAGGTGTATGTCGATGACGCAGGTAATGTTGCTACACGCAAGATTTTCCTTCAATGATTCGAGGTTTAATTTTTATACTATCGCTACTGACGTTCTCGCAAGCGAACGCACAATGGTGCGATATGGAAATTCTTGGGTTTGACCCTGTAACTCTTGAAATAACGTTAGCTATCAATGGTGCGGAGTGCGGTACGGAAGCGGACTCGATAGGTGAGTTTATTTTGGGTTTGACATTCGACCCGCCCGTACCTGCCGAAGAAAATCCTTTTGATTGCTTTTACGAAGAAGGGTTTTCTCTTTTGCTTTTCCCCCTTGATTTCCCCTTTGTCAATATCGGTCAAGGTTCAGACGAAATTATTCAGCAAGGCGATACTTTATCCTTCAATATCATAGAAAGCCAAGCCGTTGGTTTCGATGCCACCCTTTGTTGGCAAGAGGCTATCAATAGTGGGGCTTTTGACGAGTGCATAACCATATACATCCACCAAATCAACGATAGCGATAGCTATTATGGAGATTCGGGTCTTGGGGGCTTCCCATATCCTGACTTGTTTCCCGAAAACAATACACTTACATTTTCTCTTACGGATGCCTGTGGAGGATTGCCCCCTCCCCCACTTGATGGAGGTTGTACTGATGAGGATGCTATCAACTATGATGAAGACGCGGACTTCGACGATGGTAGTTGTTTGTTTGTAGACCTGTCAATTCAATACACACTTATTCAGTTTGGTTGTGATACTGCAACCTTTGATTGGACATTTCAGCCTGACATTAAAGTGTGGAACTTTGGCGACGTTATGCCTGACGAATACTGCATAGACGTTTTTCTGAATGGCGAGAGCGAACCATACCAAACGGAGTGCTACAATACACCTATCCCTTATGGCGAGTATGTTCTGATAGAAATGCCCACATACTTTCCCGAACAAGATGGATACAATATCCCGTTGGAATCAATAGCTTTTGTCCTATCAAACGTGGAGGGAGACAACAACTCTACTAACGATGAACTCTTTGTAGGGGAACTCTTACTCATTTATCCCAATAACTGCATAATAGAAGGTTGTACTGACGAATCGGCATCCAATTACGACCCCGAAGCTAACGTAGATGATGGCTCATGCGAGTACCCCGTTTTGGGTTGTACCGACCCCGAAGCATTAAACTACAACCCCGAAGCAACGGAAGACGATGGCTCATGCGAGTACCCCGTTTTGGGTTGTACCGACCCCGAAGCGTTGAACTACAATCCACTTGCCACGGAAGACGATGGCTCGTGCGAATATCCTGTTTTGGGTTGCACCGACCCCGAAGCATTGAACTACAATCCACTTGCCACGGAAGACGATGGCTCGTGCGAATATCCAATTTTAGACGTAGAATTGGAGTTATTGACTAATGCGGGCTTGTTTTGCGACACCTTGCTTGGTGAATACTTCATACCCGTTGTTTACTTCATCAATACGGGTAACGTGCCTATAACGAGCCTTTGTGCGATGTACTCCACCAACGTCGAAAGTGTCTTTGCTTGCGACTATCAAATTACTTACGAAGGTGAGCAAGTTCTCGTAATTTTCCCTGAAATTTATGAGCAAAATAACGGCATAATATCGGTCGAGATTTTAAGCATTAACGGCTTTCCCGTAGAAGGAAATGTCTACACGGCATCCGACATCATTACGTTTGGAACGTTTGAATGTATTGAGGGTTGTATGGATGAAAATGCTTTGAACTACAACCCGTTAGCGCAAACGGAAGATGGGAGTTGTGAATATGAGGGCAACCCAAATGGGGATTGTGATGACCCACCACTTTATATTCCAAATACTTTTACCCCGAACAATGACGGAAAAAATGATTATTGGAAAGTGGTTACTCCCGCTGAATGTTGGAGGACGTTTGAGTTAATCGTATATAACCGATGGGGAGGAATAGTTTGGAAAACTGACGACCCTAATGCTTTTTGGCTTGGCGAGGGAGAAGGGCTAACCCACTACGTTTCCGATGGGGTATATGTCTACAAGGTGAGTGCCGTAGGTTATGATGTCTCGAATTGGGTTATTCGGACAGGTCACGTGACGATTTTCCGCTGATAGCTCATAATTGTTTCCCAATGCCAATCAAGATTCTGATTGACAAGCCCTATTTCTTCATCAGAGAGGCTTAAATCGCGTTTCTCGTAGAGCGGAAGGGTCGTGTTGCCCTTATAGTGCAAAAGGTCTTCAAAACGCTCGTTTCGGGGTTGGATGCGAAACTTCTTTGATAGTAAGCGCAAAGTGGTCTCGAAATCTTCTTGTAGGTCTTCAAGACGGAGCACTACCATGTTCTGACACATCTTGGGAAATTCGTGAAAGATGAAATTCAGCTTATAGCTACGAAGAGCAAAAAGGTTCTTATGCCTTTTCATCGTAATAAGATTCCTGTCAGCCATAATCTCTTCTCCTACTTCACCCGCAATGTTCGGTATGTTTTGGTCTTTTATCGAAAAAAATTCAGAGGTAATAAAATCTGAAAAATTTAATGAATGGAAGTGTTCGGGAACGTGCCACTTCTTTCGGTAAAAACTTTCAGCCCACGTGTATGGCTCACGCACCATGATGACAAGCAGTAAATCCTTGGGATAGCCCTCCTTTCTCTTTGTCCAAAAGTGCTTATGACCATACTCCTCGCAATGCTCGATATTAAGATTGTGCTCAATAAGGCGTTGTGCGTAGTAAGTACCGCTACAACGCTCCCCAAGTATTTTGAATCGAGAAACGCTTTTTCCCTTCCGAAAAAAAGGCTCGTTAGGGTAGCTAAACTTTATCATATCAATCAAATAACCCCTTTGGCTCTTCAACTTCCTCCGCCTCTACAACCTCTTCTTCGTTGTTGCCGTCGGAAAGTGCTTGGGCAAAAACATTGGACTTGCCAAAGTTCCGTGCTGAACGCTTATTGACCTCGATGATTTCGTCGCCATCCAACGTAAGAAAGCCACCACCTTCGACCACGTTATCGTAGTGAAGCGAAGACCCAAGTTGAAACTCTTTGGGGACGAGTTTTAAGAGTTGTTTCAGGCACGTCTTTTTCAGCATCCAACCCTGCGGGTCTTTGTCCCTATTAAACCAAATACCTTTGTTACCCGCCTTGCTGATGGACTGAATTTCCTGCAATTCAGAGCGCGACATCACCTTAAACATAGGCTCTCCTTCTCGAAACTTGACAACCGAGTAGACGTGCGTCAGTTGCCCCCTCTCTCCCGCAGAGGGCTTATGATTCAAGAAGGGGTCAAGACCAAGGCCATATTCAAAGTCGTCGGTTTCATAGACGAGTTCTGCACTGATAGCCTTGATAGCGGGATTGCGATATGCCAACTTTACAAGCCCCTGATAGCCCAACTGAAATTGACAAACATCGCCATACGGAATGAGCCAACACTCACCGACTTCGGGCGAGGGACTTAACCCATACTCTGCACATAGAAGGAGCGAAGCAAAAAGGGAGGCGGGGTTCTTCTCCACGACTGCAAGCAACTTCTTATCGCGCTTAACGGCATTGTAGGCCATAGCAAGGAAACGCTCGACGTTGATGTTAGGGTTTGTGGTAAGCAAGTCCGTAATCCTGTCCTTATAGGCGTAGAGTTGGTTCTTGAATAGCGTCACGTTAGCCTTGCGCTTATCGGTTGTTGTTTTTGATGTAGACATTGTATTCGTGGTATTGGTCTAACTTGAACGTCTTGGTGAATCCTTCGTGTCGTATTTCTTCGTAGTTCAGATGTCCTATAATTCGATTTGAATTTTCATCAATCTTTTTAAGGACGTTGATTACCTCGCGCTTGAAACCTTCAATTTCTCGCTCATGGATGTCGTGATTGGGTGGGTCTACAAGAATTTCTGAAAGGTGAACCAAGTAGTCAAAAAGTTCTTTGCCTTGGTTAGACAAGGCGCGTATGTCTTTACGACTTTCTTTTTTGCTTTTCGGGTACATCTTTTAGCCCTTTGGTGATTTGCTTCATCGTGCGGGCAAGTTGATACCACGCCTTAAATTTTTTGTAAGAAAGTTGTACCGCCTTGTATGCCTTTTGCACAAGGATGACACCGCCAAAAACAATGCTCACAAGCATATTAGAAAACAACATTTTCGCCTTCTTATGCCACGCCTTGTCTTTGGCGTGAAAGCGGACATAGAATACATTTTCCTGAAACGTAGCCAAGAAGTAAATCAGCGAAATTGCAAGATAGATTTGCGCGAGTCGCAGGATGATAAGTAGGACAATGCTCATGGTTTGGAATTAAGTTATTTTTATTTCTCGAAACCCAAGTATGTGAGTTCGCTATAAAGCTGTTTCAGGGATACGCTTTCAACACTCTTTCCTGCCCGCGCTATCTCGCCAATCATATACATCTCGGTATCATAAAGTTCAATCGCGTCCATTCCGTAGACCTCGCTAATTTTTTGCACATTAACGTGCATCACGTTGCCTCCTTTACGCCACTTTGAAAGCGTCTGACGTGATATTCCCGTATCTTTTTCTACATCGTTCATCGTCTTGCCTTTCACATACATCATAATGAAAAGACCTTGCACAAAACTTTCTTTTGTCTTGTCGAGTAGGCGCAATAATCGCACGTCGTTGGGTGTATAGTGGTATTCGCTCATATCTGACTTGTATAGTAGACCTTCTCAACTTCTGCAAACTCTGTCTTGTACTTGCAGTCGTATGCGAGAGGACAATTTCTGCATCTTAACATAGAGGGCTTCGCCTTGAAGCCATCTTTGAGTTGCTTTTCCAAATACACCTTTGCATCGGCTAACTCTCGCTCGTGCAAATCGTATTCATCTTCGTCAACTTCAACTTTTATGATTCGATAATCTTTCTCATTTGTGGTGCTAAAAACCCAAAAGTAAAATGGCACATCGTCAGTTTGAAAGAGGTTGCGAGCGATATACTTGTAATGCACCGCTTGCGTCAATAGCTTCATCTTTGGATTATATGGGTTGGCTATATCCTCCCATCCAATTGGATTCCACTTGTCGCGTATCAGACCCGAAGCCTTCAAGTCAATAATCGCCAATTGCCCATCGACCTTCGCTATAATATCCGTTGTGCCACGAGCATTCCCATATTCGATGTCTTCGCCTACGCTTTTGATTTCTATGTCGTAGTGTTTCAAGAGAGCCTTAAAGTTTGCCACCTGATACTCCATGCGCTCATAAGCCTTGGCAAGATTGCCATTTTTCAAACGCTTGCCTTCGGGTACGCGCTCACTATCGTAGGGTGGCAATGCTCCCGTACATTCATATTCAAACCATTGACCGAGAAGTTGGGCTTCGGAAGGTGGAAAGACAACCTTATCCACATATTGCGCCTTGATTTTAAGGCCACACTCTTCGCCTTCGATGTATGCCCGCATCGTTTTAAGGATGCTTTGGCTGATTTTTCTATCACTCATCGGTTGGAAATTTTTTCAGGGTGTAGTGATTGATGGAGAGTGTGAAGTATCTCATCATAATTGTTTTTACGTCTTCACGACCAAATCCCTCGGTTGCCAAAAACTCACGCAAAACGGGATAGCTGACAGGATACTTGCCAAACTTTTGTTCAAGCATATCGTAGAAGGGCTTTTTCATTTAATCAAATAATCTTCATCGCCATTTATTACTCTTATATCTGCCTTCGTTTCTATCCACACCTTTGCACCACATGACAACGGCTTGCACGGGGCGTAAACCACCTCTGCGATGACGACTCCATCCCTGTCAAGGATATGCAACTTTTCAGCGTAATGATTCTTCTTCGATGTCTTGCAGGTAATAACCGCTTCTTGCGCGTCATGCTTGGCATTGGAGCGAATCTTATGCTGATTGATGTGGATACGTTTGAGCATTTGAGTATTGTGGTGCGCCCAACAGGACTTGAACCTGTAACCGCCTGATTATGAGTCAGGAGCACTAACCATTGTGCTATGGGCGCAGATGTTAGGTCAACTCATTAAAAACATTGATTCCCATAAGAACAAAGGCATACAACAACGCAATAAGCAAAGCATATTGAATCGTTTTGAAAATGACAGGTAAGACCTTGCTCCAAAAGAACCGCTCTAAATTGTGATATAATTCCATGTTCAATAATTTTTTGTAGTCGGGGCGGGAATCGAACCCGCACTCTCCGTTCGGAGAAAAGCAGTTTAAGTGCTTCGTGTCTACCAATTCCACCACCCGACCAAGTACCCCCGACAGGACTCGAACCTGTAACCTACGCATTAGAAGTGCGTTGCGCTATCCTGTTGCGCTACGAGGGCATGGGGGCAAATTAGCCCCTATACAAGCAAAGACAACGTGAAGTTGAGATTACTTTTGAACACTTCGGTGTAGTTTGGTCACGTCATAGTTATCGAGACCTTTTCCGCGATTGGCTCTCCACCATTGGCGATTTTCTGCCTTACGATTTTCGTGCATGAACTCCTCGCAGTATTGCGCGTATGTTACCAATTCAGAGGTAAAGTTTGACGTCCTACGCATGAATTGCACGATTTGCGTCTTGGAGAATGACTTGCGCTTACGCTTGCGACCTCGCCCATCGCTCTTTCGTGGGTCTCCCTGTTTGCCCAACGACCACTCGTGGCGGGTCTTGGTATCACTCGACTTTTTCGACTCCTGCTTCACCTCTTTCTTTACCAAAACTTCGATTTGAGGCTTTGAATCTGCCACAAGGTTTACATCGAGGTTCATGATTTTCGAAATCATAAGTTCCTTTACCCCCACAATCATTTCCTGATATGTAGGGTATGAAAGAGGTGACTTGTCATCACCTACAATCGTTCTAAAAGCCTCACCATTGTAATTTATGGTGATAGGTTGACCCGTGACTCGATGAAACGCCTTCATCAATTTCTCAAAGTTCTCCATAGTTGGTTTTTTGGAGTTGGACAAATAGTTGACGGGTGCAATGTATGGAGCGTCGGGTTTACTTCCAAATCACATCGCAATTTTGTAAATTCGCATCATGTTCAACAACCCAATTTTTGACTATGCGGGCTTCAACAATCCCTTGGGTTCCGACCCGTATATAGTGTCGTTGGCGAACACAAATAACTTTGAGGAGGAAATCAGCCTTTTTAATGCCCAAGAAAATCTCATCAAAGAAAATTTAGGACTACCACAGGGTGTTACATCGAATGCCGAATGGATATTTGAGATGCCGTCAGAGCAAACCTTTACGTGCTTTGAGCCGTTGGTTGGCTTCAACAATAACACCGATTTTTTCTTGGAGAACGAAAACGGGAATGTTTTACGCCAATTCAGGGTGACGGCAACGATAAATTCTTTTAAGGCAATTACCAACGCTTTTAACGGCATTGCAAATGAGGCTCTTTATCGCTTTGATAGCGTACCCCCAAGAATCATTTTGAATGCTACCTCTGAATTTGCATCTTTCCCATTTGTCCAAGATGCAAGATTTGTCTTTTTTGTTACAAGTTTGCAAGAGGCGACCAAGGGTTTGCAGTTGGTGGAATTACGTGCCGTAAACTCTACTACCTATCCGTGCTTGGATAGATTCGCTTTGACTGCGACACAAACGGGATTTAACAACAACGACTCGACGAATGCCTCTTCGTATTCTGAAATCTTGCAGACGACAAACTTTGCTCCCTTCGGTGTCGATTCTTTGGTTTTGCAGTCGCCCAAAATCACGAAGTTGGCAGAAAACCCCGTCTATGTTACTGAAAAGGATGCCAACGGCAACAGGGAGCAACAACAAGTCACTCTCTTGCGTAGCCCATATATGCGACCCAACCAAAGAGTCATCAGCAACCTCCGTAAAATTGATGGAGCGACAGAAATAAGTTTTACCTTGCCTAAAAACACCTCTGCCACCCTATTTATTTACGACAAATACCGAATGATGCCATGATAAGACGAGAGCGATATGACGTAGCACATGACAATCCCATTTTGGCGCGTGTAAGACAATTCCACGAATCCAAAAAGAGCGACCCTTACATCATCTACGTTGAAAACAAGAATACTTCAAGTCAGCAGGTAACTCTTTTTGACGCTCAAAACAATCTTGGGGTAAAAGGCAACAATTTGTCAGCGGGAATTTCCGTCAATACTGCGTACAATTATACTACGGGCGCAAACTCCACTACGTCATTCAATACAGGAACTCAAACGTTCAACGCAGGAACGAACGCTAACTTTACAGAATATCCAAGCGTTATCTATGACTTGGGGGGAAAAACACTCGCCCAAGCCGAAAGCGAATTTAGCACGAATCCTGATTTTCCGATTTCGGTGCTCATTGTACAAACAGGCGTTACTGACACACTTGAATTTAAGTTTGCCACTTCGGATAGCACATTAACTAACCTTGACGTGGGACTACAATCTTTTGGCCTCACGCAGTCAACAACGCCTTTTTTCACCTATGGTCAGGCAGGGTCTTCTTACAACGAATTTTTGCAACAAATTTCCATACGCCCTATGCACATGGAGGGCAACTTCATTGAGTCAACAAACATCGCGGTCATTCAAACCAATGACTTCATCGTGGAGCAAGCTGACGTAACAGGACAATCCGCAAAAACATACATGGTGCTTAATCTCGACCCATACATGAGGTCTTCGCAACGCACGATGCCTACGTTCAATCTTATAGACGGAACAACATCGCTTACGCTTACGATTGGCGCAAATTCCAAGCAGACCATGTTCTTGTATGCCCTTGAAGAAATGGATAGTGCGGAAGAACTCGATGAAGCCGTGACACCCGAAACGATGGTCGAGGCAGATGTGTCCAAGCCCACACGCCCCTTTGACGATTACGAACTGCCAACGGATGGTTTTTCATCCTTTTAAGCCGTGTTGAAAAAAGGCAATAAAGTGAACTAATTTTTACCTTCCTTCATTTGTAAGGATGAGCCACAAATCGTAATCTTGTGGCAAAATCATCAAAATGAATAAAAAGGTTTTATGGATTAGCTTGGCTTCCGTAGCTACATTGGGAGTCGCAGGTTTCTTTGTTTGGAGAGCGGTGAAAAAAAAGAAGGCAAATAAGGCTCTCGAAGAAAACACACAAGACGCTGACTATGTAGAGGTGCAAGGTACGGAAGACACGCAAGACGCTCCGCAGGGACAAGCCGAAGAACCGCAACAACAAACTCCGCCTCACATTGACATTGAAGAGAATGTGGTGTACTTGTCTGCCAAGTGGTGTCCTGCCTGTAAGCAAAACCAAGAGGTAGCTGAAAAGCTATACGCCAAGTACAATGACAAGGTAGAATTTATCATGCTCGACGCTGATGACGAGGACGCGAAAAGCTACGGATACCAATTGCAGATTCGCCATATCCCTACTCTCGCTTTTGTGAATGATGGCGAAAAAATTGATGAACTCGTCGGCCCACAAACAATGGAACAATACGAGGAAAAAATGGCGAAGTATTTCCCTCAACTTTTTAAGAAAAAGGCAAAGATGGTTGCCAAGCCCGCTCCCGCTCCTCCCGCTCCTCCCGCACCCGCTACGCCACCACCTGCCCCACTTCCCAAAGCAGAAGCGGTAGAAGCACCTCAAAGTGAAACCAAAGCCCTTGCCGAGTCAACTGAACAAAATCATTCAGCTAACGGCAAAGAGGAGGTCAAACAAGAGTCCGAAAAGAGCAATGCTTAACAAGTATCCACTTCCGTATAGCTTCGATGCGCTAAAGCCGTACATATCAGCGGATACCATGCGTACTCATTACGAGAAGCACTACAACGCATATTGGGAAAACGCGAACGAAGAACTTAAAAAGAACGGGATAGAACCCAACATGACTGACATCGTAGAGTATGGCAGTTACGATGCTTCAAAGCGTTTGAGAAACAACTTTGGCGGGTACTACAATCACTCACTTTTTTGGTTCATGCTTCGCCCAACGAAAAAGGGATACAATTACCCTGATACTGAAACCGCAAAATTGATAGGTCGTGACTTTGGGTCTTTGCGCGATTTCAAGGATGAGTTTTCAAAGCAAAGTAAGATGCGCTTTGGTAGTGGGTGGGTTTGGTGGGTTTTTGACCCCAAGGACGGCAGTACCAAAGTCATAAACACGCCATATCAAGATTTCCCTGAAATGCCTGAATACGATTCGGTCGTGCCTCTTTTGGGAATTGACGTGTGGGAACACGCCTACTACCTCGACTACAAAAATGAGCGAGATAAATACGTTATGAATCTTCTCGACAATGCCATCAATTGGGCGTATGTCGAAGAGCGTGTGAAACAAAGCCTTAATATGCTATGAGTCAAAGAAGCGTACACGACGTAACCGATTGGAGCAGAAAATTTTTTGATAAGGTTATTGCCGATATAGAGGCAGACAAGCCTTTCAGCATCTTGCGCTATGGCGATGGGGAGTTGACGTGTATGATGCACTCGAAAAAGGGAGGGGGCGGAGTCAACTACGACGGAGACCTTTATTCACCCATGTTGGGAAACATGATTAAGGATTCGATTATGAATCCAACGATTGCAGACAACTTCCACTACTGCCTCGGAGAGCATTGCCATCAGATAGGATTGATTCGAGACCTTACAAGGGATAGGATATGGAATGCGTCTATCAAGTTTGAAGATGCGTTTGTATTCGTTCACGCGGGGATTGATGGGCGACTCCAAAAGTTTGTTGACTTGCTTAATCAAAAGCATAGCATTTTCGTTGCTCCCGAATACTTACAAACTTTGCCGATAGCATTCAATGAGCGCGTGGTTAGCCCAAAGAACAATAGCTTTGGAAAGAAGGACGACATCGCCAAAGAAATCATTTCCAAACTACCTGAAAATGAAACTTCGGTCGTCGTGTGTGCCCTCGGCATGAGTGCCATTCCTATCATCATAAACCTTTACAGGAGCAACGGAAGCAAGCACACATTCATCGACATAGGAAGCGTATTTGACCCGTATGTAGAAGACGGAAAATACCGCTCACATTTCGAAAAAATTAAAACGAAATTAAATTTCAAAAATGACACAGGGAATAAGGGAAGAAATAGACAGGCTTCTTCAAAAGGCGCATTCAATAATGATGAAGGTAGAAAATATAACAGCCACCGAAAGCGAAAAAAAGCAAGCAAAAGAAGCGTGTCAGAGGCTCTACAATCAGATAAAGTTGCTTGACGAAAAGACCTACATCATGGTCACGGCAAGAACCACCGAGCATGACTGACCTACAACTTATGACCTTGGTCTATTTGGCGTTCCTAACTGCGGCTATGATTTTGTTTTGTCGCAATAATCGTAGTTGACCAAAAGAGTCCAAGCGTTAAAGAAATTTTCGTGCATACCCGTCGTAAAATCACCTATGATAGAGCGATGGGGATAGAGGTAGAGCGATAGCTTTTCACCCGCCTCTTCGATTGGTATGATATACCACGCGCCTACGGGATGGCAGTAGATGGCTAAAAAGTCAATCTCCTCCTTCGTGTAGGCGTTTTTGCTTCCGCTTCCATTCGCGGCTTTGCATACATAGACATCACCGCTCGATTGGGTTTCTCTTACGGAAGATGTTAGCTTGACCTGAACACGGGCAAGTTTCTTCCCGTTGTCTACGATAAAGTCGTATTTGCATGGGATAAAGGGTCGGGAGGCGATGAGATTTAACTCCATTGTTTTTGCAAGAAAAAGCACCTCACCGATGTTATCCATGCCCCACAAATTAGGGGTCGAACAACACCGAGAGGTGCTTTCTTATTTGCAGTTATTCACAAGGTTTTCTCAATTACCTGCCTTGTCCTCGATAGGCCTTTTTATACCGAGAACTTGCCTTATGCTTGCTTGACTTTGTTTTTGCGTGTACGCCCTTGCGCTTGGTAGTCCGACCAAAGGTTGCGAATGAGGTTGGAGAAATCTTCTTTACCATCAGTCAACCATTTTTGCCAAAGCGCGAATCTTACCCGCATCAACACCTTTGTCGATGTCGTCGTAAAGGTCGCTATGAGCCACACGCATCTTTTCAATGCTTTTCGTGGTAATAGATGCCCATTGGTCTTTATCAAAGATGTACAGGCTTTGGCACGTCTCGTCACACTCGACATCTGCACTATCCGTAACCTTCATGGTCGTGCCATCGGTAAACTTGAAAAAGATGTAGGAATCACTCGTGCCACAACACCCTAAATCGCCACCCGTGACATACGCAAATAGAGCGCGTGTTTCGTTGATGCCTATGAAGCTAAATTTTAGCTTTGTGACATTGTAGCCTACCTGCTCGAAGGTGGTTGCCTTCTTGCTATCACCTGTAAATTCGTCAACCTCATTGATACGAAGAGATTGAGCAGAGAGTGTTGCCGTAGCAACGAGAGCCAAAAGGCTGAAAAAATAACGCATGATTAAAGATTAAATTTTACCAATTCCCCTGTGATGGGGTTCTTTTCGATTGTGTATTGTGCCACTTGCGTTGTATCGCCAAAGCGATTGGGCACTTCAATCATATCCGTGTAGATGGCGTAGCCATGCTTTTTACGAAGCGTATGGATAGTTGCCGAAATACGAGTGTTGCCAAGGTCTTGGATGGCTTGCAAACTCGTGATTTTGCCGTACTCCTTGAAGTAAGTGAGCAGTCGGTCTGCGTGGGTTTGTTTTGACATGATGGATTATTCGATGACACCTGTTGGAACAATGACTACGTTGCCCACAAGGGCGATGTTAGCGTAGTGCGAAGCTAATTCATTGTAGGGTAGATTGTTAATCAAGCCCTCCTCATTGACGTACATCTCGTAAGGCTCACCACCGATAGTGGTGTAGATGACCTGTATTTTGCCTTCTACCGCGCCTTGAAGCCACTTCAATTGTGGATAAAGGATTTCCTCTACCCGCGCTTCTTTGCTTTCCACGTCAATGATGACCGCGTGATTCTTGGGGATGTTAGGCAGTTTCATGGTCGGCACTTTTCATCACGCTCTCCAAAGCCTCGACAATGCTATTCAGAATGACGGAATCGTCACGTAGACCGCCTACTGACCAATCGGTCAAGTATTGCGTCGTTTCCCACTCGCTGAACGTCTTGTAGTCGTATATGCAAAACAAAACCTCCTTTCCCTCTGCGTCCTTGTACAACATTCTCCACTCCTTCTGAACCTTATCATCACCCGAAGGTGTGGGATATGTAGGTTCACCCAAAACATTCACGATGTCGTTGTATCGAACCCCATTGAGTTCGGTGACTTTCGACATACCCGCGACGCTCGGCACATTTTCGGTCTCTTCATAGACGCTAACCCCTTCAAGGATTTCATGGTAGTTCTCCTCACCACGCGGAGGCTGATTCAGTTTCCTCATAGCACTTGTGTTTTGAATGATTACAAGCGCAATGTAAAACGGACTTTACTTACCAAGCAAGTGTTTGCGTATTTTTTTTCTTCACAACCTATTGTTCAATCCACGGACGCATCATTTCCGTGAAGCACTCGCCATGTTCTGAATACACAAGATTTCCGTCAAGGCGAAACACAAAAGCATATTGAGGGGGCGCGTATTCATAGCTTAACTTATCGACTTTCTTGCGCTCCATCTTACGTCGAAAGGCATTTACAGAAAAGATGATTTTCAGTCCATCCGACTGCAATTCATATCTATGCCCAAAGATTTCGGTAATGACAAGCCCTGCACCACTATGCGCCATCAGTTGAAGTGAAAATCCTGATAGTCCTACCTCAAAGTCAAGGGTGTCGCTTAAAGGAAGCGAAATAAGGACATTCTCGCGCTCATCTTGGAAGATGGAGTACGGACAATCGTCAGATTGCAAATGAGCGGTTAAAGGAAGCGTTAAAAGAGTAAGCAGAGTAAGTATTCGGTTCATCATTCAGGGTTTTCCCTAAAATAAAAAAAGAGGAGCATTTGCCCCTCTTTCTTGAACTCACTCAACGTGATTATTGGTTCAATAATTTATTCATGCTCACAACTGAATCACTTCCGATTGACTCGCAGACAACTTTTTCGTCCTCACATATCTTTACGTCACCACCCGTGACTGCGTGTAAGAGCACCTTGACGAATCCATTTTCAGACATCTCATCGGGAGTGAAAAAATCAAATCGTTCTAAACCATCTACATTAAAGATATTTGAATCGTCTGCAATGTAGTAGGCACTCATCATGCCTTGTTCGGGCGAATCCATGCCAACAAAAAGTGTAACGTGGGTGTAACCTTCGGTCGAGAAATCATCGTTCAAAATGTACTTCGTTGTGCCGAGTTTGGTGAAAGAGCATGGCTTATTCGTTTGAGCAAACAACGTCGTAGAAGTAAGGCAAAGGACAAAGGCAAAAAATTTCAACGTCTTCATGACTTTGGGGGTTTGGGGTTTAACTCTGCCTCAAAGTTAAGTGGGCTTTACATACGAGTCAAGTGTTGGAATGTAAAAAAATGAAAAAAGGGGCGTAAAGCCCCTAATTTCCTGTGTTTCGCTATGTACGAATTACTTCACCTTCTTGATGATGAAGTAAGCCGCGACACCGACACCAACCGCGATAAGTGCCTGTTGGGTCGTCAATCCAAGAATCTTACCGCTTGAATCGTCACCGCTTTGTCGTCTCCAAGTTACGGGTTGACCCGTTGCTCCTACAAACTTTTTTGTCGATATAGATGGCTGTGCCAATGTTACATCTTCCTTACAAGTAATGTGTGCGCAAACCGAAGCACATCCAGCAAGGCTCGGCGCATATCCACAAAAAGCCCCCTCATAATGTGGCGCGTGACTTGCGCAAGTTTTTCTACACTCAATTAAGTCAGGAGTACCCATAATTGGTTTTCCTGTTACGCTTGAATTTTTTCTCATAGTATTTTTTATTATTATCCTTGTGTCAACGCCTCAAACGCTCGTTTACAACAATCGCAGTTCCGCCAAAACTGACCCATGTAGTCATATTCGTAATATCCTGCGCAGATGAACGCATTCCCACACACGCATCCAACAACGCCACCACCTGTGTCGCGTTTAGTGGGTTGACGTTTTGGGCCTTTTATATCAGATGTCCCGCTCTGATTTCTAAAACTTCTTCTTCTCATTTTTTTTGTATTAGATGTTAAGTGGCTTCAAGCCCACTTTTTTCAAAATTGGTGCGGCAACGTAGTACCATACGCCTACTGCCACTACGATTAAACCGACTTCGTGTAAGAAGTCACTCATGGTGCTTGCCCGACCCGTTGCCATCATAAAGTTGGCGTTTTTGCCTTGGGGTCTGACATTGACTACTCTTCTCGTGCCCGTTGCGCTCAAACGCTTTTCGTCGGGGTTTCGTGAGCATTTGATTTTGCAAGCCTCTTCTGACTGCGCGAATCCCCCACACAAACATGGAACTTTTCTGCCTGAGGCTTGTCTGAATGCTCTTTTTGCCGTGGCCGTTTCTCCACCACAAATTTTGGTACACTCTTGAAGAGTGCCTGTACCAACGCACCCCTCAAACCAAACGTCACAACCGCCTGTGGCTCTTGTAGGCGAATTAAATTTTTGTGCCATTGTATTCTTTGTTATTCTTTATTCTATGCCGTGCAATTTAAGGATTATTTTTTTCCTTTTTTTGCTTGTTGTTGCCTGTAAACTTTGGACGCTACGGCACGGCCTACCTCCATAGCTTCCTCATTGTCATATCTCTTGCCGTACTTACTCTGATACTTTTTTGGGACGGCTTTCCCGCGATAGTTGCTCGCGACCTTCATTGCCAACTTATCGAAGTCGGAAACCTTTTTGCGAGGCTTTTTTGTCGTCCCGCCTTTCTCCATTTCCTTTGGCGCAAACTTCTCCGCATATAAAATGTTGAACGCGCTATCAGGTCTTGAAAGCTCTTTCATGGTTCTTACCAAGCCTTCAAGTCCGTCTTTTGCTTTGATTTGCGTCTTTTGAAATTTCATGGTAAAATCCAAATCAGGCTTAACCTTGAACGTTTTACCATTTGGCAATGTGATTGTACCCTTGTCAAAATCGGCAATGGATTCGGCAGAACGGATAACATTTCCGTCTACGTTGTACACGTTGTACGTGATTGTTTCGCGCCCCGTTTTACCGCCCTTTGCCATTGTTTTAGTGCCCAACTTTTGCTTCAAAATGCTTTTTGTTGCACTATCGAAATGCGCGTCGGTGTACATACGAGTACGTGTACGCCAATCAGGGTCATGTTTGATGCCAAATCTATCACCTCTCAAATTTGGATTGTCGTCATCCATCCAAATACGATTGGTGGCTTGTCTATAAACTGCATATCTGCCTTGTGCCCCATTGCGTTCAATGTAATCCTTGATTTCTTCTTTGCCATAGTGGTCAACGACCTTATCAATAGCATCAGCCAATGTTTGATAGTGCCTTTCAGGAAGAGCCAAGTTTTTGGGTCGGACGTATCCACCTTTGGCGTGTGTTGTACCGCCACAAGACATACACTTTTTCGTGCGCCCCCCGCGCTTCATGTTGTAGTTAAAGACAAACGTCTTCCCTCCCTTTTTGATGTAGACGTATCCGTCGTCCTCAAACGCATCAGCAATGGCAGTATAGTCGGGTTGAATCAAATAGGCGCGTTCGAGGTCTTCAATGCTCATCCCATAATTTGGGCCAAGGTCATTGATGATTTCATCGGCAGTAGTATAGTTCGTCATAAAATCGTCATACACCGCTTCTGCTTCTTTCTCTTGAAGCGTTTGGATAAAGTCATCTAATTTGTCTTCATCGACGGCATCAGAATACTCCATTTCCAAATCAAGCCTTTCCGCATACTCGTCGGCATTGTTTTCGTCAATATCCTCTGACATTGCCTCTGCCATGCCCATAGCCCAATCACGGAAACCAATTCTATCAATTTCATAGAATCTTTCGGGGTCAATGAGACCTTCCATACCTCCCGTGTCGTCAATCCAACTTTCTACAAAATCTTCGGGGCTATCCCACTCTCCGAGGTATTGGTCATCGAGTTGTTCCGCCTCTACCCCGTAATCTTCAAGGTATTCAGCCTTTGCTAACGCCTCGTCGGTGGTTACTTCGCCTCCTTTGGCGAAATTACTATCCATCAAACCCATTTCTTTCATTGACTTATCTAAAATGTTTTTCATTTTAGTGTAAGAAATTGGCTTTTCATTGGTGTAATCGTAAGGTTCAAAGTAATAAGTAGAACCATAGTTATCTTCTAATCGTTCTACGTCGCTTTCTTTTAGACGGAACTTACCAAGTCCTTTTTCATTTAATTGTCGCCAAACAACATCAACAACAAGAATGTCTTCATCTATTTCTCCTCCTTTGGCAAATGCACCTGCCGACATCCCCGTTTGATGTTGTCTTAACCTCCTGCGCTGACGTGCTTGTGCATCGCTTAACTCCGACGCTCTCCGAATTTCTTCAAAACGTTTCAAACTTTGTTCAAGTCCCTTATCCGTTTGACCTCCTTGGGCGTAGGATTTTCTGCCTTTTTTAGTTGAAGAGCCGAGCAACGCTCCCACTCCTGCCGCTACGATATATTGAATCATTTGATTTGTCGTATTTGGCAATAAAAATACAAAAAAAAAGAGAGGGCTTTCGCCCCCTCTCCGTTGAATGAAATTGATAACCAAATACTGACTTGCTATGCTATGCGTAGTCGTATTCTGCTCGCAATCTATGTACCTTGCCCACGTTAACCAAATAGAGTTATCAACAAAGAATTGTTAGTTCAAAGAGGCAAGTGCGTTCGGTTTGATGTAAACGAGTTTGTGGGCATGAAGTTTTTGACTCGTAACAAAAACGCGGATGTCTGCACTACGCATCAGACCCGTAAAGTAAACCTTGCCTTGATTTGTTTCTAAATCAAAGGATGCGGTATGGATGTCGTCGGTCAATGTCCACACCCAATCCGCCTCTTTCTCGTTATCTACAAACGATATTACGTGGTTGGCAATGCGGTGATTGTCAGTAATAAAAACCTTTTGGCTTAAAGCAAAAAAAGGTAGTGCCACCAATGTGGCGAGGACGCTTAACTTTCTCATAACGTAGGGGTTTTGTTACCCTAATATACGAAAGAGTCGTTAAGTGGTCTTTACACCCCCATCGTTTTTTTCCGATAGACCAAAAGGCTCACGCCACCCACGAGAAGGAGTGCGCCCCCGACAAGGAGTTTTATGATGTTACTTGATTGGCTATAAACCCCATCTTCACCCGAATAATTCGATGAGTCAAGAGGTGCTAAAATACCCGTCAGGCCGTAATCGCTATTCGTCTCTTCGGCTACCTGCTGACTTTCAACCTCGCATTCTGATGAGTTCAAGCCTGATTCGGGAATCTGACTCATATAGGCGTTGGTAATCCGCGTTTTTCCCCACTCACCTGCACTATCGTCCCAAAAACTTGGTGTCTCCCTGTTGTCTATATGAATGAAGTTCGAATAGATGCCAATGCCATTGATTCCCAATCCGCGAAGTTTGCGGTACAATGGGCCTTTGCACTTGAAGTCATCGTAGAACTTTTTAAGGTAGGTGTTACGGGAGTTGGGGTCAGAAAAAACCGAATCAATCGCTCTGCCCGACAAGTGCCGAGAATTGGACACGCCCCCCGCGATGGAGTTTCCCGTAGGAGTCCTCAACGTGCTTGTAATCGTCATGGGAACGCCAAAGTGGTCTCTAATCGCTTGAAGCCCTTTTATCGTAGTATCAGCAACCTCGTGACACCTTGGAGCATCTAACGACTTGGAGTACAACTCTGATTCGTTGAAACTCCTGCTTACTTGACGTGTGCCTCCCCTACATATTTCAGCCATTGTCTTTTTTCTTGAAGTTAAGAATTTGCATCTCGTACTTGGTGATGTCCCAAAGAATCACCGCTGAAATACTTGCAAGTAAACCTATCCAAAATGCCTTTTTATCTTCCTTTGACCACATTTTACAAAAATAATTATTTGCATTTAATTTTCGTAATTTAGCCCTATGGCTTACCAAAAATGCTATGGGAAATACGTGGCTAACGACCCGTGTTATCCTTTTTGCTCTAAACCCGATGGAAGTGGGTGCGATTACTCCCCTGTGGGCGAGACGCAAGGAAGCAATCCTTGGGGTTTGACGGGAGAGCCATATAGCGTAACGTATAGCGACCAAGGCAAGTTGACGGGCAACTTTGATACCCGCGTCTACGTGCCTACAATTGACCCCTACCAAGTTCAAGTGCCTCCTACCAATAGCTTTTCGGGATTCCTGCCCGCAAGACAATACCTTGGCTTTGAGGGAGGGGGCAGTCAGCAATGTGCATTTTCTCGCGCTACGGGAACACCTGAAAGCATAACGCAGGGTGGCTCAACAACTGAACTTACTGCCGTACCTCGATACTCTACAAAGGACTTTTTTGCAGAGGGCGAAATGGATAAGCTAAACTCTAAACCTAACGGGGGTAGCCGTGAATCATGGAAACACGCATACAAGTGTGATTGTGGTAAGTGGTGTGTGGTGGAGGGCAACATGACTATGACCACGGCAGAGGTAAAAGAGCAATGCACACAAAGTGGTGGGGGGTGTGAACAAAAATGCCCCTCTTCGGTCTACCAAAATCCAAGAAAATAATGGGCGGTTTTTGTCATCACGAAGGAGGCACACAAGGGGGTACTTGGTGCGGAGGGTTGACTTGCACCAATCCTGAAACGGGAAGTCAAGTAAGCTATCCCGCTTGTTGTGATATTGTTGCACAAGGATGCGGTGGCGTTGCTACGCCCTCCTCAACATCCACGAACAATAGCTTCGGTACGGGAAAGCCCGTCGGTTCAGATTTAGAGATTGTCATGCTCGGTGCAGATGGCGATAAGACACCTGTACAAACGGCACAAGCGGGTGTTGCTTCGGGTATGCAGGGAATCATTTTGGTTGCCGTGCTATTCGGCACGATTTATTGGCTTACGGGGCTAACCTCAAAGAAGGGATAATCTTTTCGACGAATTGAATTTCTTTGAACGACGAGTTTTGCGCTAAAAACATGGCGTAAACATTTGTTTTTCAATGTTTAGGGCAAAACAAGCCCTTTTTTTGCATACCTTAAAAATGTAATCCTATGGTACTTCCCGAAGACGAATTTGGCGACATCTCTTTTCTCGACCAAGACAAACTGAAAAACCAAGAAAGTAAGATTGAAAGCGGAGAGATAGTGTGCAACAAAGACAACCCCGAAGAATGTGAAAATTGTAGCGGATGAAAGACGCTGAAAACAAAGAAAACAAAGTCCTTGGCAATAACACCAATATCGGAATCAATCTTCGTTGGCTGATTCAAATTGTTGTTGTCAGTAGTATGGCAGTATGGGGTTATTTCAGCATCACAAGCCAAATAACGCATCTTGAAATTTCCATTATGCGTATGGAGCAAGAACAAGCCTTGAATAGCGAGTTTAGAATCAAATGGCCTCGCGGAGAAATGGGGAGTTTACCTGACGACGCGGAGCAAAATCTACGACTCAATCACATCGAAAGAAGGCTTGAAAAGATTGAAGATTGGGTAGATGAATTACGCATTGAAAACAAGCACTAAAAAAGTAAAATATGGCTTGGAAAGAAATCTTCAAAGACGACAATACCTACAACGAGAAGTCCATTGTAGGTTTTTTGTCTTTTGCCGTAATGGTCGTAACCATGACTGCTGATACCATCACGGGATGGCTCGGAAATGACCTTGTAATCAACGAGTTTGTCTACAACTCATTTGTGGTAACTACCCTTGGATGTTTTGGCATCGCAGGGATAGAGAAATTCGCAAAGAAAAAAGACGATTAAATCTTCAAATCACGAGAGAAAAGCCCCTGTGTTCCATCCATACTGATGGCAATGGGGGCTTCTTCTCCACCCGCTTGTTCTTCTATTAAAGTGCCCTTAACTTCTGCATAAGGCTCACCCAAAGATGGCGCATAAAACGCCATCGAAGTGTTTTCTTGCTTTTCGTTGTATGCCTTTCGATAGGCTTTGCTTACTATACTCATCGTATTCTTAAATTTTGCCACGAAATGCCCCGTAGGAATCCTGTTTCAATGGCTTTTTCTATAATGATTTGACGCAACTGACCATCCGAAAGTCGCGTCAATTCTCGCTTTCGTAAAGGTAACTCCAAAACTTCATTGCCCGCGAAATCGTAGTCCTGTTCGGGAATCATAACCCTGATGTTTCCGAGGTTGTCCATAGCCAAAATCGGGAAAGGAACGCCCTTCATGGTGATGTTCGAAGAGGGTATGACGTTGTATTCCTGATTGAAGTCACGACTGCCCTTTTTGTATCCGTCAAGGCTATATCTCATAACTGAAATTTAAGCAATCAAAACTTGCCATCCGAAGATTTTTCGGGTTACTCCTTCACTCCAAAATATACGAAATGGAAGTGGTATGGCTCTATGCCCAAATACAATTTCATCCACGACCCATAGTATCGCAAAGCCCCCGAATCCCAAAATTCCCACTTTCCCGTATCATCGTCTTTTGAAAGGATGTCTACGTGATACTCATGGAAAGATAAGCCGTCCTCTTCGCCTTCTATAAGGTCTCCAATGTAGTTGCAGAAGTATTGAGGTTGCCCTTGGGCATCTTCCAAAACGACGCCAAACATCTCTTTTCCATCGGGTGTAGCTAAAAAGTCAACGTTGAAAATGACGTTCCATTCTACCATGCTTCCATCAGAATAAACCCAATCGGAATCTTGCTTTTCCCACCCCCTGATTCGTGTGTAGGTCTTTTCAAATGAACCCTCGGTAGCAATGTATTGTGAAGACGCGACGAGGCTCAAAAACCAAGAAGAAATAAATAAGATTTTTTTCGTCATTTTTTTCGGTTTAAGAATGTAAACGCAATAACGCCTACAACACCTGCTACCGCAACCGCTTGAACAATGGGGTTTTGAACAACCTTCTTAAAACTGCTTGGTGCAGTTGAAGCCGTGTCAACATCCATTTCCATAGCGACGGGCTGAATCGTGCTTTGCACTTCAACAGGAGTTCCATAGTCCGTCGATAGAAGTGGAAAGTTCTCCTCATTAACCTCCAAGCCTCCAATCGTCAATACATCGTCGATTATGACCTCATCTTCGACTATTGGCTCATCTTCGAGTATTACGTCTTCTTCGGGTGTTACGTCTTCTTCGGGTGTTTCCTCACCCGTAAACGTATCTTCTTCTTCATCCCCCATGCCATCAAATTCACCCTCGGTAGCGGGTTCGCCATCAACCTCTCCATCGTCGAAAATAGTTTCCTCATCTTGGGTTGTCGTACCTCCCGTTGTATCAGAAGTGCTTGTCTCGTCTGCTCCTGCATCAACATTGTCAAACATTTCTCTGACTGCTTCTGCGCTTGAATCAGAGAATAGCTTGTTCAAGTCGTCATCCGAAATCTGACCTTGTTCGATGCTATCAATCAAATCTTGCTCTGCTCCGAGAACTTCGAGTTCAGCGTCTTCAGGCAAAAAGATACCTTCGGGTTCGCGGGTATCGTCAGTAAGCGTTTCTCGCGCCTCATTGATGTTATCGCTCACCGCGACTTCGCCACGTAACTGCGCCACCACTTCTTGCCCCGCCAAAGGAACTTCGTAGTATTCCAACTTCACCAATCCTTCGGGCATTTCTACCGCCTCATAGCCGTACTCGTTCGATGTTGGGCTAAATGTTTGGAGTACAACTTGCCCCTCGTATAGCACATCGTCAGAATCAAACCAATCGTATGTGCCGACCATCTCTTCGGGCAATAGAATCGCTCCCGATTGTGTGTTGCTTGGGGGGAATGCACCTCTCCAATCAAATTGGTCGGGGTATTTTTCGTACAATTTTGAAACCACACAGGCGGTAAGTTTCTTTTTGTTTGCACCATACGCTATCGCCTCGTCCGAAATCTGAAAATTATTCCATGTCGTATTCGTGTGGTACTCTCCCAAAGTCATCGGGTCTGCATCGGCAAGCGCAGTAAGTCCCAATTCATTAACCAAATACCCCTTTAACCAAGTAAGGTAGTAGGGGTGAAAGGCATTTATCGTTCCGCCATAAGAGTTGGACGTACCCGACCACCACGCAGTACCCAATGGGTTGTTTTCAACATCATAACCCGTACAAATACCCCCATCATTTGCAGTATTCCAATGATATAAAGCGCAGTACGCATCTAAATCATAAGGGTATTCTTCCTCGATGCACTCAACTGACAAGTCGTTGTACTCTTGCCACATCCTTTGCTCCGAGAAATTTTCGTTGTACACCTCGTCAAAATCTTTCTTTGGAAAAAGTTCGCCCATTTGCATACGGCAAGCAAACTCCAAGTCGGCAGTTGACTTATACAGGTCAGTACCCGACCCTAATCCTTCAAAGAAGATATAGCGCACCTTGCCTTCACACAATGGCGCACCCAATGCGGGCATCGTTTCCCAAGTATATCCTGAAATATCAAAGAAATCCTCAACGCTACAAATCGCATTCGGGTCATAGAAAGGGTTCAACCCATAGTTTGCAGAAGCGGAGGGGTCAGTTATCCTTTCTCCGTGCTTTCTGAACTTGAAAAGCGGTACGGCTATCTGACCCACATTGTCACCCGTAGACAAATCGACATCGCCCCAAGCCGTAGAAGCAATGGGGTCTACGCTTGATGAAGGGTATCTCGTAACCTGATAGACGTAAGAATCAAATCCATTGACCATACACGTCTTTACTTGTTGACCATAGAAGGGACTATTCGGATTTGTAATTGTCATGAGCGGGCCTTCCACCCCTGCATATTGTTGTATGTCAGGCCCATAACTCTGCTCGACAACATCAACAACCTCATCGCTTGCCCTAACTACCTTTAACTGAACATCGACCTCTTGCCCCATTCCGTGTCCGTGGTCTACAACTAATTTTGCGCCCACGCTATCGCCCGCGACACATTGAGTTCGAGGCTCTGAAAGGCTAATAAAATCAGGCCCGCTACCGCATTCTTTTAACCACATCTTACAAGAACCCATCTTGGCTTCTCTTTCGGGAGAGCCGTATGGATATGCTTGCGAAATAGCGTGATTCCATCGCCAAAAACGACAAGCAATCTCGCAGTTTGGTACTGACCCCCCATAGGGTGCGCTTTCAAAAACGTAAGTCGTCGATTGAGTGCCGTCGGGACTCGTACAAGTACATTGAGCCATTTTTATTTCTTTTTGATTTTTCCGACTAATTCCTTGCCCTTGGAAATGACGCCATCCAATTTACCTTTTTTGTAAAGTAAAAACAACCCTCCTCCAATTACCGCAAACCAAAATAGCTTTCTCGCTCCACCACCCGTTGAATCTTCGTAGGAAGGTGCGCTTGACGCATAAGAAGTTGTCCTCTTATTTTGAGACGCATCTATTTGAATGGGGGTAGAAGACACCGAATCAACCTTCATTTGTTGGGAATCGGAATTGTTAGACGAGGAAGTAGGTGCATAAGCGGGTCTTGGTTCGGTTTCTACTACTCCCCCAAGTGGCTTACAACCTTGCGCTATCAGCTTGTCATCAAATTGTCCCGAAAGGAATGACGCCTTTCTTTCTTTTCTAAAATTAAGGCTTCCCAAAGCGGAAACATCGCCTCTATCGACCCGTTTTTGGGCATCTTGAATGTCTTTGTTAAGCGACAATAGGGTGGTGCAAACAGGCATTTTCTTTGAATTTGCCACTAAAATACGTCTTTTCACACATTTTTTTCTTCGAACGCTTGGACGAATGGAAAGCACACTTTACATTTGTGGTAGAGTTAAACAATTACCCTAACCCCATGACCGATGAAGTTCAAGGAAGAATTTAAGATTGTCTTGCCCAATGTCGCCATGACTACGGCATACGACATTGACACCGACCGCGCAACCGACGTGGAAATGGACACTACGATTTGCATCGACCCCGACCATCATTATGGCGGATGGTACGAAACTTACGATGTCGCCACGGGCGGTAACAGGTTTTATGCCGAGGGAGTGCTTGAAACACGCCACGACGAAGAAGGCAACGTCTACCTGACAGGTTTCGACGGATGCTTCGAGTTGCCTGACTTCATTCTTGAACGCCTTAAAGAAAAAGGCATAATCGACGAGTTATGACGAAGCAAACGTGCATCCTTTGCGGTGAAGATTTCACGGGGTATGGGCATAATCCCGCCCCCCTTCACCCATATTCCGAGGGAAAGTGTTGCGACGAGTGTAACTATACAGAAGTCCTTCCCGCCCGCATCGAATTGTTGTTTAACAAATCCAAGTAACCATGAATGAGACCATGTACAACGATTTCACCGACCCGTTGAACGAGAAGGTGGATTCTTTGACTGCGAACCAAGAGAAGTTCAACCATATCATCAACGTTGAGCATATCTTCGATGATGTAGTGGGAGACAACCCCTATGAGGGTACAAAGATGGGTGTAGAACTTGTCTCGCAACTTCGACGAAATCAATTTCGCACGATGACGGACGAACAAATTGATGCGTTCGTAGACGTACTGATTCGTGCCTTTGACATTAAAAACCGCCTGTGATGCAAAGTGTGGACTACAACGGCTACGCCAACCGAGAAACGTGGCTTATGAGTGTATGGGATGTCATTCCTGCCCTTGCCGAAGAAGCCATAGAGCAAAACCTTATACAAGTCGATGCCGATTGGTGCAAAGACGAGTTTATGGATATGGCTGACCTGCTTATGCCCCACAAGAAGTTTGGGGACAACGTTGTGACCGACCTTTTGATGGGTGCAATAGACCGCATTGATTGGGACGAAATTGAAGAACACGTGAACGACCAAATCATTTACGAAAAATGAGCGACATCAAAGATTTACAGCTTAAAGAGTGGATTCTTGGCCTGACCAAAGAGCATAAAATCATGCTCCTCGAAAACGCCATCAAAGACAAGAATGTCATGGCTCACATGGCACTTGTAAAAATCCTTGTGGAAGCACCTCTTTCCCAAGGTGGATTGCCTTCTGATGACATCCCACGACCTGATGACCCGAAATTTGAAAAATACTTCGATGAAAAGGAAGCATAAAAGCAAGCCCATGAAGCCCGAAGAACTTAAATTAGGCTTCTTGAATCTCGATTGGAATGAGAAAATAAACGTGTTGTGCGCCACCAAAGAAAGCCAAGATTTGGGGACATATTTAACTCTACTTTGTTGGCTGATGGAGACCCCGACCAAATATGGCGGAATCGAAATTCAGTCGATACCTGAAAAGGCTTATTGGAGCGTGTAACGGGAAGCCCCTTCGGGGGCTTTTTTTATTTCTTGGTGTAGAGGTAAACCAAACCTGCTCCTATCAGTATAAGAGAACCCCAAAAGAGGTTGTTACTCTTTAATGTGGCTTTTGGAAGTGAAACCCCGAACTTTTGTTTCATTTGGAGTTGTCTTAACCGAGCATCGTGTTCACGTTGGGCACGTATCTTATTTCGAGCCATAGCCCCTTCCATTTCGGCACGTGTCATCCGCTTGGCACAAACGCCTTCATAGTTGTCATCAACCAAGCATTGTTGTAACGTTGTTGCCATAGCTTAATGAATCGGTTTTTGAAGGTGGTTAAGTGTATATATAGCCTCTTGCAATTGTGCGTTGTTGTACCGCAAGATGAGGCGATTCTTGACGGATGAATAGTCATCGACAAAGAGTGCGCCCAACGCAAGGATGGCAATAAATGCTTTGTTCTTCATTTTCATTTGGGACTTTAAGGAATAAAAAGAGGTGGCAATTACCACCTCCTTCTTTTTCTATTGACTTGCCAATCACATAAAGCTAAAACCCGTTCCGATATTGCGAGGACGCATCGGTCTTGGTCTTGGCTTTGGTCTTCTCCGACGTGATGCAGGTGGTGGCATCAAAGATG
>Ga0196901_1000271_pt1 | contig 28135 bp, 37 predicted proteins | sample CB_VirMetaG_FD_169099 | JGI IMG/M metagenome (GOLD analysis project Ga0196901, IMG submission 169099) | Freshwater to marine saline gradient viral communities from Chesapeake Bay - CB_1504_1 Viral MetaG (v3) (version 3) | ecosystem: Environmental > Aquatic > Marine > Coastal | place: USA... | reverse complement strand
ACTACATTCTCATTACTACATAAAGCGTGGTTCTGGGGGGTAGGGGGGGTATGGAGAAAAAACGGGATTTCTTGGGGGGTAACACAATATTGTGTATGCAAACCAAAAATTGTGCTAACGACAGCAGATTGTGGAAACAACCAGATTGTGTATTGACAAATGGAAAAACTTTAGAATGCTCAATTTCCGAACGATCAGGTAACACCTGGACACCTTATTCCTTTGCAGACAGGGACGATACCTTTCGTTTAATAGCCCCTTGGGTTTACTCCCGGGGGCTTTTTTTTGCCTAAATGAAATCTAGTGAAAAAAGTGCTTGTAATGCTTGTTTAGGTGTGCATGGTGGTGGCTTCAAATCACGAACCATTAACCAATAATCACATGACCCAACAAGAGTTAGATGAAGTAATCAAAAAACGGATTGACCAAATCAATCGCATTGAAGCAATCTTCGAGGAACACCCTTCCTTGATGTTTCAGGCAACCTACATCGGGGACCCAGCCATTTACGTAGAGGGAGATCGCCTGTATTCCGGTTTCCTTAGCCGTCTCCATTCAATCCGATCCCACGGCATTAAGCTGGATCTTGAATCCTACTTTGCAAGTGGAGGAAAGCTAATTGTAGTTTACAAGGCGCAGTCTTCCAGCGGAATTCCTTTTGAGCTGGTCTTTTCCATTTCAGAGGTTGAGATTGCACTGGAAAAGATTTCCAATGGCAAGTGCCACCTTCGACACGAAACAAGAATCTCTCAGGAAGTCGTTTGCGACATCTAGTTATGAGCGCAATTGAAATACAGGATGCGCAAGATGAGATTGCGCGGGAAATCATGGATCAGTTCGGAGACTACGAGGAGCTGGATGGACACTTTAACCAAGCACCTCACCCGGCACCTTTTGGTTACAGGCTAGTGATTCGCCTCAACGGTGAGAGATTGGTCGTAACCAAGATGAAACGAGAGGGCAACTGCCTGACGCTGGAATGCCGGAACGGGACCAAGCTACCACTGGACCCAGTTGAATCACATGAACGTCAAATGCAGGAGAACGGGCTACAGGAGCCTGAAATTAACGCATAATCATAATGAACCCGATAAAATACAAAAACTACCAAGTCAGAACACTGGACGAAAGAAATCTGGTGGTCTCAAAACTTACTACCGTAACCGCCGTTAAGGACACCAAGGAGCACAAAACGGGAGACGTTTATCAAGTCTACGTTGACAAAGGCTTCTTTGGCACCGTCTTGGGGGCTTTTGAGTGGATTTACGAAGACTCCATCAAGGATTCTTCTGCAAACTCGCTCACGGAGCTTCTAAAGGCAATCAAGGACCTGCGAGCAGAGCTTAAAGAATTGCTTGCACCGAATTTAACAACTAACCAATAAAACCAATGCCAAAATCAAAAAAAACCAAACCCGTTCCGTTTCTTTATTACGTAAATGACGGAGTCTTTAAATCCAATAAACAAATGCCAGCAATTGGAGAATCATTCATTGGATGGCTCAGTGCATCAAGCATACTTCGCAATCAGGAACGACACACAAAAACAGATGTGATTGCCAGCAAATCCGCGTTGAAAGCTTTTTTAAAGAGCCTGAAAGATGATGAGACAATTAAGCAGGACGACTTATTGGCATTTGCTTGAATTAATTAACAACTAAACCAAAAACACCAATGAGCATAGCTGCATTAAAAAACCTTGCTGACAATACTTGGGTCAATGATCCAGTATCCGGCACCATACATGAGGCGAAGGGCATCAAGGGAGACACCCTTTTCGTCGCCAACATGACCTACTCGGGCATAACCATAAAATTAATCACAGAATTCCATGACCTTCGTAAGTATGAAGGAAAAGTAGTAGAAATTAACGGATCTGGCATCAAGAAAAAGACGGACGATTTCAAAGGCGTCAAGACACCCAAGTTAAGCTTTGGCGCAAAAGCCGTTATCAAGGTTCTTGGAAACGCTGCCACGGACGAATCTTCTTCTTCTTCTTCTTATTCTGCGTCTCCAAAAGCCTCCACAAGCTCCTCTGGTGCCTCTCTGGGGCGTTTTGGTGAGATTCCCGGACCAACAGTAGGCATGGCCATTAACAACGCCATAGGGCTCCTAAAGGAAGCTTGTCCCAAAGGCAAGCTCAAGGACTACTGCCTTGACGGTAGCTTCTCTGCTGACGTAGCCAAGATCGCTGGTTCAGTCGTCAAGATTTCAAAGTTTCTTGAAGACGGCAACCTTGACGGCTACTCAAAGCTGGCGGATGCCAACTTCACCGCAGACGACCTGCCTGACGACGAAACCCCAGACGAGGAAGATGAGGACTTCCCAGAGTTTTAATCTATGGAAACCAGAGAACACTACGGACGGCAACCCCAACAGTTCGCCGCATTAAACCCAATCGAGTCCATGGGCATTGCCTTTGACATCGAGACTAAGGTAAATCCTGGCGTCGAAGACCAGTTTGACCCTGAAAGCGTTGCACTGGGCAATGTTAAAGATCCTGAAAAGATCGCCGCCAAGGTAGAGGAGGCTAAAGCTCGATTCATAGATAAAGCAGCTCTGTCTCCTTCCCTGTCTCGGATCGTCTCCATAGGCTTCTATGGGCACGGCTTCAAAACTCCGATGATCCAGACAGCAAGGAACGACGACGACGAGGAAAAGCTTATCAACGAGTTCTTCCATGTCTTCACCTCCATGCGCGACCGTGCTATCGTGAGCTTCAGGGGCTTGTCATTTGACCTGCCCTTCCTGTATCACCGTGCTCGCGTCTGGAGAAACAAGGGAGTTTTCGAGCTTCCACCAGCAACCGCAAGGCAACGCTCCACTGACATGTTCAAAGAGTTGACCTTTGGAATGTATTGGGGAGACATCGGGACCCTCTGGCCAGACGCCAGCCTAGCCGGATTCGCAAAACAGTTTGGTGTTGATTCAGTCAAACGACAGAACGAGTGCGAAGGCAAGGACTATGCCGAATACGTGCTGTCCGAGGACGTAGAGAAAGTCAAAATGGCACATAACCACCTAACAGCAGACCTGGAGGAAACCTACGCCCTCTACTCCTACCCCATGAATCACTAAACGAAACAATACGCCCCCAGCTCAATCTCGGGCTGGGGGTTTACAATTTAATTTAATAATATGGACATTTACAAAACATCAGACACGCCATTTGCGGCACTTTTAATAACTCTTGGGTTTCATTGCGTCACCAAAGGCGTCAACTCACATAACGGCAGGATGTGGTTTGGTTTCGGGACCGAAGGTGACCACTCATTCCACACACCAGAGGAGCTTTATGAACTTTGGATGGATGGAGAATCGGACTACAAGATTGACCTCAGGGACGTAAGGGAACTGATTAGAGTTAAGGTTTGCTTGATTCGAGTCATTAAAGGATTTAAAAACGATTCACGTTTAACCCCTGGAAGTTGGAATGACTACTATTCAGCTTAATTTCAGGAGGGTAGCCGGATTTGAAGACCGCTACATAGTCAGCGACCACGGAGAAGTGTTTTCACTGAGGCGTGGCAGGTTGCTAAAACCTTATATCCACCCGCAGGTTGGACACGTCTACGTGCAATTCAACTGGAATGGCAAGTCACGCTACTTTAGAGTCTCAGATTTGGTCATCAAGGCGTTTGTGTCTCACAAAGTTAAGAAAGTAAGACACAAAGACGGGAATAAAACCAATAACCACCTAAGCAACTTGGAGATTATTTATGAAATGGAAAACAATGTCAGGTGATGTCCTTGATTTAAAGGATATGACAGATAGCCACCTTGCAAATGCTTTGCGTTACGAATATAGAAAACGCTATCACTACAGCAGGGCGTGTGAACATCTCGAAGAAGAAATTCGTTTGAGGCACCTAAATAACTTTATGAACCAAACACTGGAATGCCCGTTTTGCGGAAAGACCATGAAAATGGAAGAATTCATAGAGCGAAACATGGAGGTTGGGTTTTGCCCCGATCGCTCACGATTTCAATTCTCCTGTAAATGTGGTGCCAAATCTGGGCGTATTGATTTTCCAGAATACAAAAGCCCTTTAAACATGGAAATAGAAAACGCAAAACCCCAAGTAAAAACAACCTATAATGACGTGGATTGGGATTATGACTGGAGGGATTTTTAATGGACATGTCTCAATTCTCCAGTTCGTTCAAGGCGTGTGTTTACAAGGTCCAGAGGGCTCTTGACGATAGGAAGGCAGGTAAACCTTTTTCTACCTACTCAAAACCGCTCAGGGACGAGGTTAAAAGAAAGATCGAGCTCTCCAGGAGATCCGCTGACATGTGGATTAAGCTAATTGAAAAGCTGGACGTGAGCAATGACCTTCGTTCCCATGTGGCAAGGACGGTCTGGTGGGACTACTGTAAGCACATGTCTTACGAGGATAACCGCAAGTTTGATCGCTTCCAGCATAGATACCTGATTGAAGATCCTCCTGAGGACGTGGCAAAGTGCCTGAACCGGATAGGCTACACGCCACACGAAGCTTACCTAAGGGCCAAACTGCCACACAAAACCCATAAAACCCGAGAGGAGCACCCAGACGATGCTCGCAGCCGCAATGAATCCGATTAACCTAAAGGCTACACACGTCACGGGACAACCACTGTGTTTCATGGTGAACTCTTCTGACGATGCCCAGACACCTCATTTGGTGGACCTCTCACGCAATGAGGGCAACGGGTATTGCACCTGCAAGGACTTTCAGGTCCGGTGTTCCTCGAATATCAAACAACAGAAAGAGAAATACAACGGAAAATTCAGGAGAATAGACTACATTATGCTTGAACAAACTGAACTAATTTTGGACGGCAGCAAAAAGAAACACTACGTCATAGCTAAACCCAACCCAAACAGGACACTTTGTAAACACATCCATGCAGCTCGCCAGAAATGGTGCAACGTAACGCTGAAGGATATTTCAATAGAACTAAACCAAGACCAAGACTAATTATGCACTCACAACTCAAAGGAAAATACATTAATTACCGAGGCAACAAAGACCTCGCCTATGCTATCAGAAGTCACCTTATCATGCTAGGTGAGAAGGTGGATTATGGCTTGTTTGAATGCAATTCTAACGAGACCTATATAAGACCAGCCAGGTCACAATCATTGAGGGAATTGTGGGGAACTTTTTCAACCAAATCATACCAAGAAATTTCAGTTAAAGAGTTCTTTGCTCTAACGCCAGAGCCGCAACCCCTGGAAGAAAGTGATCTGGAGCAACGATATGATATCCTGCTCAGAGACTACGATCACCTGAAAGACGCCCTGTATCTCGAAAAGGTCAAATGTGGTGAAATCAAAGATGAAAGAGACCACTACATGGACATCTATAAAGACCTAATGGATGACTACAATCTCCTGAGAGACAACTACAACTTTATGGAGGATGAACTTGATGATGCGCTATGCGAATGCAAACAAAGCAAAAACAATGAAGCAGAATTATTGGAAACGATCAGCTCGCTCCGTGAGGAAAACGAAAAACACAGACAAGACGCCCAGGGACTACGGAAAATCCTTTCAGACACTCAGGGCTTCCTTAACCGAGTATACTAAAGAATCAGTGGATCATTTTCAGAAAATAATGAAAGCATCAGGATTCAAGGAAGAAGAATTTACGGTAGTAACCAATGAACACCGCATTGAATCGCAGGCACGGGGGTGTTTAACCAATGCCCCCGTTTCTCTCAGGCTCAAGAACAAGCGGGTCGTTGGAACGCTCCAAGGTTACTTCAAGTTCCTTAACTGGTCTGCCCCAGGAGCCGTTCCTAACTTCGAGTGTGATGTTAAGGGTCATGTCTCTGGCAAGGTTATTCGAGTAAACATGGAGGAGGTAGACTTGCGGGTTCATACCACGATTGAGGAAGCTTTTTTTGAAGCTGACACTGAAAACGGGCTTGACCCCACGCTAGAAAAGCGTAAACGGGATGAAGCTTTTTTAACTAAATTCTCAAAAATGCAATGAAGTCTCCAAATACCTACTGCACCATGACGGAATGCGCCATGTTCTACTTGGATTGCTGCCGTGCCCTCACCGATGAAAAGCTTGAGGAGCTTAAAAAGAGTAAGGCTGAAATAGAGGTATCTTTAGAAGTCCCAGAGTGTTTTGAACCTGAAAACCCCACTTTTGACCATGAATGCTAGACGAACACACGACACCATTAACGCAGTGCTTGCAATGATCCTAGTGGTGATGCTAGTGCTATTCTTTCGCATGGTTAGGGAGGAAGCAAAAGCTTCAGTCAACTACAACAACCACTGTCCAACATGTCATTATAATGAAGGTATTAGGAATTGACGCATCTTTCACTGACACTGGCTGGTGTCTTGTGGCAAACAAGCTGGATCACGCTCCCATTTTTGGACATGAGGAATTTGCTCCTGTCAAAACTGGTAGAAAGACCATAGAGGACGAGCATCCTGGAAACAGATTTCATGCTTTTGGTGATTTCATTGCCAATCTTATCATTAAGCATGAGCCTGATCTGATAGCCTATGAGCGACCAGCAGGACAACACTCCTCAATGTCTGCTCTGTATGGCATAAGGGCATTAACCTTGTGGTGTGCATGTAAGCAAGGTGTTGCCTTCAGGGAAATTTACCCAACTTCCTTGAAGAAATGGGCCACTGGATCAGGCAAGGCTGACAAGCCTCTTATGCGCTCATGTCTCAAGAAACGAACTGGCTTTGACATCGACAACGACAACATAGTAGATGCCTTCTGGCTTGCTATCTGGGGACAAGGACAACTATGACCTCGTTAATCATTCTTGGAAGGAGATACAATGTTAAATTCTATAAGAGACCATTCAACGAAGAACATGACTGGGGAGACTGCGATGGCGATAAAGCTATTATTCGCGTCAGGATCTCTACAGTCGGCAATGATACCATCGACACGCTACTGCACGAAATTGGCCATGCAATATGGTTCGAGGCTAACCGTGGCTCGCCAGTTAGTGAGGAGAACGCAGTCAGATGCCTTGCAACAGGATACGTGAAAGTGCTCGCCAGAAACCCAAAACTCTTGAAATATATCAATCAAAATATAAAATCACTGTAACCTATGCCAACACGCAAAATCAAACCGCTCACTCCAAGACAACAGGAAATTCTGGATGCAGTTAATCTCTATGGATCACACCGAAAAGCAGCTAAGGCACTGGGTCTTTCAAAGTCTGGCATAACATCTGTAATCTCAGAGTGCAAGCTAAAGGGGTTCTTCCCAGGGCAACTGTCTCCCGTCCCAGACGCAGACGGCATGAGAATGACCAACACCACCGTTCAGTATGACGCCATGGGCAACGTGGTTCAGGAGTGGAGACGGCTATCTCCCGACATTGAAATGATGAAGGACGTTGTGGAGGAGCTGGCTGAAGGCGTTAAAGGACTCGGGCACAAGCTACCCAAGCTCTTTGGCTCCAAGCTTCAGGAGGAGGATTTGCTATTTGAACTGGACATCTACGACCCGCACATTGGCATGTATGCCCAGAAAGACGAGACCCGTGACGCAAACTACACATGTGATCTTGCAGTGGAGCGTATGACTAACGCTTGCACCGATCTAGTTGGAAGGCTATCCAAACCAAGGGGCAACGGAGTTGTAGTGTTTGGTGGAGACATCATGCACTCAGACACACGCTCCAACAGAACCGAGCAATCTGGAAATGTTCTGGATGTGGACAACCGCTACCATCGCGTAGTCAACTACGTTGTGTCAGTCATTCGTGACGCAGTGTCCATACTCGCTACCAAATGCGAGAGAATTAAGCTGGTTTTTATCGAGGGCAACCACGACTGGCATTCCTGTGTCTGGATGGCAGAGGTGGCAAGGGCTTACTTCCATGGAAATGACCGCATTGAGGTGGTTTACCAGCCTTCACCACGGAAGATGCTTCGATTCGGAGAAAACATGCTGGTATGGGCTCACGGAGACAAGATACCAAGCCACAAATGGGCTCAGATTGTAGCAGCAGAGTTTGCTGTTGATTGGGGAAAAACCAAGTTCCGGCACGTCAAACTGGGGCATATCCATCACAAGAAAGCAATAGCTCCCGTGGTGGTTCAGGAAGAAGCTGGAGTCCTTGTTGAATACGTTGAAGCATTATGCCCGTCTGATGCGTGGCACGTCAACTCGGGCTACGTAGGCACCCAGAAAGGAGCCTCTGCCTTTGAATACCATCGCACCAAAGGCTTATACACCCGTCATTTGCACACCGTCTAACAAAATCAACAAAATAAAATCAATGAAACCGTTCTACGAAATAAAACCAGAAGACGAGTTTATCGTCCTTCAAAGAGACCACTCCGGTGCAAACGCACAAAATGGAGACGTAATCAAGGTATTGTCAGCAAACATAGGTCATGCCTCCTACAATACTGTGGTAAAAGACAAATACCTCCCATGGCTGCTGCACAAGGATAGATATGAGCGCAACTGCTACTGCCCACTAGAGAAATGCAATGAGACAATCTTTATAGACTGTCCCCTACCAGTTAAGAAGAAGGTTTATTTGGCTGGTCCCATGTCTGGAGTCAAGAGCTTCAACTTCCCAGCTTTTGACGATGCAAGAGAGGAGCTTTCCAAGAAAGGGTTTTCAGTTGTATCTCCAGCAGACCTTGATCGGGCCAATGGCTTTCATCCAGACTATGATAAATTTACCGAGGACCACAAGCTCTACGCCATAGACAGAGACCTTGAGGCAATCAAGAATTGCGATATGGTTGTTGTTCTTCCATGCTTCGAGCACTCCATTGGGGTGAGAGCAGAACTAAGCATAGCCGCATGGCTGGGAAAACCTATACACCGTTATCAAAACGGACATATTGGACCTAAAATCAAAATAAGTAGCTGCTACCTATAATGAAACCAGAGTCAAAATTCATTTGCAACCAAGGCAAGTCCTTACCTTACCCCAAAACATTGTCAGAGTGGCGTAAACAACGTCCCGTCTACGAAGGGTTCCTTAAATACTTCCCTGACGCTATCCTAGAAGCCGCTCACTTGTCCCTAGAGGGCAATGCGAAGCACAATGGCACCACCGATAAGCCTTCATGGAACAAAGCCCTCTCAGGGGACGAGAAGGACTGTCTACTGCGTCACCTATGTGATCTGGCATCGGGCCACGAGCATGACAATGACGGTATCTGGCCAGAGGTGAAAGTCTTCTGGAGAGCTGGAGCTAACCTTCAGCGCAAGATTGACGCTCTTAAAGAGCAAGGATTGTATCCACCCAAATTCTAGGTAAAACCTTATTTCATCTAATGAAACTCTGACCAATCTTATTTTATTCAATGAACCTGTTCCCTCCTGAAGAAAAAAAGCCATTCCTCAACATTCCAGGTGAGTGCATCAGGAAGGTATCAAAGGGGCTTCATGTCCCTGGTCGTCTAGTAATGAAGGCTAGGGGAAAATCCCTTATCTTTTGTGCTCAATTGGAGCATGGAGAGCTGTCCTTTACAGAGCATAGGATACCTTTGCGACTCAACGAAAAAACAGTTGTCAAGTTGACTGTCCCTAGCTCAATGGCAGAATTTCTGGAAACACATCCAATAAGGCTGCTTGCGTTTGAAGCCTTACTTGCGTAAATCGTTCTCACGCTGCAAAAAAGCAATGATGGTATCAAGGCGACTATTCATATCTGCCTTCATTTCCTTAATGTCATCCTTTAAGTCTATTTTGACTTGCTGGATCATTGCATTATTGCTAGAAATTTTTCCTTGTAGTCCGGTCAATTGAGCCGTGTGATCCGTAAGAACAACCCCTTTTCCATTGTCATTTCGTTCCAATATTTTTACACGACTATCCAGATTTTCAAGGTGACTTGAAAACTCTCCAGCCGTATAAATAGCACTCATGCCCGCAGCAACAGCACTAAGAAGCACTGAAATAAAGATTTGCAGTGCCAGCCGCTGCCATGCCTGGCTGTCAGATGCAGTCATTGGTGGCTACTCTTTCTCCTCTTTTGTTGCTGCCGGGATATTCCTTACCTTGATTCGAACGCTGGGCCCTCCTGGAGTCTTGGACCTTACGTCATACTCAACGGTGCGCGTATTGTCGGGAGCCACAGTCACAACCAAGTCAGAGTCGGACCAGAAGCCTCTACGTGAGTATTCGAGATCCCCGACCTGTCCGGCCATAACTCTTGCTTGATGTATTTGTTTCTCAAGGCTGGTGCATCCTGTGAGTCCAGCCAGTAATAAAACAATCGTGAGTTTAAGTTTCATTGTATAATTGGCCTTGGAATTGGTTTTATTAAAGGTGAAATTGCAAGCAATCCCGGTGATACTTCATCGGGTTGAATGTCTCTGAAAAGGTTGGCCCCCGCGTAATGGAGGGCCGCATAAACAAGTTCGGAACAGAACCAAGATTGATTGGCCCCTGTCTTGCGACGGGAGACGAAACGTAGAACCCCACTGTAGTCATATCCCTCGCCAACTTTGTCCAAGCAGAATTTTATAGCGCGGTCCCAATCTTCGGAAGTTAATTCGGGAACTTCAAAGCAGTCAATTCCCTCCCAGTCCTTCAGTGTCTTGACCCTTACTCCGTCTCCTTGCCAACTCTCCACAATACGTCCGTCACGCATCAGGATGGCAGCGTGGGAATAAATGCCTCTGGTCTGCCAACGGATAAGCGAGGATATGATTCCACGTCCCCGAAAGAGCAGTATGCAGGGAGTTGTTTTCATGTTTCATCCTTTTTCTTAAGCCCAGTCTTTTCCATGGCCCAGTTTCTTGTTGGTTTGTGGAGTAATGGTAAGCCAAAAAAAGAAGCTAAGGCGAAAACAATTAAACCGCCTATAGTAAAACCCATTCCTACGTCAACATTCATCCACGCTTGAAATTCTTCAGGAGTTATTGCTAGAAATTCCATAAATACCTTACCTGATAAGTTATGATTACGATATAGGCATTACATAAATGTCAATGTCTGCACCAGCCGCAGCTACAGAGGTAACTACAAATCTAATGGCAGTTGCTCTGGATACAAACGAAAAGCCTTCTGCTTCTGTTATAGCGTCCTTGGTTGCCAGGGTTTGCCATGTCCCGTCTACCAGTATTTCAACTTTAATTGATCCTGAATCAAAAGTTGAGCCGTATATTTCTACAAGGTGCGTTCTACCTGGAGATAGCGGAAAAAAAGCGTCAGAGGTTCCTGTTTGTGCAGTAGTCGGGAAAGTCCCATTATCGGTCACGTTTATCATCAGAATATTGTTTTGGAGGGTTTAAAAGTAGCGAGGTTATCTAGGTTTCAAGTTGTTCAATGTAAATAGGATAAAAGATTTAAACAGCATCCTTTGTCCAGAAAATGTTCAGAATATCCATTATTACCAAGGCGCAACGGCAGTGAAGGTCAATCCCAAATCGGAGTGGAGACTGTATAACAATGAAGTAAATGTATCCATTTGCGTTGCATCCCACTGCACGTCTTCGCAAACACAAAAACCCAAAACGGGATTCGCCATGTGTATCTGCCAGGGTCCAGTAGTGTCCTCATGGGCAGAAGAAAGCGATAATGTAGTCCCGCTTGCAGTCCCTGAGGCATTTCTGGCACGAAAGATAAAGTTTTGAGTCCCGTCATAACTTGCAGCTCCAGCCAACCATGTGTTTTGTCCTCCTCCACCGAGGTTGGCTTCCTGATTGGATGGGCTGTTGTTCCTTGCTTTGAGCCTTATTCCATACCCATAAGCCGACCCCTGGAAATAGAGCGAGTAATTTCCGTTGTTGTTATGTGTATGAAGGCCAATAGGATCAAGGACTCCTTCGTTCCTTCCCCAGAGAACGCGGGTCATTGGATAAGCAGGGGATTGTATCCAATCGAACGTAGCCCCGTTACCAAAGGTCCCTTTGGTCTCATAGCTATATCCGGCATTCCTGTGGAATCCTACCTCACGGGCATAGTGACTTGACTGAAGGAAGTTGTTGGTGCCAGCACTCACAAGGTCAAAACCGCCTTTAAGATATGTCTTGGCTGCAAGATGGTCGTTTCCTATGTGAAGGTGGAGATAGGTTATATCATCCCACAGGGAATTGCTCTTGAGAGCCGCTATGTATGTCTGGACAGCAGTCTTCTCCGTGCCGCTCAGATCACTTCCATTAGCTAGAACACGGGCATAGTAGGCTGAATAATCAGCATCTAGCGTGGGACCCTCTACTGCGTTTTGTGGTTGAATCTGAGCCAATATCTGGGCTGAAACATGCGATGTTATTTGTGGATTCATTTTCAACTATTCAAAGAAATTTACATAAGTTGGATGGATCTTCTGGGCAGGATAGACATCGTACAAATAGCTTCCACCAAGTGTGATTTTTTCATCCTTGGTAAAGTTGCTGAAGGTAACATTATCACGTCCGGTTGCATAGCTCCAAGTATCCAACCATATCCGGTTAAAGGTATAGCTTCCACCATCACCTGAATCCAAATGGACTGCATCCCAGATCCATGGTGTCTGGCTTCCTTCAGCTTGACCGTAGGGTTGTGTGTAGAGAAGTGCCTGACCATTACCCCGGTTGTTATATAGATACACGGTATCTCCCATCCACAATACATTTGAAAAACCTCCAGTAAGTCCATACTGGGCATACGTCCAGGTATAGCTAGTATTTCCAGACAGGCCAAAATTGCCCAGATTAAAGGTGTTATTGAACCGGAGGCCATTCCTGTATTCATACCACGGAGCAAAAGAGGCCATCACAGTATCCGTAAATACACTGTCGGTAACTGACTGATAGGTTCCCTCTGAGTTGAAGCAATACCACCCCACAAAGCTCTTATTGCCAGGGAGACTTTTCATCACCCCAGATCCAGACTGATCCAGACCTATAAGCGTTGACCCCCTCATAATGTGGTTCATGGGGAACGGAGTTCCATCCAAACCATTTCTGTTTGTAAAAAGAACAGATTCAACAGCAGAATTGGCTCCATCCCTAAAGACTGAGTCCACAATTTCAACATCAGCCGTGCAGGACACCGTGGAGCTGTTGCTGTATGAGAATTCACAATTCTTTATTAGGGTCTTCTCGGAAGATCCGCCTATATAGACCATCTCTCCACGGCAATTGTCGATATCCACATTATAGATAATGAGATCCTTATGACGGGTCGTATCGTGAGCAGCCCAGAATTTGTGGGTGATGTCCCACTCATACCTTTTGTTGTCAAGAGTATACCAGTCTTTGCCGGTGTTCACCGGAACAGCTCCCATATCCACATCAAGATTCTTAATGGTAATGGACTCTACATCGTAAGGCTTAAAAACATAGTATCTCCTTACATTAGCCACCGCGCTTCCGGTGCCACCGCTCAGCACATTCAGCCACTTGGTCGCTGGTTCTTTCCCCCATAGGAAGAAATTCCAAAAAGTGCTGGGTGCTCCTGCTCCGTCCACATCCCCAAGAAACGTGATATTATCGGAAGTAATGGGGAAAAGGACCGATGATGCCGTCTCGCCGCTTTCAATTTCAGGGTATCCACCGACAATATCGACATCAGCATCGGTAGGCCAGATGTCATAGACTCCGGCAGGACAGTAAATGATTCCACCTCCTGCGGCTTCGGCTGCGGTAAGAGCGGCCAAAATAGCCGGATAGTCATTAAGACCATCTCCTGCAACAGCTCCTCCGGCATAGGTTGCGTTTGTAATATCGTAGGTAAGCTTCTGTCCGGCAGGCAAAGTGGTTGTGGTTCCGTTGCCGTAAAGCCATCCTGCAAAGGTAGGCGTAGCTGCATTCCTGTAATGCTCGGACAGATTTGTAACAACCCCCACCCTATAGTAATAAGTGGTGCCTTCCGCCAAGTCTTCAATATCGACATAATTGTTAGCATTTATACCAAGAAACCTGAACGTGCTTGTACTCTGGTTATTAGTCATGTCCGTAGGATCTGCAAACAAAGGACTTGTTGATCTTTGAATGATCCATGGATAATCCCATTGCTGGATGTCTGTCCATGTGAGGCCAAGGGAATTATGGGAACTTACTACGGTAATCTGGGAAGATGGAACAGGTTCCGTATCTGACAGAATCAGGCTTCCCTGGGCGGTCACATCTCCGGTGATCGTGAGGGTCTGACTATAAGCCAGAGAGGTTAATAGGAAGGTGGCAATTAATATGAGCTTTTTCATAAGTCCGTTAATTATTTGATCCAGAAGCAAAATACCATGAAGTTCCGTTATATATCCAAAGGGTTAATTGGTCATCGGCTGAAGGAAGGTTCCCGTTACAATCCAAGGTATCTGCCGTGTGGCTGTTATTGTCAATGAATGTGACATTGGCGTCATTACAAAGAATCCAAAGCTGTTGTCCGGCCACGCCTCCGGTAATGGTGGCGAGACTATTCCCTCCCCCGTCTCCTGTGAGCGTCACGAAGTTGCTGGTCACAGCAAAAGTAGTTGCTGCCGCCCCAAGAGTGACTGTCTGGGGAGCTGAGTGCACAACTCCATTGCGATTTATACCTCCGAGATCTGAGCCTCCGATTGAGGAACTTCGAACACGAAAGTCCATATCGTAAAGGCTTACCGCATTACTTGATGCTTCTACCCTGAATACTTCCACACCACCTGAAGTCCTGGTTCTGAAATTACCGGCAGAGTCAATAACACCAAGGTCAATAAGCCCGTCCGCCGATTCAACACCAAGGACACTTGCATTGGTTCTAAACTCTTTGGAGAACAGAAGTCCATCCTCTGATTCATCCCAGGACAAGGTGGGAGCGCCGGTGACATTGATTTCAAAAATAGTGGCATCCACATCTGAAGCGGGATTAAATGAAATACCGTCATCATGCCGTATCTCCATCTGTCCGTCAGTCTGGATCTCCCATTGCAAGGAGGAGAAGTTATCCCTCCACTGAACATCAATTTTGGATATTTCCACTCCTACGTCCCCATCAACCGTAAAGTTCACACCGCCTGCTGTGTCTCTAATAATCAATTCCCCTGCCTCTGTTCCAGATATTTCAAGGGATGCCCGTCCTGCTCCGGCAGAATCGTTGACGACCACGCCACCGGTTCCCGCATCGTTTATGAGTTCAACCAGTTTTGTAGTGATATTGTAGACTTCAAGTGGTGCTACAGTTTCAAGCCCTGCATTGAATCTGGATCTTCCGGCAACTTCAAACCCTGTGTTTAGGTCCAACCTGGATTCGGATTCATCCCAAGTGAGTGCGGGACCTCCAGTTACCAGGGACGAGATAAGGGCATGGTCAATATCAGACCCCGGCTCAAGCCAGAATCCACCAGTTCCCTTTACTGTGAATTGAGGCCCCTGCATCTCAACATTATTATAAAAGGCGTGTTCCGATTCGTCCCATATAATGCGAGGACCACCTGTGACGCTTAATTCCATCAACTCATAGTCCTGGTCTATTCCAGTTCCAAAAAGAATACCGTTGATAGAGGTAAGCTGAAAGTATGGGGCATATATGGGTGAATTGGATGTGATATACCCAAGGCCATTATCATCCATGTAGTTCGTATAGAGCACACCGTCCAGGGTCAAGTCTGTGGTAAGTTCCAGGCCACCCAGGATAGAGGAGTTGCCTTCAACTATAATATCCCCCCCAATAACCATATCCGCGAAGGTCATGTCACCAGAGATTGTCCCATCTACGGTAATATTCCCAGTAACATCAACATTGCCTGCTATGGCTGCGTCATTCCCGACAATCAAATCCTGTCTTGTGGTGAGCTTCGTTACGGTCATGTTCTGCCCGTAAGATAACATGTTCAAAAAAAGCAATGAAGCCAGGTATAGTGTTAGGTGTTTGGTCATAACAAATTTGTGTATCCAATTGTGCCGTTGTTATTAAAAGTTTCTATTTTCCAACGAATGTGAATATTCCTGGTGTCTGTCAAGCTTGCTCCATTTATCGTAACCAAAAAGCTAGATGCTCCAGCAACACATGTAGCAGTGCAACTTTCACCCCCTATAGCATTAGCTGCATATTCTTTTTCCCATCCCGCTTCAACCAATAAAGTATTTGCGTCATTGATAAGTAAAAATTCAAGAATTCTGGCATAAGACCTTCCTTCTATAGCCAAATAAACCGTAAGGTGTGCGGTTTGGTCTTCTGGGACAGTAACATTGATAACATTCACCACTGGCAATATTGCCGGAACTGAGACAATGGCTGCGTCTCCAAATGCCGCTATAGCACTACCATTGCCAGATCCCCATACAATATTTCCGCTTACGTCTACAAAAGGAGCAGTCCCTGCCCTAAGAAGAACGGATGGTATTTCTTGTCCAAAATCAACGCCAGAGTCTGCAACTGGAAGCTTAATGCAGCGATCAATTTGCTCTTGAAGCTGCTGAATAAGCATAATTGCCTTGTCGTGGCCTGCTTCGTTTACTTCCGGTGGAAAAACAAATCCTGAAACGTAGTCGCCTTCCTGATCTAAGGGTATGTCTCTGACGATGGTTACAATGTCTCCAACGGCTTGACCTACCATAGTAACCGTGCAACCTGCCACATTTCCCACATTGGACACTGTATAGTCTGTTGTAATCACAAGATCAGTAGATACGCCAGCTCTTACACGGACAACCTGCAAGTGCTCCTCGTCCAGAACGTGGATCAACGTGGAGATTGCGTCTGTCCCCGTAGCAAGGGTAACGGTTTTAGTGTAGTTCAGACTTGAAACTGTCATAGTGTCAGGTTAGTAAGTTGTTTTTATTTATCCGTTTCGGCAAGTGCATAATCGGACCAGCCTAAAAATTTAAATATTTTGTCGTCAAGATCGTCTTTCTCAAAAGTGGTTCTTATCCAGGTTTCAATCTGCTGGTAGGGAATACCTGCCGCCTCCATAAACGGCTGAACACCATCATCAAGTGCAGCTATAAGCCCTTCTTTCTTCAGAGTTTTAGGGAAATCTCCTATACCACTGGAGAGTTCTGTCAGGAATTCCAGCAAGGGAATGCTTTGTGCCCAGCTCGATTCTCCACCAGCAAGCTTGTCGATAATGGTCTCAAGGGCGTCTCCAGCAAACAGAATGCCGTTCAGTGACCCCACCAGACTAGCCCTCATTTGCCGGTAAAGCAGTTCATCGAGGTCTGCGTCATCACCAAAGGCTCCCACAAAGAAAGCACTGCCTGCCGCCTGGAACAAATTTGGAAGCAAGAAATGGAATATAAATATACGTTTGGCAAACTCCTTCTTGGTAAGCCTGCCCTTGGCAAGATTCCTGAATGCCGCCACTTCCATTCGGTAGTAGGATGCAGGGGCTGTCATATACATTGTGAATAACTTTGACCAGCTTGCGCGTTGATCTGTAGCCAAATCCTCTGGTCTGGAAGACTGCTGGGTTCTCTTGGTTGCAGCTTCAAAATGCTCTATGCCTATTTCGTGTGCTTCTGATTCGCTCTTGCCTTCTGCAATGGCTTGGTTGCGGTAGTGGTCATAGACTGGCCACCCCCCTGCGTAAACCGCCATGATGTCACCCCAGCGAGTCAGGAACATGGCTTTGCTGGTAAGGCTTTCCATTCTTACCAGCTTGTTCTGCTCGAAGCCTTTGACTGCATCTGCAACGTCACGCTCATAGCCCTCTGAAATACGCTGCTGGATATACTCAGATGTCCTCAATATGTCCACTTTACGCTTCATGTCGCTTGGATTTGCCATGAATGAAGCAAAGCCCTTAGTCCATTTAACGGCTGGCATTGCGTCTGCGTATGCGGGAATAGAGGTAAGCTGCTTTACCAGAATGGCTGGTTTCAGGGATAAAGAGGACTTTGTTAATCCTGTCCTGATTTTGTCCAGAATCTGGTATTTAAGGACCTGGGCAATACCTCCGTTGATTATGTCATCATTGAATCTTTTAAGAGTATTGTAGGCAGCATTCCCCTGAGTCTGGGTGATTGCATTCTTGACCTTTGTGTTCTGGAAGACAACCCTAAGATCTCGCGCAATGTGAGCATGGGAGATGTAGTGTTCCATCTTGGCGACATGCTGGACGTAGTTTGCGAGGGCGTCTTGGAATTTGAGGGAGTGCGTGTTGTTGGTTCTGGCTTGTAAGTTAGCATTGCGAGCGGTTGCGATAGGTTGAATGAACTCCTTGTATCCTTCTTCGTGTGGCTCTGGGTCCACCTCCCGAGAGATAGGGGAGTAATTCTCAACGGCTCTAAGGTCAAAACCCTCAACATCCCTGTGAACTGCGTTAATACGCCCAAACTGGGCTCCATATTCAGACAGGAGAAATTCACCGATGGCTTTGCCTTCATCTCCGATGAACTTCTCAACCTGATTGATGGTTGATTGATTGACACCCATTTTCTCAAAGGTGTTTGCTAAACTCTTGTCCTTCCACTGCATCCATAACGAAACAGCCTCCATTTTACTGAAGTCTTGTTCGATGGCCTTTCCAGGTGTAAAGAAATAGATTCCTGTCTCACTAAAATCTTTACCAGTCTGCCATTCCTCAAGGATCTTCAGCAAATCAGACTTGCTCTTGGTCTTGAAAATCTGCGACAATGCAGTTTGGGCGCGTTGTGTTGCGCTTTCTGTTTCGGCATAGGATCTGTTTCCGGCCTTGACTACTGCCTTGTGATACTTCTGCAACGGTCCTTTCAGGTCTTTGCCTGTTCGCGTAAGCTTATCCAAAAGCCATTCATAAGACTGTATGCGAGTGTCGAAGTCTGAGATTCCTCGTAAGAAATTCCCTAGCACACTCTTGTTCTTGTCTCTTTTGGTCTTTTGCTGACGCTGGTTAAGTGGTTTTTCTCCACCAAGAATTGCGTCCTGAGCTTCTTGGACGTTCTCACGATCCCTTATAGACCTTGCTTCCAACCGTTCAGCGATTAACAGCTTACCAGTTCTCAAGATTCGCTCGGCCTCCCGTGCAGACTGCCTGAGTTCCAGCGAGTTTATCTCGGAGTCTGCTTTAAGCGCACCACCAAAGGTATCATGCAGATACACTGTAACAACTTCCTCTGGTGTAAGCTCCTCTTTTTGCATCAGTGCATTGGAAACTGCAAAAGCTTCACTCCTTGACATCTTGGAAATCTCATCAATGCGCTTGAAGATGTTCAGCTCTGCTCCTCTGGTCTTGGCTTGAGCCACACCACGCTTAATAACCTTCGTGAGCCGTTTACGTTGCTCTACCTTAACATACCCCTCAATCTTGGCTTCAATGCGGCTCACGGCCTCCCTAAGCACCTTTAACTGGGCTTCCTGTGAGACTTTGGTTGAAACTTTGGGGAAAAGAGCGTTCAAGTCTCCCCTGATGGATCTGGGCAACTGGTCAATAAGCTGCTTAAGCTGCTTGATGGATTGGACAAGGTTTTTCCTGTCCTGAATGTTATTCTTGACTATGTTCAGTCTTTTTTGAACTTCCTTGGCTAGTCTCTCTGATGCTTTCTCTCCAGCACGTTTTAATGCCTCACGCTTACTGAGAGCAGCGAGGGACCTGATCTTACGAATGCGCTCCTGTAGTTTTCCCAACGCTTCAAGTTTTGCGGCTTTGGCGTCTGTTCTGTTCTTGGTAATTTGCTTTTTAAGTTTGGCAATTTTTGCATTGAGCTTGTTTTCGACTTTTACAATTTGTGCTAAAAACTTAGCAGTTTTCTTGTCTATTTGAGTCGAAGGAGAAAGGTCTACGTCTTGTCCTGCGGCAAGCCTTTCTTGCTGTTCTTTTGTAAGATCTTTATTAACAATGCCTTCCGTTTCAGCAAGTTCCAATTCGGCAAGCTCTTTAGCTGCTTTGGACAAATTCTCATCAGCCAGGGCAGGCGCGTTTGCAGCAAGTTCTTCGTCGAGAGCTGACAACTCCTGCTCAAGTTCGAGGTTGACGAGCTTCCTTTCTGCCGGAAGAAGTTCGGTTGTATCTTCATCTGCTCTCCCTTCTGTGTCACGGGCTACCAAGTCAGCCTCCTCGTTCAAGTCCAGAACCGCAAGATCCTCGTCGCTGACCAGAGGGGTATCGGTTTGTTCGTCGTTAAGCTGGTTAAGCACACGACCCTCAAGGGCGTCCATCTCGGCCCTAGTCAAATCAGGTTCTTCCCTTAATGGGCCAAAGGGTTGATCCCCTACATCCTCGGTGCTTGTCACTAATTTCTTGTGGAGTTCTTGTGCTGCCGTGTCCCCATTAGCTGCATCAAGTGCTATCTGCCCCCCACGGTTCTTTAGGATCTGCTCGTCTGTTTCAAACTTGCGAATCAGCTTCCATTCCTCTGGGGTTGGGTCTGAGGTTCTGATGGTTCCAAATCCTGGAACAAACTGCATGACAGAGGTTGCTGCTGGAGCACCGCCAAAGATTGCGCCCATGGCAATGCTGGCAAGAACACCATCATCAAGGGGCCTGTCTGGGTCGTAAGCCGATAGGTAGACTGCATTTACATTCTGCCAAAGCTGCTCTGCTCCTTCTGACAATGCGCCAGAAGAAATAGAGGTTGCAACATTCTTGAACAGTTCCCCAACTGTCATCTTGCCCTTGAGCGGCTTTAACAGCTTGGTAAACAACACCTTATCAATTACGGCGTCAAGGGTTGCAGCAGGAAGGGATAATATCCCAGCATCAAACGCTTCCTGTTCGGTAGCCCCACTTTGGCGAGCATCGTCAATTGTGCCCTGATAGATTGCTCCTGTGTTTGCCGTAAAACCGACAATGGGGCCTCCGATTGCGAAAGAGGACATGGAGTAGGCAAAGCTTCCCATGCCGTTGATGAATTGGCTGGTAAGAGTTTTGTCAAATTCTTCATCGGTTGCTAGTGTTGCTGATGCCTCAAATACCCTGCCTGCACGAATGGCTGCTTCTGATTCCTCAAGCATCTCATAGAACAAGCCCTGCCTTTGGTTAGCCTTTCTGGTATCATTGATTGCATCTAGTTGAATTTTGGCCTGCCTTAATGCGATAACGTCTGGATCGTCAGCAATGACGTATGATTCTCCAACACGCTTTTGGTCAATTCGTTTATTAAGTATCTCGATTTCGGATTTAAGCGCGTTTTGCTGTTGTGTAAGATACGGGTTAATATCCGCAAGTTTTCCGCTAAGTTTTTTGAGTCCTCTAGTGACCGTTTCATCCAATGATCGTATCCCATTGGTAATAAAGGATCTGAGAAAGGTGTTGGTTTTGTTCTTTCGGTCTCTTGTGAGCAGTTCATCCAGACTATCCTCTCCATTGGCAAAAAGCGAAGTTCTGCGTGTCTTGTTGCGTATCAGTTCAAAGTCTGCCTCTGGGTTGCCCGATAGTCCAGCCTCCTTAGCGATGTGAGGGTAAAGGTCTGGAGTAATGCTGTCTGCCGACAGACCGCTTATGGTAGACACGTAGGCGGCATTGGTCCTGTGCTTGATTGCCTGATTAACCGAGCTGAATAACGGGGGGTCTTTAACTGGAATAGATGCTTGAATTGCGCTTTCTGAATTAATCAGATTAGCAGGAGAAACCGTAGGTGCATCGTTCAAGAAGGCATCAACATCAAACTCGTCTTGCGCGAGGAAAGCATCAACATCAAAGGGCATATCTAGAATAAATCAACGGTTCCAAGCTTCTGCCTTAGGGCTTCTGCCTTTGGGTGATCTGGGTTTTCTAAAAGCCACTTAATGGCGTCCTTGCGGCTTTGACCTTCTAACGAATTTGCTGAAACTTGCTTCTGAATGGCTGTTTCAACAACCTTTCCTGCTGTGTAACCCATTGCATAATCAGTAATATCCTGCAACTGCTTTTCTGTTATTGGTTGATCGGAAGTGTCATAAAGTTCAACCAACTTGTTTTCAAGGTTTGTATAAAGCTCTGACAGGTTGAAATCACTCTGGGTTTGATCCATGACTATGCTAACCCTATCCAACATGCTTCCGTATTGGAGTCTGGCTTTTTCTTGAACTGCCTCTGGAAGATCATTAAAGCTGTCTCCCATGTTTTCAGACACTCCGAACTTGGTGTTAAACTTGTTATTCATCCATGCCTTTCTTCTGCCCCACCAAGAGCGGTCGCTTACTTCTGTAGCATCTCTGAATTTAGCATGAAGCTGCTGCTTGGCGTAAACTCTTGCTGCCGGACTGGATGTGGAATTGTCTATAATCTTTTCAGCCTTACGCAGCAATTCAAGTGTAAATGCTGGATTCTCCGTATCAAGCTCATCAAAGATTTGTTCTTGCAATTGTAGCTCAACAGCCTTGTGCGTTACTCGTTTGTAAACGTCAAGGGCAGACTTTTGCTCAATGGAGTTTTGCTTGTTGCTGGCAAGTTCGTAAAGTTCGTCAGCCTGATTCCTAGACAATAATCCGGCCTCTACTTTGTTTTCAATTTCATCAACTGGCAATGGTTCTCCAGAGTCTCCTATTTTGGCAAAGTCCTTGTAAAGTCTGTCGTTTGCTGCGTTGATTCTATTAAGTGCGCTAATGGACTCGTTTTTAATCGCTAGCTGGTGTCCAGATTGAATATTTGGTTTGGTATTTTCAAACTCAGCGTTCAGAGCAGCAATGTCATCCAAAGTCATTGCATCCGAGTATCCTTGGCGCAATTGGTCATAATAAGCACCAGACTTAATTTCAGATAACTTTACAGCAGCTTTCTCGGGTCCAAGGTTCTTCACAAGGATCTCCTCTGCCTTCTTGACCTTATCAAGAGATTCTAGAGTATTATCTCCAATGTTTAGTTTGAACATGTCCATGGCAGTAGCCGTCTGGTTGTCGATGATCTTACGAGTCTTTAGCAGGGTGGTATGAGCCTGTAGAGCAGCCTGATCCAATTCAAACTTGGCCTCGTAGACTTGACGATCTTCGAGCTTCATGTCCTCAACCACACTCTGGAATTTATCCGAGTGTTGCGCCCATACGGTTTCAAAGATTTCCTGAAACTCCGATGGCTGTGCGTTGGCATAGGCATCATTCATTGTTTCAAAAACCGCCTTTGCGCTTAAATCAAGCTCATGCTGCCTGATGTCCTGCTGCTTCTTGTAAAGCTCGTTCTCAACCTTAATCTTATTAGCTCTGATTTCCTGCTGCTTCTTGTAAATCTCGTTCTCCTGCTTCTGCCTTAAGGCTTCTGCCTTTGCCTGGTCTTCCTTTGCCTTAATGCGTCTTTGTGTCAGGTCTGAGGATATATAGTTAAGCGAATCCGATATTCCCTGTAGCGCACGTCCTGGAGCTGCCAAAGCATCACCGCTTATCGAGGGTCCGGCCTGACTTTTGGAAACATTAGGTGTATTAGGTTGTGGGACAATAGCCATTAGCCTGCCTTGTAGGTTGAAATTGCACTTGATGCACCACTAAGCAAAGATGCACCAGCCTGAAAATAGGAAGCTTTTTGAGCAGCCTTGCCCTGAAGCTTTGTGATTTTGGCACCTGATCTAAGTGCTCTCTGGGTGTTCTCTGATCCTCTTGCCTGTTCAAGCAGGGATAACTCCATGGCTTCAGCCTGTTCAGCCTCAAGCAATAGCGAACTGCCAGCAGATATGTCTACGCCCTGAGCTGCCCTTATAGCCAGACTACGACCTTGCAGTCGCTTGTTCTGGGTTCTCATGCGAGATAGCTGTTCCTTGTTCTCAAGAAACTCCAGTTCAGCCTGATTGGATTGGAGTTTGGCGTTGTATTCCGCTGCTGCCTTTTGCTGTTTTCCCGCATAGATGGCTCCTGCGGCTGAGACAACCGTTCCCGCCGCAACAATGGCTGTGTTTAAAAAAGACATTTTTGACCTTCCTGTAACATAAGATTGGAAAATCTAGTAAATTCCGGCAATTCCAGTTCTTCTGGGGTTAATGGATCAACCAAAGATTTTTCAAGAGTTGGGATATTCTGACAATTATCTGGGTTTTCGTGAATGGTTTGCCAGATAGTTTTCTGATGAATGTATAGCGTCTTGGATACTCCTGCTTTCGATTCAAAGATAATGGGCTTGTAAGTTGCGTCCAGTGCTACAAGTTTTTCGTTTACCATGTCGTAAACGATGACCTTGCCCTTGATTATGCAGTTTAGGTGAGTGGTCTTGTGTCGTTCGCCTTTTACAAAAGCACCTCCTGGCATTGTAAGCTGCCTAATGTAAATCTTATCACTGAAAAAATGCTCAAGAAAGCACTCGACTGACTCTGGTGGTTTTGTAAACAGTTTGTTCTTAATGGCTTGCAACGGGTTCATTATTATCCGGCAATCTTGTAATGGACGATAACTGCAACCAGTGTCAAGGGTAGCGGTAAGTCCTGAATAAAATATAAAGGAGGATCATTATCGGTAGACTTTGCATTGTTTGCTGTCGAGCCAAAAGTAGTAGCCCAATTCACATACTTTTCTCCCGTAAACGCTGGAATGTAGACATCCATTGTGTCGGTTGTCTGGTTAAATGGAACAGTGTCCGTAGCCACTCCGTTGTAAATCTTAAAAGTAGCCGACTTAAACAGGCGCACATTGAGGTGTTTAATGGCCTTCCTAAGCCCCTGAGAGCTTCCTGTCAAATAGTCTATATCTAACCTCATGGGTTGCCATGTGGAGAGGTATTGCAGCCCTATTCTGGCTACTTCAACCCCAGAGCCAGCAATGGTAATTGATCCATTGGTTACGACAGATGACACTGATGTGTCAATAGAGCGTGGCGCACCGTCTCCAAACACTTGAACGGCCTTGCCTTCTAAGTGATCCAGTCCAGTAAAAATTGTGGTTGCAGAACCGGAATACTCAATCCCAGAGTCAACATACCAGCAATCGTTTATGTCAGACCAAGTATCAGCAAACACCTGCTCGATAAATCTATTGTTTGCATCCTCTTTCCTAATGATCCAAACTTCATCATTATCAGTTCCCCTGATGGTTGCGACAGACTCATAGTTTCCTGAGGTTGTCCACAAGGTCCAGCCTACGATACCGTCCTCACGGTTGTAAGACAAAACAGCCATATCTCCATTTGCAAGAACGCAATAAATGTATGGCTCGCGCAACTGGGAATAGGCAATCTCAACAATGCCTGACTCAGTGATCTCGTCATTTAGTCGGTTAAGGTCTGCTGCTGTATAGCCTCCAGACACACCTTGGTCAAACTTGTAGGCAATCTCACGCAGCTTACGCCCATTGCGTTCCACACCAGCATAGATAGGGCCTATAATCTCAGGCTTGATTCCGTTGAATCCTACGGCTTCCTGTGGCCTATATTGAACATTGCTAGGAGTAATTGGAAGATCCTCTGAGCCGGAAGACATAATACCGTGCTCTTTGCCGTTACCAATCATAATAGATTTGCCTCCAATAATCCAAGTTATTGGATTGCGCTCAGTGGACGGAAGAGAATAAGCAAAAGCTTTGTCGTCTTCGCCATTTCCATAATCAAAATTAAAGAAGTCTCCAATGACTGAAGCCCAGACATTAAGAGGTTGATCGGTGCAACCCGCAAAAACAAGACGCTGTTCGTAAATATCTACGTCAATAGGAAAGCCCCTGCGTGTAGACCATGAACTTTCAGACCATACGTCAGTAGACCCTGCCTTTTCAAAATCTGAAATAATATTTACCTGCACCTGTCTAGAATTAGTAAAACCAGTTACCTTGCAATAGCCATACAAAAAAGCATCTGAAGCCTCAAGGTAAGCATAGGCGTCACTGTCTCCCTCAGTGTTGGGGACTGATGCGTTGTCTACCGTGATTCTCAATTCAGTAGTAACGTCTTCCGTTCCGGCAATGGAAATGTTTCGGTTTCCGTCTCTCGATGACCCAGAGTAAATTACCTCTACAAGTCCGGTAATTGAGTCACGCCTTTCAATGGTTACGTCAGCATCCCATACTCCAGACGTTGAGAAAGTCCAGTCTCCAATGATGGTTATGTAGCTGCTGGAGCCGTCAACACCCGCCACATTACCTCCACCACTTGCATAGTTATACAAAGCCCTTTGAACGCTTGTAGCGTCCCTTCTGTGGCCTAATCTGTAGTAGCCTCCTACATTGCCAGAGGTAAAGACGGAAACCAATTCCCATTTGTCGGTGTCATTAGAAAAAGCAGTAGCGTCTGAAGTATGATCTTCCTTGGCTATGTAAATTTCGGTTGTGCCCGAGTCATACCGGTAGGTTCCGGCAGGGTAGAATGTGGAAGTGGCCCATGCAGGCGCACTGGCAGTAAGAGTCCGGCTGGTTCCGGTAGTGTGGGAAATGGATAATTCAATCTTAGACAGATTCTCGTCTCTAAACGGAGGTTGCCTAAAGTTGATGGTCTGCAACTCAAAAGTGGTCTCCGTTAGTCTTTTGAGGATAACTGGAGCAATAGTCGGGTGAGTTATGATAACAATGTCGTTAATCTGCCTCATTTTTAGAAGCGCAACAGCATCCGAGTCATAAACCGTAGTCACTTCAAATGGCTCCGTTAAAGTTCCTCCTGAGGAATAAGCCGCACCTGGATCAGAAGTGATATAGGTAAAAGTAGTTGAGGTAGGGGTAGTTGCAACGATACCATTGGTGACGTTGTAAGCAGATGGGGTAACACCAGCAACCGTAAACCTATCTCCTGGAGCAAGGTTATGTGGGTCTGCTGTAGTGTAGGTTGTCCTGTCTGTTGACCATGCAGCCGTTGAAATGGTGTTGGTCGTCTGAGTAACCCTGTCACCGTCTTTAAAGAACCGAATATACTGGTTCCCAAACTCCATAATGTAGCCTGTTTCGGTATTAAACTGGAACTTTTTAAGTAAAGCAATGCCATTGTTCTTGGTTCTGGCCTTGAACTTTGTTCCCGGCCTACGCTCCAGCATTCCATGTGGACGGATCAGGAAATTGTCAGCCGTTCTTGAGGCAGCACTGTACTTCTCAAGATCAATGCGACCATCAAGTTTTGATGACCAAACTCCGGCGTTGAAGTTCAGCAGGGATTTCTTACTGTCTCTGGACAATGTTATTCTCCTGGTTGGATTCTACGGGATTCTAACCACGTTGAATTGTTGATAAGGCTGTATTTGCGTGGATTGGATTCTTGTGCGTCAATCCTCATTGCCCTTGGCAAAACAATTTCTTCGTATTCTCTACGTAGGGTAACAGCCAGAGAATCTTCTCCTGCGATAATAGAGGCTAAATAGCTGGACAGGAGGGCTACAACGCAACGGTCAAAATGGGAGTCAAACTTGGTAACGTCATCCGTGTATGCTATGTAAGTGATTTTGCACTCTTCGGCATCAGTCAGGATATCTCTGCCTTCGATCTCGAACTTGCTTTGGATGTAGGCTTCGTCAATGGAGTAGCCATTGAGCGTGACAAGCTGTAGACACAACACTGGAAGCGTGTATGAATAGTCCCATCCAAAAGCTGGTGCTGTAGTGTTGGCTGCGAGCTGTGATCTGGTCTTCAAGCAATTCCATTTGTGGGTTCTTCCCACTTCCTTGATGACGGTCTTTAACAGTCTTTTGCACTGTCTGGCTGCGTCATTGGTTGTGTCATTGATGTCAGTAATAGCCGTCTCCCCGATCCTCAGGAGGGCTAGGTTTGCAAGCTGTGTTTTGCTGTCTGCCATAGGTTAAGTTTTAAAAAAGAAAGGGGGGCTCAAGGTTTGCGCCTCAAACCCCCCTCGGGTGAGTTAATCAATTACGACAGAGAAATCCTTAAGGGAGGATCACTGCTACGTAGAAGGTCAAGACGCCAGTTGCAGGGGTCGCAAGGGCCTCGAAGTCAGCGGTAAGCCATTCTTCTACGGTGAGTTGATAGGGAAGTCCATCGAACTGATCCAGTCCAGCAGCAGCCACATCAAGGGCAGTTGCGAGAGCAGAGGAGGAAGTTGGAGTACCTACGTTTACGGTTGCAGTAGCACCGACACCGCCATCAGACTGCACGTAAGACAGTTGGGGCAGAACGATGGTTCCTTTCGGGAGATAGGCAAGAAACATGTCGTCTTCGTCCAAGTGGGACGTGTCAGAGAATGTTACAACTGCTTTGATGATAGAGATTTCACCTAAGCATTTGCGTCCATCTGCAAGATTAGAACCGCGAAAATCGGTTGGAGCAACATCGGAATACCAGTCAGTAGCCATGATTTATAGTCCTTTCAAGTTAAATTAAACTTCCAAACATTTTACAATGTAGGAGCTGTTGTTGATACGGGCCGAACCAAGCTTTGCAACTGGACGGATCTGGAGAGCGTGAGACAAGTCAACACGAACGTCCATGTGAGTTTTCATTCCGGTTTCACCTAGAATAATGTCGGGCTTGTAGTAAGCCAAACAC
>Ga0196901_1000265_pt1 | contig 28445 bp, 24 predicted proteins | sample CB_VirMetaG_FD_169099 | JGI IMG/M metagenome (GOLD analysis project Ga0196901, IMG submission 169099) | Freshwater to marine saline gradient viral communities from Chesapeake Bay - CB_1504_1 Viral MetaG (v3) (version 3) | ecosystem: Environmental > Aquatic > Marine > Coastal | place: USA... | reverse complement strand
GCTATGGCTTTTGCCGCGCTATCACCCCAATGGGCAGCAAATGCAATGCAGGATGTTGGGCAGGGCAGGCGAATACCGTGACGAGGCAGGAACGCAGCTTGTTAAGCATTTCATTGTTGGCGGCAGACAGGGGCCAGTATCAAGTGGTGGCCCGTACAACATCCCTGATGGTGAAGGCATGCATAACCACGTGCGAGTTAAGTTGCGAGATGCCAAGGCCACAGCAAGCGGAAACTGGTTTTTGGCGTGGGATATCAACAACAATCTTATCTACAAGAAGCACATAATTGACAGGAACGTGAGGCAGGAATGAGCAGGAAGCTATGGATCATATCTGCACTTGGATTGCTGGCTGCAATCGCCCTGGTAAGTTGTGGCTGCATGAAAGTAGAAAAAGGCGCGGTACACATTGAGATTACAGCTGATGTAAGGCTTGATGAAGTAAGAGGAATAACGCTGGCGAATGCACAGCAAGAAGGGAAAAGGGAATGAACAGAAGGACAGATGATTTTGTGGCGATGGTGAGCGCGGCTGATGTCGATCCTGCACATAAGACTCTAGCGATGAGTTTCATAAACTCTATGCGACCACTTGAAAATGGAGAGGCAGGTAACATCAAATCTGTGTCTAATGCTTTTATAGAACAGGCTCCGTTGATTCTTGAAATGTATCTTCGGCACGCGGTCACAGTTAAAGAAATTAAGGATGTGATATGTGATGCCATCAAGCAACATAAGCATGAATGTCAACAGGAAGCAGCTGAACAGACAAACGCTGTAATTCCGCTGGTCTCCAGTAAGACTGGATTCACGCTTGAACTAATAAAAAAAGGCGGGACGCCTGTCGTAATTCTCTGGTTCCTGATTCAATTTCATGAACCCATCTCGGAGTTGATAAAGAGCTTTGCAAAATGAAAAGATTTCAAATAGACCGACTCAAAGAAAGCGACATTATTGCTGGACGTAATCTGGTAAGCGAGCAAGGCAAGCTCATCAGAGATATTATTGGCAGCGATACCAACCACAATGCTCTTGTGATCAATCACAGGCACCACGGCTTAGGCATCGGAGATATGTTCCCGCCATGCGGAGTATTTGTGCCTTTCTCCCATTATGAGAATCTGGTTGAAGGTGGGAAGTATGATCTGCGTGTGTTCAGGGTTATTGATGCCACCAACGGAGAAAGATGCAGAATAAGTTATGAATGGCAAATCTTGGCAGAAGACCAACCGTATAGTGAATACGCGCTCTATCGATTGTGGGTGTTTAGGATCGTAAACTCTTTGCCTTACCACATTCACGGCAGGTGGTGTACTCGTATCATTGGAGATATCTTCAAGGTTGTATTCCCTCCTCAAAGAAACATTTTCAGAAAGATCTACGAGCCCGGGATGCCGTTGAAGAAGAATGAGACTCCAAGAACTGTAGAGAAGCGTCTTGTTCAAGGTTTGCTAGAGGATGTAACCGAAGAAGTATTTAGATAGGATCATGACTGATGAAAGTAGATGGAGAGCTTGGTTTTTCAAGAGGGGTGAACAGCAGCATAGATCCTATGCGGCTTCCTCCGGATGCTGCTCAGTATGCGGTTAATCTTGCATTTGATAGCACGATACCAAGAACGAGACCTGCTTTTCAGAAGATGGTAGAACTGAGCTCAAGCGGAACCTTTCAGGGATCTGCCGTGTATCATCTCTCCGGGGTAGACCATATCGTGTATGTTATCGATGGTGTTGTCTACGCAATGAATACTGTCACGTTTCAGAAGACAACTCTGACAGGCGCAGTGCTATCTACTGGATCCATTAAGCATCACTTCTGCCAGGCAGAACGATACATGATTATTCAGGATGGTGCTGATACAAGCTCTTGGAGTAGCGCGAAATGGCCTGTAATCCTCAATGGTATGTCTTTGTATGACCAGAGTGCTCTAAGGGCTTCTGCGCCCTATCAGGCCGTTCCCAAGGGTAAGCAAATGGCTTATTGTCATGGAAGGCTCTTTGTGGCTACCGAGTACATCTATGCAAATGGATCATGGAGCAGCAATCTTGGCAATATAGGGTTTGTCGCCGGCGATCTGATAAAGTCGAGTGATCCTGATGCAATCTTGAGCTTCACAGAAACGAACTATCTTAATGGTGGTGGAAGAATTGTTCCTGTTCAGGAGATTGGGGAGATAACAGCAATGACTGTTCTTCGTAACAATCCTACAGGTACAGGCAATGGCCCATTGGTTGTGTCATGGGAGAACGGCTGGTGTGCATATCAGGTAGATGCTGAGAGATCTCAGTGGTTTGATATCGAGCTTGGCACAGTGCTTTACACTGGTAGGGATCTCGGTTGCTACGATGAATTTTCATATGTGCATGCAAACAATGGTCTTCTGTATTTGACGAAAGAGGGTCTTCGTATGACTCACGATGCCATGGCGAAAGCTTCTGGACAGAATGGCATTGATAATAATCCAATCTCGGCTGAGGTGGCAGACATCCTAAACTCCAACCCCCCTGCATCCAAATCTGTCGCCTCAGCCATCCAACGTGTTTACATGACAGGAAAGGCAACTCAGAGCTCTTATTACGATTCGATTGTCTCTCTTAATGCGCTTACGTTCGGATCCATATCAGAAGAAGCTCCTCCGATCTACGAGGGAGAATGGACCGGACTGAAGTTTCTTCAGATTCTTACAGAGAAATCAGAAGCTCTTGATTATGGAGTCTATATTATTGCTGAGGGCGTTGCAGGAGAAATCAATCTTGCGAAGCTTGTGGATCCGGATCCGGAAACAGAGCGTCCTAAGTGCCAGCTATTTACAAGATACTTTGACTTTCAGGATCCAATGACAGGAAAGTATCTTCGAGAGATCGAGCTTAACTTCTTTGAGATCGATGGCAGGGTATACATTCAGCTTTACTATCGAAGTGATGGATCCTCGTTGTGGGGTAAGTCGAGAGCATTTAGTCTTACTGCATCAGGCGAGAAGCAGCATATCAAATCTCTTCGGATCCCGATCGATAACGCAATTGATTCTACATCAAATGGTAGCCTTGCTTTGGGGTATCGCTTTCAGCTCTGCATAGAATGGACTGGTGTTGCAAAGCTTGGAATGTTTAAGCTATTTGCTGATGAGGATAAGAGCATTCCTGAAACAAAGATCAATGAATCAGGGAATACAGGGAATCTTCAGACAACATCAACTCTGGTCGACTTGAGCAGATATACATACGAGGCAACATTATGATCTATACTCTTCAAGATGCTATCAACTTCTGTGCTGAACATATCGATGGTGGACGTAGTGTCGATGATACAAAGTGCATAGAACGTATCAACGAATGCGAAATGATCCTGCTAGATGAGGTAAAGACTCTGGATCTGAAGAGGATTATGCGTGTGTACGTCGATGCGGGAAAGATGCTTCCTATGCCGGAGATGGTCGAAAGCATCGAGAAGGTGAACTTCAACGGGATCCCGGGGTCTGTTCATGGCATGAGTTACGAGTTTCTTGATTCTGGCCCTGGGCCAGAGATGGATCATACAGGCAGAGTGACTGGAGAGGATCTTCGTGATCTTGGTGATAATTGGCCTACATTCTATCCCATTGGTTACGAATCTCAGCGTATAATTGCTCTCAGTGATGATGCCGCAGATCTCGGACTTAAGATGCGGATCCGTGGATGGGATGACTTTAACATGGAGATCAATCCTTCAACACCCGGCGAAATGCTGAGGATCTCTGTTTGGCAGAACGAGACTCCAGGAACTATTGATAATACGAGTCTATATGTGTCTCAGAACGAGTTTCAGGAGATTACAAGCATCGTGAAGCCTGTTACAACTGGATATGTTTCTCTGTACGCTTTTGATCCTGTAAACAATACTCTTGGTTTCCTATCTCGCTTTGCACCACATGAGACTCAGCCCGGCTACCGTCGATACGAGATCCTGAGCAAGGCTTGCACCGGAGACTGTTACATCCATGCACTTGTGAATCTTCGTCACGTTCCTCTCCGGAACAGTTCGGATCCTTTGACTATTCAGAATCTTATGGCTTTGCGTTTCATGTGTCAGGGTTTGCATGAGCAGACTCAGGGAAATAACAGGGGGTATGTTGCGTATCTCGGCATGGCAACTCGTTCTGTTATGAAGCAGAGTGACAACAAATCGACAGACGCACCGATCATTGATTTCGATGTTGATATGGCTTTCGATAGCATTCCGGAGATCTAAGCATGGCTAAGAAAGAAGAGTATTATTCCAACATAGCAAAAACGATTAGCGAAAAGCTTGCGTCCGGAGAACGTCTAAATCGTCGCGAGCGAAAGCTTCGTGCTGCTGGAGATAGGCATGCTGGCTTCTCAAAGGATCTTCGTGGCGAAAGACGAGCAGCTGAAAAGCGTGGAGAGAACCCTGATGAAACCGTTAAATCAATTGCTCTTACTGGTAGAAGAGACAGTAGGGGCGTGATTAAGCCATTCGAGAAGACTCTGTATCGTTCTCTGAAAAACAGAGACGCTGACTTCTATCGAGATAAAGGCTTTGTTCTTGCTGATGAAACAAGTAAAGACGAACTGTTAATAGAGAAGATGAAGAATGCTTTTGAGCGTGGTCGCGAAAGTGACTTCACATCGAGCAAGGGTTTTGAAGGTTCCTGGGTCGTTACTAAGGGCGGCAAGAAACCTTCAGAACGCATGTATAGGCTGAAGCGCGATGGCAAGCAGATCCGACTCAATGAGAAGGGCGAGATTGATGAGAACGGAGAATACTATCTATTTCAGAAAGGGCCTAAACCTAAAGAAGGGATTGTTGGCGGGATAGATGATGCGCTTGGCACTGATTTAGAAAACCTTCTTCTGGACAATGATATAGGTCGTGCGATTGGGGCTGGTCTTGATTTTTGGACTCCGGGCAGCATGTTCACTACTTTTGTGGGTGGTGACAAATACAGGGAGGAAAGCGGAGATGTTGCTAAAAGCCTTGCCGAAGGCGTTCTTTTTGATTCTGTTGATATACATGATTCAGAATGGGGCAATCTGCTGAAATGGAAAGATGCTGCAGGGCAGACTGCTGCATCAGTCATCAACCCCTGGGTTGGCGTTGCAACAGGAACGTTGACTACAGGCATGAAAGCAATCGACGCTGATATGCGTGGGGCTAATCTTGATTGGGGAGATCTTGTTGTTGATATGTTAGTCGGCGGGGCATCAACATTTCTTGCTGGAGACAATCCATTTGCATCACAACTTCTTTCTACTGGATACGGATACGCAAAAAGCGGATTTGAGAAAGACTTCCTTGCTGATAAGGCATGGGATTTTCTTGCAACAGGACTCGGAGGATCAAATGTCTTTGGTGACAGTCGGCTTGTAAATGAGCTTTACGGAACAGCAATAACCAAAGGAATTGAAGATTTGGTTAATGATTCTGGATTTGGTTTTGATGAGTCTGATATCACAAGAGTCCTTCGTGGAACTGCAAAAGATATACAAAAACAATTAGTATAGGAGACTGTTATGGGCTTTAAGGATTTTGGTGCTGCGGCATGGGACTTTATTACTCCCGGAAAATCAGGAGGATCTGCTGGAGGGTATGACTTTACTGATGCATTCAAAGACACTTTAGACTTCTTCCTTCCTGGAGATGTATTCAAGACTCCTCTTGACGGAGCAGGTGTAGATGCTTGGGATATAGTTGGAGCACCTCTCAAAGCGGGGAAAGAATTCGTAGGCTCGTTTCGTCCTGATAAAACTGCTATCGCAGAACAGGAAGAGGTTGTTGCCAGATCAAGAGAGATGATTTTTAGCGATCGTATAAAGGAAATCAGAGGGCAAGAAGATCTTGATCCTGACATCAAAGACCTTTCTATTGAGAGACTAAAAAGAGAGTACATAGACGAACCTGAAAAGAGTGATTTTAATCTTTTCAATCCTATGTCATACGGGAAAGAAGAGCTTGGCCTTCTTGTTACTTTAGGTCTTGGCGCATGGCAGATTGCCGAAGAGAAGGAGCAGTTCAAGAAGCAAATGAAGGCTATGACCCCTGAGGCACAAGCCGAAGCTGAGGTTAAAGCATTCACAACAAGAAAGAGGCTTATGGAGGAGGCGGGGTTTGATTACTACGGCAGGCCTCTCACTGGTTCTGGTGGAGGCGGTGGCGGTGCTTCTGGTGGTGGGGTAGTAATGGATGGTGTTAATGTATTTGCAGGAGGTAAATAATGGGATCAACGAATAATAGTGCAAAAGCGTTGGCTTCTGCAATTGGGCTCAAGGCTACAGATATTCCTGAAGATCTTGCTGCAGGTATAGATTTTGATATCAACTCATCTCTGTTGTCATCTCAGCAGCTTCTTAACGACACAGGAGATACCGCAAAGCAATTCATGACAGGAGAGATCCCCGAGGATCTCCGTGACCAGATAGAAGACATCTCAACGTCGAAGGCCCTGAGTTCTGGTCTTGGCCTTGGAGAGGCTGGACGGAAGCTTGTTGCCCGGGACTTTGGATTAACATCTCTCGATCTTCGTAGGCAGGGTGCAGAGATGGGCCTTCAGACAGCAACCGCACAAAATCAACTGACCTCTTTAGCGTCATCTATAGAGGAGTCGAGAAAGAATTTCGTTGCGCTTCTATCTGATGCTAAGGCTTCTCGGGCTCAGATCAGGCTTGCTGGAGCTGAAGTTATTTCTAAGAATCAGCAGTACATAACAGGATTGGCCTCGGATCTCATTGCAAGAAACGCTGTCACTCCTATTGCAGGACTTCAGGAGAACATTAACTTCTTGATGGGTAACGAAGCGGCAGGGAGACAGGGTTATTTGGATCCGACTAACACTGCTATTCTCGATATTATTAACGAGTTCGTATAGGAGAAATGATGGCACGATATAACTATAGCCCCGAATACCCGATGGCTCAAAGAGCTGGTGATCTTGCGATCAGAGCTTTTGATTCATATTCAACTTCTGTAAATAACAGGGAACGAAACAGGATTGAGTCTCGTCGCTTTTCTGATTCCGGAATTGCAGCTTTAGGCACTCTCGGCCTGAATCGTGATATTGCCGAACCTTCCATTGAAGGTCAGGAAATCAGCAATAAAGAACGTGCTCTTCTTTTGCAGGAAAAGGTTCTTCAGGAACAGGCGTTTAGAAATAAGCTTCATATGGATGGGACCTCGATGGTTGCCAGGTTTCAGGCGTTTGCGAAAAGAATAGGAGACGCCGTTGCGTCTCCGTTTAAGACCGATGCGCCTATAATGGCTCACATGGGCATGTCTCGTATTTCTCCCAATCAACCAAGACAGGGAGAAAGCTCTGAAGACTTCGCTAAAAGAAGTGCATATATGAGCCGAGTTGCTATAGAGGTTCCTGAGGTTGAAGATGCATATAGAGGACTCACGTCTATGCTTTCAGGTTTGACTGTTACGATTCCTACTGCAGACGGAGAAGCTCGGGAACTTCCTTGGCAAGACGGATTGACTATCGCGAGAAGTGATGAAGAAACAGGCAACTATTTGATTGATCAGACAAGGGATGAGTTTAAGCCATATCTTGCAGGGCTTATCAATCGCCGAATCCACAGAAACCAGTTACTTCCTAAATCTCAGACAGAGCTATACGACAACGCAAAGGCTCATGCTATTGCGATGGGCGCCGATCCTGACACATATCTTGATGGAATTCTTGCAAGAGAGCAGCGTATAGGCGAGGTCATGCGGGAAAATGATCTAAATAGCAGGGATGCAGCAATCAACATTTTAGGAATAGAAGATAAGAAGCTTCTTGATGATGCTCGATCCAGAGCTGTGCTTGTTGCTGGTGGTCTTAAAGACGATGAGGTTGATTTGTATATGGGTGCCAAGGACGAGGTTGCTCGCCAGGAGAGCCTAAGAGAGATCATGGAAGCAAAGTACGGGGCTGGTGCTGCAGAAAGAGAATCAGATCTCAAGCAGTATGCTATTGAGATGCGCGATAGGCTTGATATTGCGACAATGGAAACAGAGAAGGAACAGCTTTCTGTTGCCACCGAGCAGGCAGAAGCGTTGCAGAGATATCAAACTGAAGTGGCTCAGGCCAGGGGGGAAAAGGTAGCAGAAAATATCGATCGATCAAAAGCGTTCAATCTTAATGCCTTCTATAACTATGGAGATGGGCCTACTGTATTCAATCAGCCTCTTGGCACTATCGGAGCTCCTTTTCGTAAGGCGTTGTACCATACTGTTGTGGATGATGATTTGGGCTTGGTCGAGAACAGTGCTCAGGTTCTGAAGGTCGGGATTGCAGGCACAGGCAATGTTAGAGAACTTGCGTTCGGTGATGTTCCTGCTGAGATGGAGGCGATTGCTTCTGAGCAGAGAATTGCCCATGCCACCAGATTGGTTTACAAAAACCTTAAGAGGACTGTTGATGCCAACGTCGCTGATTTCGTTCTTTCTCCTATAACTGCGGTTAGAGATTATACGAGAACTATACAGAATGCATTCCCCGGCGGGAAGGGTTTGAATGAGACAGAGCAAAAGATTGTAGCAGAAGCTTCAGGAGCGTTCATCAATGCATACAAAGCTGGAGTTGGTGGAGATTATGCTCTTGCAAGTAAGCTTCATATTGATGCCTTGCGGTTAATAAGCCCGAGGATCCACAGGACTCTTAAAGATCTCGAATTAGAAAAGAAAGAGCAGACGATCAGAGGAATGAGAGATCTTCCTGGAATGCCTGAGCTTCTTAATAATGACCGTGTGCTTCCGGAGAAGAGTGGAGCTGATATTATACGAGAGTTTCGGGCAGTAGGGATTGATGTTCCTCCAGGAATAAAACCTAATGAGGTATATGCTGTAGACGGGAAGACACTTGTACCTAAGAAGTAAGGGGGCCTTTCATGGCTGATGTAATAAGGCTCTCTAGTGATCAAGAGGCAATCCTCAGAGAAAATCCGAATGGTGTTGTTGACATCTCTAAGGAACAACGAGTTGCAATCCTTGACTCAAAAACATGGCGTGATGCTTTTGGGGATGTTGCCGAAAATCCTGCTCATTATGTTCCGTATCTAAATGCGATTCCTGATGTCAGTAATGCCTATAAGAGTTTCAGTGCCGCAAGTGCTGTGCGTAATGGAACTGCTACGCCTGAGCAGGAGGAGTACCTCAACTCATTTCTTGCAGACAGACAAAGAGATCAGACGTTTGGGTACAAGGCTTGGAACCTTGCTCTTAATGCTGTGCCTTATGCTCTTGAATTCTTAATTGGTGGCAAAGCGATAAAGGCTGGAGCAAAGAAGACTCTGATAGGCGGTCTTAAAGCCGGGAGCATGAGTGATGATGCGATTGAGTTGCTCATGAAGAACATCTCTTCAGGCAGTGCTTCTCGTATTGCTCTCCAGTCAGCTCTTAAAACCGTTCCAAAAGATTCTTTAGGTTTAAGGGTTGCGGCATATCTTGCCGAAGATCAGACAGGACGATTTGGCATCAATGCTGCTAGATGGGGTGCGGCTCGAATGGTTGGTACGGCAACCCCTAGAATGCTTGATGCGGTAAAGCTGAGTGCTGGCCATGCATTTACGAGGATGGGGGTTGAGGCTGGCATAAGAACGGCCTTGCAGCCTCATCGTGTTGCAGATCAGATTCTCCAAAACATGAGTCCTCAGTATGCGTTGACTGAAGATCAGCAGGGAGAGTTGAAGCGCGTTCTTGTTGATGAGGGTGATGACTTCCTGCCGGCCTTTGCCAAGGCTTTCGGTGATGTTTCTATAGAGAACTTCTCAGAGCAGGTTGGCGAAAGCTTTCTTGTTCTCAAAGGAATGTTTGGGCCTAGTGCAAAGCAATTTGTCAAAGCCGCAGGCATAAAAGCTTATGCAGATAAAGCTATTGCGTCTATGGCTGCGAAAGGGATTCCTGTCGACCAGGCATCTGCTATTGTTTCAAAGCACTTGTTTGGAGCAGGGCCAAGAGATCCGGGGATGCTTCGTAAACTCGGGTTCAACGGAATTCTTTCAGAGATGGGCGAAGAAGGCATAGGAGGATTGCTTCGTCAGGCTACCGGATTGAGCGAGCCTGGTCTTCCTTCTCTTGAAGATGTTGGTGCTATGGCTGTTGGTTTTGCTCTTAATCCTATGGCAATAGGCAGCTATGTGGCTGAATCTGGAGCAAAGCAATATGCTGAACGTATGTCTGGCCTCCATAATGCTTTGAACAAAGCCAAGAGCCCCGAAGGTGATATTCGTAGTTTTGCTGATATCGAGGATCTTCGGAAAGAACTAGAGAAGATGATCGAGTATAAGCAGACTGAGAATCCCGGCATGTTCCAGAGGTTTGCTAGAGCTATGGTTCTTGATCGTGTGTGGGATGCTCAGGCAGATCTACTTCGCAAAGAGGGTGGCGTTGAGGCCATGGTTGAGAACGAAGAAGGCAAAGCCGTTCTGCGTCGAATTGAGTGGGAGATGGATGCTATCCTCAGCCGCAAAGAAAAAATGACTACTGATGATGTCAACAAGATGATCGAGCAGATGCTTTCTGTCCGGATCATGGATCAAAGCGATGTTGATAGATACGGAGATCAGGTTCAGGGAAAAGCCAAGAAGGGGGATGTTCTTCTTCAGTACGGAGACATGGCGCCGTTCTTTGCGGTAAAGAAAGGAACGCTTGCTCCTGAGGAAATGGAGTATCTTACACAGCGTTATCCGTGGATCTATGAAACTGTTGGTGTTAATGAGACTCCTACTTCTCATCTTGTTATGGCAGAAGCAGAAGACTTCCCTACGGTTACAGAAGGCAATGCTATTTACCTTGCAGATCTCTTAGGTGTTCCAAGTGTTCGTGTTGAGAATGTTGGCAAGGGTGCTGGTCTTGTTGTGAAAACAAGAAAGCAGTTGGTCCAAGAAGTTAATCGACGAGTGAACTTCTATAAGCAGCTCCATGCCAATCTACCAGAGGGAACGTCAATTCATTTGTCTCCGTTCTTTGTGGTTCAGGATTCGGTATCGAACTTCAGGCTTGCCGGGCAATCTGTAGACGACAGCAAGGCTGATGATCAGGGTCAAGTGTCTTATGCGGCTCAGGCCATGTATTCTCCGACAGGAAAGGCAGTCTACATCCATCGATTCACGCCTGAGTCTGGTGTTGTTGAAGATGCTATTGAGTCTCTTCTGCATGAAGAAGACGGAACGATTCCTATAGAAGTTATAGATGCTGGCAGTCAGATCAAGGCAGCACTTCCGGATAATGCAAGAGTTCAGGCTATGTCTCCTCTTGAGCTGGTATCAAAAGCATTATCTGTTCAGCTTGGATATAAGCCGACAAGCAAGGGTGATCTGAAGCAGATCATCGTTGATAATCAGATTTCGCTGCCCTCAGAGGTGTTGAGTTGGGCTCGCAAAAGATCAAAAGATGCCACAACAAACGCTGAGGGTGGTGATCTATTTGCGTTCCTTGAGGAGCAAGGCGGGGGATCCCTTGATGTTCCTATTGGCCAACAGGCCGAAGAAGGGGCTTCAGAGGCCGTAGAATCCGTCGAAGTGCAAAGCAAGGCAAAGGCTAAGGTAGAGCAATCCAAAGAGCGTAGAGCAGCAAAAACTAAGGCTGAGGCCATATCTGAGCCCGAAATGTCAGAGGTTGCTCAGGAAGAAGCACCTGTTGAGGCTTTAGAAGAGGTTTCTGTACCCGAAGGACAAGAACCTGTTCCTGCTCTGGAAGAGCAATTGCCTCCCCCTTCAGACGAAGAAGGAGTTCCGGAGGGAGAAGAAGTTCCGCTTCCTACTGAGGAAGATGCGCCAGTAAGCACAGAGCAGATTATCAGCATTGCGAATGATGAAGGGGTAGAGCTTTCCGAAGACGAAGTTGCGATGTTTGAAAAGCTTCTTCAAAAGGAACATATCAGGGCTCGCGTTGATCCTGAGGATCATAAGGATGATTCAAGCCATACCTTTTCTCTTGAGCATTTTGAGGTATTCAAAGCTGATGATGATGCTGGTGGGCATAAGTTTGATTCTGAAAAGCGGTTCGAGTCTCTGGTAGATGAGTTTGCTGGTGTTCGCAAGGTCCTTGATACGATAGATCCTGAAGTCAGTGATCTTGGACATTGGATGCTTTATCGCTATGCCAGAGGAGAGAAGCAGAATAGTCAGAAGCAAGAGAACTTTCTGAAGCTAATGGAAAGATTCCTTCCGGAGAAGATGCAGAGATCCAAGGCTGTCTACAGAAGCATCTATCCTCTCTCGTTTCGTCAGGCAACATTTAGCTGGAGCGGGTTTAACTGGTGGTTCTCTAATCGATTCTCTGACGCTAATGGTCGCCCGGGCCCTATCCGGTGGCATTTCTATGACACGAAGGGCAATGGTAGGCCGGGATACATGGGAGATAATCATGTGATCCGGACGCTTTCTAAGCGCGGCTTCAACTTCGAGATCATGGAAGGTGTTAAGGATGACCGTAATTTTGATCAGTTCAGTCCTGATGAGGTTTCAGATGAGCTGTGGAAAGAAATTAAAGACAATCTTTACCGCAAATCATACGGCATAGATACCAAAGAAGCTTCTCGTAGTAATGGCTACTGGCACATCATGAGCAAGATTGGTGACAAGAATACGACCTATGCTGTGTGGATGAAGAAATATCAGACTCTTGAGGAGAAGAAGAAGTACCACAAGCTTTATACTGATTACTACAACTCGATGGATCCTGCTGTTGCCAGAAAGTTCATTATGCATCCGGATCAGCTTGCCAAGAAAACAGGCAGAGACTTTGCCGATGCGGTTAATCATGCAAGGCTCATGAAAGAGCTGGTTGGTGATCTGGCTGCATTTGAAAGCATAGATGATCTTGGTAAGCGTCTAAGCCAAGCAGGAACACCAGGCATTCGGTTGCATACTGATGGGCCTGTTCGCTACGCAGTCTTTAATGATCAGGATCTATTCGATGGCATGGCTTTCTATGATCCTGAGACATTCGGAAAATCTGTGGATGATTATCTCGGAGCTAAAGACAGCAATGTCATTAAGATGTTCGGTTACTTCCGGAACAATGACGGAAAAGGATCCGTTCACTCGTACAAGCCTCTTGCCGTAAATATCAACGAGCTTGATTCATATCCTCGATACCAAGGCATCTATGAATGGATGAAGCGTAACAATATAGATCTTCTGATTCCTTCTTCATCCGTGAAGCTTGGCAAGAAGAATACTGTTTCGGATCCGGTTAAGTTCACAGAGCTTATGAACGTCGACGGACAGGATGTGTCGTTCAGCTTTGATACTTCTGCCGAAGCTATGGAGATGAGCTCTGAGGATATCATCATTTCAGGCGACTATAACTATGACAGCACTCCAGACGTAAGGCGATTCCTTGATCAGCTTGAAAGCGTGATTGTCCATTATAACGGAACTCCTCTTCAGTCTTGGAGATCGATGATGAATCAGCTTGCAGACAGTCGATCTAATGCTGCAAAGAATCTGACCCTTCAGGATGTTGTTCCGTTTGATGATGAACCAGAGAACGATGATCCTACTATTTACGGCAGGATTCAGGAAGCGTTGCGTAATGGTGTTCCCGATGCACATATCCTTGCCGGGCCAGAGGGTGATCTTGCATTGAGGCTTCTGACTTCAGAGGCTAATCAGAAGCTTTCAGAACCAGTCACAAGACTTCTTCGATCTGCTGTTGCTCCGGGCGACAGATCCGGAACTGACTATGGAGATCGTAAACCTGTCCGGATGTCTGAAGACGGACAGCATCTTATTCCTGCAGATCTTGACGCGAACGTTGAAGGCGGCGTTTATACTGAAGACAATGCTAAGAACTACTGGCACGAATCTAAAGAAGAGCTTCTTGATTACATGGTTCGCAATGCTCAGGAGATGTATAAAGAGATGCCTTGGATGTATGAGCTCAATCCTGTTACTGGCAAACCTGACTTTGACAATCCTGTTGTGAGAGACTGGCTTGTTGTTGAATGGGAAAAGAACGGGGCCACAGGATACACGCCATCAGGAGAGCTGGTAATTGCATCTCGCGTTCCGTTGTCCTTCATCTCTTTTGCTGTTCCTTCAATCCTTCATCGCAGAATAGGCGATGGAACATCATCGATGGCAATGAGTGATTCGATTACTCAGAGTGCTAAGGGTGAAGATAATGATGCGGATCAGGTTTATATTGATTTGATCCCTCGAAGAGCTGGAACGAATTCTTTAGCTCATCGATCTCATATGCTTCTGCTTCAAGCCATGATGATTCAGTCTCCTGCCAGGCTTCAGTACATGACTGAGGCAATTGATCTGAGTCTTCTTGATGATTACATTCCAGAAGCCGAAAGTGTTCCTCCATTCAACACAGACGAAGGTCAGTCATATCTGAAGGCGCATACTAGTGAATGGAATTATGCGCTTGGCATTGCTGCATCTACTGCTCCAACTCTTCGTTTTGCTAATGAGCTTGGCGTTACAATGAAGACAACGGTTGTTGTCAATGATGCTGATGGAATCATTGTATCCAGAACGCAGGAAGAAATAGATGATCTGACCGAAGAAGGTAAACTGATACAGGATTTCGTATGGGGTAACTTCCTTATCAACTTCTATGTTGATGCTCCTAAGCATGGGAAGCTGGCCGCATCCGGACACAATCGTTATACCGTTCCGCTTCTCTATGCCATGGCTGCGGGATCCATCCGGATCCAAGATCAGCAGGAGCTTATTGATTATGCTGGTAGAGCTACCGTCTGGCTTAGAGAGAATGAAGCTGTTCAGAGTTATATTGAGCTGAAGCGTGAAGGCAAAACGAACACTCAGATCTTCGGAACTAAAGACATCGCTCCAATGATAACCGGAGATGCTGATAGCATTGATGCTGTGAGAAGGCTTGTTAATATCTCAAGCGATATGTATGAGATGTCTCGTTACTTCAAGCTTTCAAGTTCATGGCCTGGGTATCCTGTTGGGTATCTGCGAGGCAAACAGTACGTCAAACACATCGAAGAAGGAACACTGAAGAATTTCGATACTATTCCTTTGGCTAATTCTGAGTTCCATCATCGCACCCGGACGAAAGCCAAAGCTCTTGATGAGCTATGGGCTGATTCGTTGTTCTCTAATCCTGCTTTTGAGTTTGATGAAGGAACTATCGGTGAACATTCTGTTCGGCGCACAAGGGCTCTGCTGGCCTTAGAAGGCGTTGCTCTGTATGCCCCTAATGATTACTCGCGTGAGGCTACTGCCGACAGGTTGAGGGCTGCGAAAGAAGCCCATAAAGACAATGCCTTTATGAAGGCTCTTGAGATCAGCAAGAAGACGAAGAGGTTCAAGGGTGAAGTGAAGTCGTTCGATTATTCTTACGCTGTTCTAGGCAATGAGTATCGAGGCAATCGTAGTCTTATTCCAAGAGAAGATCTTCAGGCTGCATTCAAAGAGCTTCCGACAGAGGTAAAGGCAGATTTGTTCGCAATGAATGCGATTACTATGTCAACTCCATATCTGACATCAGGATCCTCTTGGGGTGGTGACTATGGCTCTGTTATCGATATGGAAACCTACAAGGCAATCTCCGCTAAGATGTGGGAAGCTAATGAAGCTATGGCAGACGGAATCCTTGTCGACGAGAGCATGGTTGCTTTTGCAAAGGGTAAGATCTATGAAGGTGATAGGGATGGCTGGTTTGATCATGTTCCTGCAAGCGTTGAAGATGTTTCTTCTGATTTCTCAAGCATAGAAGTTGAAAAAACAGTGGAGGAAGTAACGCCTGAGCAGTTCCAGACCTTTTCTCTAACGTACTTCAATGCGGCATCTCAAGAGGGTATGAAACGTGGCCTGGCTACGTTCAATACGAAAGCTGAAGCTCAGAAGTTTGCTGGAGAATATAGTCGATATTGGAAGCCTGTCATGGAAGGACTTCGTGATGCAACGGATCCGGATGCATATATCAAGCGGAACTTTGTTCCATATCCTGAAGGAAACTATCCTCGACGTATGAGCCCCACCCCAGGTCTAATCAGCAAAGCTCATTATCTTGCGGATCGAGAGAAAGCACAGCGCATTACCGGAGAGTACAACGATTCTGAAAGTCAATTAACCTTTGGCTACTCTCTTGAGGCTCTTCATGATGACCAGATTAGATATCATCCTCAGTACGTCACAACAGGCTGGAAAGCTTTGCATCGTGAATGGCAAAGGGTTCGTAACCTTATGCGCTCTGAGCGGATCTATGGGCGTATAACCGCTGAGAGGCTGATGCGTCTTGCTGGTGGCGTTCAGGATATTGGTTATGGGATCCGGAAGATTGAAGGCGGTGCCAATGCCGGCCTGTATCGTCTTGTCAATTTTGATGCTAAAGACGAGAAGGCTCCTCTTGGATTCAGAGAAGAAGGCAAGCCTATGCCGTTCGGTGAAGCGAATGCTCTTCTCAGGGAAAAGAACAAAGGTATTCGGAAGCCATCCGAGGCTGCTCAACAAAAGGCTGCTGAGATCCTCAAGGCTGTTACTGCTGTGAAGGAGGATCCGAAAGCTACTGTTTACTTCAGTGGATTTGTACTGAACAAAGACGGTAGGCCTATCATGGATCGTCATTATGTCATCGATCGGTCAAACAATATGTTCCGAATAATCGGCGATCTTAACGGCTATGACGATGAGTTTGCTGCTGATGAGTATCGTCAGTCTCTTGCAGGGAATCCTAATCGTTTTTCAATCATGCGAGGATATCGAGTCAGATACGGTAGTGTTAAAGAGCAAGTTGATGCTGTCGGCCAGGATCGCTTTGACGAGATGTTGAAGCTTGCTCAGGATGCTATGGTTCGCGCTCGAGGCATGGCGAATATGGCTGCTCGGGATGTTCTTGATGGTCAGGATATGATTGCTGAGTTCGGTGCCAACGAGAAAACCTATATGCCTCACATCTATATCCGCAAGGAACGAGAAGAAGACGAGAACGAAAAGCCTCTGTTCGAGGACGAGGACACCAAACGCGGTAGACGCAGGGTTTACCCTCGGTTCATTGATGCAGCAGCCCTGAGAGCTCTTGAGCCTGTTGGCGGGGGTGCTGCCTCCAACCTGATTGACAATTGGTATGGCGATGTGTGGCACAGGACTGTTAATCGAGTTGCTGTATCTCTTGGATCAACGGCGGTTGACTTTGATGGTGCTCCTATGTGGATCCCTCGCTTCCATGTGAACGAAGAGTCTCGTAAGTTTGTGTCTGCAATGACTGACACTCAGAAGGTTAAAGCTCTTGAGCATGCTGTAGACTACATAAATATGCTTCGTGCTAATCGAGAACAGAGCCCATTTGTCATTGATAAGACTGCGGATCCTGTTGATGAGATGGAACGTCTGTTCGGAGAAAGCACAGAGCTACTCAAGAAAGAAGGCTATGAACCTGTTGCCGCTAACAGGACATCATCTGTTGCTGAATGGTGGGTGAAGAAGTCTGACGGTCAAGGTGAATTCATGCTTGAAGCTCGTCTTGGTGGCGGTGCCTATAGGATGCTTATGAAACTTGAGCAGACTCCTGATAAAGCCATCGTCATGGGTAAAGACATTTATAAAGGGATCGAGCGATTCAATGCATGGAGCAAGTTTGCTGGTCTGAGTCTATCTGCTTTCCATCCTGCATCTCTCATTGAATCAATGATCGCGTTTGGTGGATTTACCCTGAAAAACATTCAGCGTCTAGGCATGCCTGTTAGAACCTTCCGAGATATCCAGCTTCAACTCAAGCTTGCAAAGTCCAATCCCTACACCGGTGCTAAGTGGGCCGCGAAGGGAATGATGCTTGATGTAACCAATCCGAATATCGCAAGGGTTCTGCGCCCAGGACAAACCGATACTGATGTTATTTCTCGCGATATTGAGAGAATGAAGGAGATCCCCGGGCTGAAGAAGGTGGCTCCTTATGTGGACTCCTATCACAAGTGGATCAACGCTTGGCTATGGAGCACGTTCTATCCAGCTATCAAGCTCTACTCAGCAGAGCAAGCTCTTGACGCTATTCGTCATGATCATGAGCAGCGTGGGGTTGATTTCGATGAAGACTCTGTTATGCGAGAAATATCTAAGATGATGAATGATGGATTCGGTGGTCAGAATTGGGATCAGTATATCTGGTCTACTCCTCGCATGATGCAGCTTCTTCATATGGGCATTTTCGCTCCGGATTGGACATTATCAGCTTTCAATATCGCAGGTGGATCTAATGTTCCTATTCTTAAGAACATGATCAGAGAGAATCAGGGTGCCGTTCAGAAAGATTGGGCTATCAGGAAATATTGGCCTGGCATGGTTATGTTCGTCATGCTTGGTATTCCTCAGGCTGTTCAGGCTTCAATCTATGCATTGAGCAGGATCATCCCGGGTGATGATGATGAAGAGGACACTCCTTTCATTGCTCTTAACGAGGCTGGAAAACGTGGCATTGCTGGCATAGGTGGACACATTGACATTACTCCTATACTTCGTCCGTTCGGATGGGTGCCTGGCGTTGGTTATGAAGGTGGGCGTACAGGGCAACGTAGAGTCTACATGCGTTTTGCTAAACAGGCTACAGAAGTGTTTGAGGGATGGGCTACTAGGCCATGGCAGACCTTTCTGAATAAGACTTCAGCCTCAGCGCGTACTGCATATGAGCAGATTACTGGAACCAATACAGCAGGATGGGAGATGGGCTTCAAGGGGCGTGGACTTAGCGGTGTTGTTACAGGAGAAGAAGGAGTTCTTGATTCTCGAATCGTCACTGTTGCTAAGAAGTTTGTTCCTATGAGCATCCTGTCGGTACTTGAAGGAAGGCCATCCACATTCTTTGCTCCAGCATCAAGAGGTATGAGCTTCTATACAGCACAGCTTGAATACGCAAAGGTTCTAAAAGCTTATGGCGACCGGAAGACGATGGATCGTGTAAACAAAAGTGATAAGTATAAAGCGAACCTAAAGGCTCTTGATAATGGGATCCTCGATGCCGCCAGACGAAATGGAATCAATCCTGAGGATGTTGTTGCCGGAGCTAAACGCCATGTGCTGTCAGGCTACTATGGAGACTTCTTTGATGCTCTGAATAAACAGAAGCTCAATAAGCTTGAGAGCATAGCTGAACATATCGTCAGAGTGAATGGGTCTGCTGAGGGCGCAATGAGATCTATGCAGCATAGATTCAAGGGCTACCGCAAAGAGTTCAGCGAGGATCTGAAGGATCGCACCAGAGAAGCATTCCAGTAAAAAAGGGGGCCAAGGATAGAGGCTCCCTGCCTATGCTGAAGTGCTATTCAACATAGACAGGGTTTTGTGCCTTGCTTCTCCGTGGTTTGAGCAGTGGTTGAAGCATACCACCAGAGTAGTCACATGAATTTGCTCTGGACACTCACGGCTTATCCTGCGGAGTCGACATGATTATGATGTCATCTGTCTCCGTCTTTCAAGTTCTTCTTTGTATGCGCGTTGGAGATCCTCTCTTGCCTGATGCTCTGAATCCATCCAATCAGACTCAATCCCTATAGTAGAGATAGCTTTGTATTTCCCGGACCTCCTTTTGATTCTGGCCTTAAATGCTTTCTGAATTGAGTTTCTGTTTATCTGTGGCATGAGTCCTCCAAAGCAAAAGCCCCCTCCTCAACAGCGAGGAGAGGGCCCGAACGAGTCTATTAGGAATTTGTTTCTCGTTCGTTATAATGTTCCACTTAGGCGATCATTGGTTAAGAGATGTTCAGATTACGCATTCTTCGTTTGTATTCGTGCCAATCAGATGCCCATGTGCTGTGATTTGACTCAATCACGGTGGCATACATATCACGGATCAGCTGCTCTAAGGCTTCACAACGCTCGCAGTGAGCTGCTCCTGCCTCTCCCTGTGGCCCTGAAGGGACAGGACACTCAATCATATTGCCTGACGCTTCAAGCCTTTCTGAGACCTCCTGTGGCTTCTGAGAGGCTGTTTCTTTTCCCTGTTCCAGAAGTTCTCTTGCCCTTCTCTCTATCTCTGCCTGTTTTTCTGCCTCTGCCTGTTTCTGCCGAAACTCCTCAAGCTCCTCATTCAGCCTCTCTGACCTGAGTTTTTCTTCGTATCGCAACTGAAGAGACTCTCTGGCTTGGTCGATTGCAAGAAGGAACTCTTCTTTCTTATCAGGAACAATCTCAGATTCACGCATAATATCAAGGCCATCGATCATTCCCTTGACCTGAAAAGATGTGTACTCCGGAGTGACCTGGCTTTGCATCAGAGCGATCTGTGCAATTTGAGCATCGATCTCTTTTCGTTTGTCTTCCCATGCTGTTACAGGCTCTCTGATCTCTTCCTTGAGCTTGTCCATCTCATCGCAGAAAAGTCGTCCTCGTCCGTCGATCAACTTCAACTGTTCTTTGGTGTTTCGGACGTAGTCCCTCCTGATTCCGTCTACTGTTGTCTTTGTTTTCGATACCTTTGCCGCAATAGAGATCAGCTCCTTGCGATCTGCAGTCTTCTCTACATCAAACTCTTTTCCTGCCATGAGCTCATCTGTTTTATTCTTAACCTCATTGATGAGATCTTGAATCTGTCCATCGTCATTGATTGCCTGAATAACCTTCTTGTTCTCTGCTACTACCAACGCTTCAATCTTTGCCATTACTCTCCACCTTTCATTTTGTTGTGGTCTATCTTCGCTTCCAATCGATATGACTCATTCATTGCCTCTTCATCGATCGGTCTTTGTTTTGTCGTTATGAGCTTGTCGCCCAACGGATGTCCGGACACATCGTTAATTACCATTCTGTCTTCGTAGCCAAACCCAAACATCTGTTCCTGATCTGGTAGAACCCACAAGTGATACTGGTTTGCTGTGTCAACTCTCCTGCTTTCCTTCGGATAAAGCTCTACGGCTTCATGCTCTGGAGAGAACAGTTGGTTCTTGATTTCCTGAAGGTCTCTCCAGTCATGTATTGGCTCTCTATCATTCCTTCTGACAGACAGATGCTTCATCAGCCCCGCTGTTCCATAGCTGTCTCTGATTATCACGGTGTAAGTGCTGTTCTTATACATCGTGCAATCCATGAGTCGCACCTGGTCACAGAAGGGAATGCTACTGAGTAGCTTAGTGTCAATGTTCACTGGCTTAAATTCGTCCATCTTCCTCCTTAAAACGGGTCTTGTGATATCACCCCTAACTCTTGCCATGCGATAGTAGCAATAGCGATTGCATCGGCCTCGTTGTCATCTTTCACAGATTTCAGGTTGTACCGCTTTTTTACTGCCGCAATAACATCATCCTTGCTAGCCCTGCCATTACCAACTATTGCTTTTTTGATAACTGATGTGTGATAACTCGTAATTTCGATGTTATATTTGGCGGCAAAACTCTGCGCATGAGTCTGAAGACCAACACATATTTCTGTTGATGCTCCTCCCCTGAAGTGAGCTCGTTCGTAAGATATAACATCAGGATAGCCATAGCTCATTGATAATGCCTCAAGGAACTTTGCAAACTTCAGGAATAGGATGCCGTTGCTTTCTCCCCTTTTTTTTGTGAAGTCTTTTGTTCCTGATGCGAGAAGCTTTGCATTTTCAATGATGCAGTAGCCTGTTACTGATGCCATATCTAACGCGAGTATTTTCATGTTCTCCTTTCTTAGAACGGATCCGGTTCATTAAACTCAGGTTTATCCATCGTAGGAACAACGTCTACGGTCTTGAATCCAAAGAAGATGATGTAATATCCCTTGTCAGTTCTTTTGATATATGCATCTTCTACTTTCGATAGGTCGTAGTAATACCTGTTCCCTGTTTTGTCACACACCCACATCTTCGTATTAGGGCCGAGGGCTTGAGCTTCCGGGGCTACGGTAGCTTGTTTCAATTGCTTGCTCCTGTTTTATGTGAGACAGAAAGACTTTGCCTTTCGGTCCACGTTTGTTCTTTGCCACGTTTGCAAGGATATCCAGCTTCATGGATGAGTCTGGATGATCTTCTTCCGGATCCGGACAAAACAAGATTGCCTGATATGCATCCTGTTCCAGTGCTCCAGTTTCCTTCAGGTGCTTTAACTGAGGGGTGAACTTCCATCGTTCCCTTGCTGCCATGTGCATAGGAAGATCTGCTTCTCTGTTAAGCTGTGCCAGAACAACACCTGCAACACCAGTCTGCCTGAATAGATCAAACAGTCTCTTGCTACAGTACTCGTATCGATGTCTGCTATCTCTCATCTTTTTCATTACATGATTATCACTGATGATCTGAATGTAGTCGACGAAAGCAAAGCGAACACCATATTTCATAGCGTGATGTTGAATTGTCCAGCATACCTGATCAATATCCATTCTCTGATCTGTTGGATAGAATGGTCTTCTAAAGTACCACTCCAGCAAACCATCAAAGTATTCCAACTGCTCTTTGTCTGTGATCTTCCCTGTATAATACTTGTGAAGATCAATCTTAGCATGCTCTGCAGCAAGCTGTTCATAGATCTCTTCACAATCTGTCTCCAGGGATATGAATGATGTTGGAATAGGATTCTTTTTGGTTACGCTGAATCGAGCTTCATTCAAGGCAATAGTAGTCTTACCTACAGATGGTCTTGCTCCGTACAAGCACATCTTGCCCGGGCGATAACCTCCTGTGATCTCCTGAATCCTGGCCCACTTAGAAGGGATCCCTGTGTATCCTCCAGTACAAGCCTGTGCTCTTCGCTCAAGAACCTTCTCTCTGACGTAATCCGGATCAGCAACAAGTGGATCGGATACGTCCATGTGATCGAGGCTTGATTTCAGATTAGTAATGATGTCCATTGCAGACTCATCGCTACGAAGTAGATCCTGGCTCTTTTTGAGTGCTGGCAACAGGATCTCTCTCTTTAGATACATATCCCTCAGCACTTCAATATAATGCTCTGCATGTGCCTGAGTGATGCATTTGTCTATGCATCCTTCAGTAAACAATTCTCCAATGCCATCAAGCTTGTCGCTGATTCTGAGGTAATGAGTAACTGATAAAATGTCAACTGGTGCGCCTTTCCTATGCAAATCTTCTATTGCTTCATAGGTTGCTTTTGCTTCTGGCGAAAAGAACCACTCTGCTTTTAATCCGTACTTTCTTGCTATTCCGGATACACGATTGAAATCCAGCATCAATGTTCCAATGACAGACTGCTCTATGTCTATGTTCGCGGGAACTAATGGGCCATATTCTTCTTCTTCCATAATGCCTCCAAAAGAAAAGCCCCTCCCCCTTTCGAGGGAGAGGCTCCTTGTTTCTTTATTTAGAATGCATTGTTAGGATCGAAGGTCATCTTCTTGAATGCATCCTGTGTTAGCTTGCTGGTGCGTATGGCTTTGTACTGTGCTAACAACCATACCCTGTGCGCTTCCGTCCACACCTGAGAATCACCAGCTATCGCTTCAAGCTCATCCAGAGATACACTCAACTGAGCAAACGCTGAAGCAATCTTTCTGATTACGTCATCTTCAAGCGGCGGCGTTGCCGGCTGTGAGTTTTCCACCGGAGCTTTAGGCTCTTCTGCTACTGGAGCAGGAGGCGGTGGCGGTGGCTGATCGTCATCAACTTCTGGCTCAGATTTCTGTACCGGAGCAGGAGGCGGTGGTGGCGGTGCCGCTTCTTCAATAACCTCTGCCTCTACAGTTTGAGGCTTGCGAGCTGCAGCAACAACCATCTTTGATGTTTCTTCATCGGCAAACGTAGAAACCTCATCGCTGGTGTACGGCAATCCTCCAACCTCATCAGGAAATGCCAGCCTGAATGCCTGTGCAATACAGACTTTCTTCAGCATGAATCCCGGCATAGCATTCCAGGTGCTCTGCTTCTTATCGAATTCTGATCGAGCAACATCCCAAACGAATGGGTGCTTCCAGTCCTTTCGATGGATCGTTACCTTTGCTCCAACGAAATCGCCTTTGTCATTCCGGACAAGCTCTGCATCCCAACCATCCAGCAGACCTGTGCGTTCTGCTCTCTGAATGTAGGTATGATAAGCAGTGATCACGTTGCCCTTCTGCTGTCCGTACTTCACGAAGTAGATCTCTTTCTTTCGTGGATCCAGATTGCATGATGCAGCCTGATCAAGAAAGATTGCAAACTCAGCATCAGTGGCGTTCGGAGCATAATGATTCTTAATGTCTTGGACTGTGAGCCCAATGCTTGTCGTGAACTCATCCTTTGTCATGGAGACAATCGGCTCACGTTTCGTTATGGCAGTTTCTTCTGTCATATTTTCCTCTCTTTATTAGTTAAAACGGATCAACTTCTGGCTCTGGTTCTTTCTTTTTCTTCTCCTTTCTTTTTGGTGGCGGTAGGGCCAACAGTGCTTTCTCTAATCCTCCGCATTTATGCGCTTCATCAAGATACCTGATTACCTCAAGCGCGAATGTTCGTGCTATTGGTGCAGGAATCATAACCCCATTGGCATGTATGTAGAATGCATCACCAACCTTCTTTACTTCAAACGACCCGCAGGTATTTGTCAGTAATGAGCCAACCTTCTTTTGTTTTACAACGCCTTTGAAGATTCTGTCATGTGCTCTATCAACTACTGCAGCCTGTCTTGGTCTTAGTGTGAATGGTTTTGCTGTGTCTCTTTCGTATATGTCTCTGAGGTTTTTCTGTTCCCATTCATTAGCGCAACCGGAGTTGAGTACGTCTAAGATCTTACGTCTTAGTATTTGTTGCATCCCGGCTCCCTTGATTAGAATGGACTGTTATCAACTGTGTTCCTGTAGAAGTCGCAAAAGTCTTTTGCGTCACAATATTTCTCGCAACGCTTATTGCATCCTTCCCTGAACACGACCATCTTGTTTTGCGGATCTTTCTGATTCAAACGAAAGGATTCTGCCTCATTTGCTGTGGCGAATCGCGTTCCTCCGCTTACGGCTTTGCCTGGCTTACCGTCTTTGACATGAACCACTGCATGACATGAGTCAGAATTCCATCGTTCCTCAGGTGTGCATATTGGGAGCTTGTCATCGGGTAAGTGTTTACATGATTCAAACAGTTTAATGCGCTGTCTGAGCCAATGCTTAACTTTTTCAAGGTCTACTATATCTATAGGCAACTCTTTGATGGGATGCTTCGGATAATTTCCTCCGGTATTTATTATTGCATCCTTCTGAGTCCAGTCCTTGAAGAATGCTATGATTGCAAGCTTCGTGATATTGAAGCCTCGTTCGTGCATTCCCAATCGCAACAGATTACATTGCTTAGTCCACTCGTCCTTGCCTTTTGTGAGTCTTGCTACCCATGTTGAACAATCCTTGTAGTCGTATAGGCTGAACTCATTCGCTTTCTCATCTTCAGGCCAAACGATATCAGGCTTCATTGATATTTGAAACCCATCTATGTGATATAGAAATCGTTCTTCGATGATGGCTCTACGATGGTTAGCTTTTGATGCGACGTAATGAAGTGCATTTCCTCTGAGAGCATGAGAATTATCCATGACATCAATCACAATCTCATTGCTGTGTCTCTCGATCAGGAAGTGCGCTCTTGGTGGGCCTATTAAACCTGTTGTGGAATAGTCGCCATGCTTGTCGTAATCATCAGCCGCCAGTGCCATTGCGACAGGTTTTGGCAGACCGTAATTGTTTGTGTATATCGGCATCCTTCCTCCTTGGTGTGAGGGTGAGTTATGAATGTATTCGAGATCCTCTCGACTTGTCAATGAGTTTGACAGGAAAAGGGATAACTGCTTTACTTTTGATGCTTTGCTTAACGCATTGGCTCTTCCTTGGTTGAGAGTGGCCCCCTTCGGGGGGCCATTTCTCTATGCCAATCCAAGCTCCTCATTCATCCTCTCAGGATCTATGCATGATCCTATTGATTCAAGGAATTCTGCAGCAGCACCAGACGTAAAGAAGTGAATCAGTTCATCAACCTTATGCGTTTTGTCATAGTGTCCAAGAAACTTCTTTGGACGACCCCTATGCATAGGCCATGGGTGAACAGGCTTCTTCCCTACAATCGCCCCGGCCTCTCTTAGGCTTTTGACGTCATTGACTGCATGCTCTACTACTCCAAATACAAGGTCGTTGATGTTGTTGACTCTCATTAAAACGGATCCTCCTCTAGTTCTTCTACTTCTGTTGTGAGATCAATAAGTATGTCTCTTGGTTGAGCATTCTTAGATGGGCCTATGATGCCTCTTTCCTCCAGTATGTTCATAAGCTTGCTTGCTGTTGTGAAAGAGATCTTTAGCCTTCTCTGGAATGCTGATGTTGAACATCTCTGAGTATTTCTCATTACGTCAAGAGCTTGATCGATCAGGGCTTCCGTGACTTCTTCCGCAGGGGTTGCCATAAGTTCCATTGTTTCCTGAACAAGAGTTTCTTCCTGTTCGCGCTCCTCATCGGTCATCCCACTGAGGAACCTGGCAACAACTGCTTCCGGATTTTCTTCTGATAGCTCTTCGAGCTCAGAGATCCACTTGTGCATTTTCTTCTTCAACTCCTTGATGCCAAAGGAGTCTTCGTTAATTTCCTTTGTGTCTATGGCATCTATTGTTTCTTTTATCGCTCCGAGAATATCGGACAGCTTTCTATCTTCCATGAAATTCATGTCAGAAATATCTTTGATGGCTTTGTTCAGGGAGTTGATGTTGGTCTTTGTTATCTTTCCGTCCTGAAGCTTGTCCATGAAATGCTTTACTGCTGTTATTGCTCTTGCTCGCAGATCCAGAACGATTTCCATTTGGAATTGGTCTTTCTTGCTGTCGATCTCATCCTGAGATTTTTCAACAAGTCTGTCTCTTGCGGTACGAACTTCATCAAGTGCAACCTTATCCTGAATCTCAACCTCTCCGGTTTCGATGGACTCGATTCTCATTGCGATGATTTCAAGTTTGAACTTTTTCTTGAACTGGTCGAGAGAATCAAACCGTGATCTGATGATATCTGATAGCTCATCAGATTTGATTTGGAATATCTTTGGCCCCTTCATTGACCAGAATTTTTCGCTGGCATTGAGAAGGTCGTTAAGATTGTCGACGTAGATCTGTTTCTGTTTAGCAAACTTCGCTTCGAGTCCTTCGATAGTCTCCATGAACATAGGCAGGTTCTTTACTGGTAAAGCTTGCACTGCTCCGGAGAAGAATGGGTAGGTATGGTTTGCAATAAATCTGTCGAGCTGACTTCGGATCCTCTGAAGATGATACATAGGAGACTCCTTGTAATCATCGAAGACTTCTTCCCATACTTCTTTAGGGAAGACACGGAAGGCTCCAAGTGATACTATTTCCTTGGTTGCTTCGTCTTCTTCAAGACCGAATGCTTCTACAGTATTCTTGATTCTTGGGTCAGGAAAGCATACAGAGCGATAGATGAATACGACATTGAGATCTAGTTTTTCGTTGACAGTTTGTGGGCCATTCATAGGATTCCTTTCGTTATGAGTAAAAAGTTAGAAGTATATCCCGACAACATGAAGGAGATGTATGTTGAACAACGCCTTTCAGTCAAGGAGATATCCGAGAAAATTGGGGTGTCATATCCTCAGACCTTGAAGTACATCCGTGACCAGGGATGGATCCAAGAGCGTGAAGAAGAAGACTTTGAGCTTATTAACAATGCAAATATCGAGTTCCAAAAGCATGTTGCTGTTGGTCGATTGCCTGTAGCTGTAAATCACATGACCACAGGAGAGCTGCTTGCCAGTCAGGTACGCAAGAAGCTTGAGTTAGTTGAGGCCGGCAAAGAGTATGCCTCTCCTCGCGAGCTGTGCAATATGGCCAAGGCTCTGAAAGATGCAGCAGATGTATCGGCTCGATCTGTTGGCCTTAGCGACAAGAACTTTGAGGGGATGGGCGCCGAGACAACTCAGAAGAGCTCAACCAAATTGTTGGTTGTTGGAATGCAGCCTAAAGAGTTGCCCCGGCCCAAGAAGGAAGCGATAGATATAACAGACGAAGTTAGCATCCTTCCTCCGGTTGAAGAGGATCCGTTCTAAAACTTAATGATTCCTGAATCTCTGAGGCTTAGATGCTTTATCTTTCTTTCTTGATCATGACCAATGATGAGATGATCAAGCACCTTGATATCAATGATTGTTCCCGCCTGAATAAGTTGTCGCGTAATCCTGAGATCCTCTGCGCTTGGAGTTGGATCTCCTGATGGGTGATTGTGTACTAGTATCAATGCTGAAGCACTGCGCTCAATAGCCATTCTGAAAATCTCTCTCGGATGAACCATTGTTGCATCCAGAAGTCCCTGCGTAACTACTGTCTTGGTTATGAGTTTATTCTTTCCATCGAGTAGAACAACAACAAAGACTTCCTGAGCATAGTCCTTCATTTCTTTGCATAGTTCTGATATGTCTTCTGGCGTTGTTAGTCTCTTATTTGTTTCTTCCCGAATCAAAAGCGGAATGCTGATCATCGCCGTTGCATATGCAGGTGATCGATCTATTTTCTTTGCCATAATATCCTTCCTAAAATAGAGAAGGAGAGGCCATTTCTGACCTCTCCTAAACAATGGGCTTTTTTCGTTGATTTTAGAACCTGTTTAGTAGCGCATTAAC